>Ga0207037_10415_pt1 | contig 10779 bp, 5 predicted proteins | sample Alteio_BWMinCont_75_FD_153268 | JGI IMG/M metagenome (GOLD analysis project Ga0207037, IMG submission 153268) | Enriched cells from forest soil in Barre Woods Harvard Forest LTER site, Petersham, Massachusetts, United States -... | ecosystem: Environmental > Terrestrial > Soil > Temperate forest >... | reverse complement strand
CCTGAGAGGCCCCCGGCGCTCCGGCATAGCATCTCCTACTTCAGCTTCTCGCCTCAATTCTGGCGAATCGCGTGGCTGCATCAACTACGAAGTAGCTCGGAAACCATTCTCACTCTCTCACGGCGTACTCCGCGCGGGTGGTTACGCTAGTGAACCGTCGGCTGGCAGGGTGATTTGGAGCAGAAGTTTAGGTAAGGTGCACAGAGTCAACAATCGAAACACTTTATCTTGCACAGCGTCGCAAGTCATGATACATAAGGAGACCGTCTTTGATGGTGATTTCCTATGCCCAAAACGTTGAAATGCGCGCTTCGCACCCTCCATGAGGAGATTGCCGGGTTTCGGTTCGACTACCCGTTGATGCAGGTGCCAGAGGCCGGCCCCAAGGAGTCACTTCACTACTACTTGTACAAGTACAGTAAGACGCCGCCGGACCGGAGCGTAATCCGCCTCGATTCGAATGGCATTGCTCAGGAGTGGGGCCGAGTGACCGGAGTAGTCTATCGACCTGCTGTCGTTGCGATGCGTGGACTGGCCAATCTAGGTCACTACCTTCGGGGTGGGAATCAGGCACACCTGAACGTCTTCCTGAATCAAATCAATTGGCTCGAGCAATACGCAGTTATTCGCCCGGACGGAGCGGTAGTGTGGCCCAATTGTTTCGATTTTGAGGATCCGCCCATCCGATTGAAAGCGCCTTGGGTTTCGGCGAACGTGCAGGGGTTTGTCATAAGCGCTTTGGTCCGCGGTTGGCGCATCACCCGTAGACCTCGTCTCCTCGAACTGCTTAAGGGCTCGGCTCGAGTATTTGAGCTTGATTGCGACAGGAATGGCATACGAGTTCAAGCCGAAGGACACGTGGCATACACCGAGACTCCCGGCCTGGCCGCTCCTGGAATCATGGACGGGTTTATGAGGTCTCTCCTTGGCTTGCATGACCTCTATGTGGAGACCAGTGACCCCAAAGTTTATGAGCTGTTTATGCAGGGCGTGGAAGGACTGAGATATTTTCTTCCCCGATGGGACTATCGCAAGAAGTGGAGTCTGTACGCTAACAACAGTTATTTGTGTCCCCCCGCCTATCATTGCCTGAATCGCATGCTCTTGACTGTTTTGGCGCGCCTGACGGGCGATTCCTCCTTCGCGGAGTACGCGGAAGCATGGGATCCCACCCGTCTTTCTGGGTTAGACAGAGCAGAGGTATACCTTGCGTTTCTTCTAACTAAGAATGCCTGTCGGTTGAAGTACCGAACTTGGCGTCAGAAAACGACAATGGACACGACCGAGTTTAGAAATAGCTACTTGTATAGCTCGCTGCCAATTACGACAGAAACACAGTAGGAATTGTTTGACGAACCCGCTCAATCTCTGGCTGCGACCTGTGGCATTTGCCGCCTCCAACTTAGGAGAACGGCAGCATTGTCCCCTTGTAACAGCGAGATGTCAATTACTGTTGAACGCCTTATCACTTATCGAGCTTTTGCAGAAGGACTCGGGTGTTTATCGATTACATCAGCTGACGCCCGCCACCTACCTCGACCGGAACAGGCATTACAATTGCCGACACTCCCGCTTTTCTTCCGCGTGTTGCCCACAGGTATGCACCAAACGCAAACGCGTAACAAATAAATCCACTCCAGAATGTGCTGGCAATGCCCGCGTTCATGGAGATTGCCGCCGCCAGCACTGAGCCGCAAATGGATGTTGCACCGTTCACTCCCCAGAAGGCCGGCGTGAGTGCGTCGACCTGGCTGGCCGCGAGTTTCAACCCGAGCGGAAAGGCCATGCCCATAAAAAATCCCAACGGAAAAAGAATTCCGGCCGCGACTGCAATGCGCACCGCATTCACCGACGAAGCGAAGGCGGACGTCGCATAGGGCGTCAGCACTCCAAACACAAGCATCGCTACCAACAACAGGAGCAGCCGGCCCAGCGCGCCTCGTCCAGCTTGCGTTATGCTTCGCGTCGTATAGCTTCCAAACCCGCTCGACAACAGCAGCGAGAACAGCACCACCGAAAGCGCGTACGTGGGATGTCCAAGGAAGACGATCAGCCGTTGCATTTGAGAAATCTCGATCAGCATGAAGCCCAGGCCAATCGCGGCGAAAAACGTAAGATGAGGCACTACGCTACGCAGCACTTCTTTTTGCATCGACCGCAGCGGCAGCCAGATGCAGATCAAGGTCGGTATGGTGATGAACAACAGCAGGACTCCTACCACGGCGCCTGACGTTGCGTAGATCGCAGCGTTGGGGTCTTCCGCGAGCTGCCGCACTCGCAGCAGGTTGCGAAACTTCATCATATAAAAAAAGAATGGAGAATCATCCGTCGGGGCGGACAGGTTCACGGGTAGAGATTGGACAACCCCTCCGGGGTCCTGTCCCGTAGCCAGCGCTGCGAAAACCGGATCGAGCGCAAAGCGCGGGCTCAGCACTACGTCAAATTGCATCTGCTTGGCGACCGCTTCCACCCGATCAATGTCAGCCGCGGTGAAGGGCTTCTTGCCAATCAGGATCGTGACCGCTCCAATCGGCTCGCCTTCCACGCTCCGCCGGGAATTCTTCACCAGCAGAATATGAGAACGTGGATCCTCCACGCCGCTGGCTCGCAAACTGGCCGCCGCCAGTGAAGTGAGCCGGTAAGCTTCGGCTGGCAATCCGGGTAGATACCAGCGGGAGAAGGAGAGTACGCCGTCGGGAGTCAGGCGATGCAGAAACATGTTCCAGCACTCGACCGTATACAACGAGTTTTCCGTGAGAGTTAAAGCGCCCGCAGCGGTAGCCGCCCAAGTGTCAATGAACGAGGCTTCCAGAATGTCGAAGCGTTCGGGTGTGCGCGCCAGATAACTGCGCGCTTCATCGTTCACAAATGTCACTTTAGGATTTCGATCCAAGTGCCCTGTGAAATCGCCGAACCTGCCATTGACCGTGCGGATGATGTTCTGATTGATTTCCACGGCGCGAACCGACTTTTGCTTGAAGAGCAGAGCCGACAGTACATCTCTGCCGCCTCCCGCCCCGACAATCAACACATTCGCGTCCGACCGGATGTAGTGAACGAGGTTCTTGACGTCGTACTTGAGGTAGTCCAGGTCGTCGATCGAGACTCCATTATTCAACGCTGTCAGCGTTGTTTCCGCGTCGGAGTCGATCTTTAGATGAAGTTGCCGGAACGGCCGGTCGGTGGGATAGGTGACGCTGATCCCTTCCGAAATGACTTTGGACGGCGTATTCGCGTCCCCCCGCACCGTAATGCGGGAAAACGAATTCCATTTTTCGTACAGAGCCGGTGGTTCCTGTTCGCCCTTGGCCCAAGTGATCCGCAGCAGAGATGCCTGACGTTGAGCCAGAACTGTGTTGACGACGACAAAGATGGCGAACGCCGTTCCCAGGATGAAGGCCGCTTTCCGGAACCGGTGTTCCGCAGCATCGATAGAAAATAAAACCGCCGCAACGCAGCCCAACAGGCCGACTAACACCACCGCCGTCGGAGCATCGGTCGCGCGCAACACATAAATGAGCACGATGCACCCCGTAGCGGCGCCAAACAAATCGGCGGCATAAAGACCGCTGACGCTGCGGGGGAACTTGGTGAGAGCAGCGCAGACGCACACTCCGCTGAAATAAAACGGGTAGGCCAGCACGAAGTAGGAAACGGCGATCCAAATCACGGCCAGCGTGGGATGCGAACGGAAGGGCACGAGTACATGCGCCACTACGGTAACAATTGCAGTGACCGCGAACCAAAACGCACTGCGCGCCATTTGCCGCTTCGTACTCGTTTCGTCGTAGAGTTCGGGATGCCGGTAAACCTGCAACGCGCCCACGGTCATGCCGAACATGGCCAGCGAAATGGCCACGAAGGCAAAGTGATACCACATGGTCACGCTGAAGATCCGCGTCAGCAGGATCTCGAGCATCATGGTGGCAAGCGTAATGAAGAACAGACCAACTACTGTCAGGCGCGAGGCGCGCACATCCGTCATCGTCGATTCGACCCCTTCAGAAGTCCCGGCGATTCTCCGAGAGAATCTTCATTTTGATTTAAGTTGCGGGAGATACCAATGATTTTACACTCTGCCGTGGCTTGACCGGCTCAAACTCGAATGTTAGTTTCGGTTCACACGTGACTCTCCGAGGTACATCACGCTGAACTGGGCAGGGAAGCCGCTTCCAATCATTGATCTTCACCGGCGAAATTTTCTTGTACGCTTCTGCCAGACCGCCGGAGCCACCCTGATTCCCAACCGCTTGTGGGGGCTCGCGTCCCAGGATTCAACATCCTTACCACCTCGGAGCGAGCCGCTCGCCGGCACCGGATTCCATCTGCACCCTCATTATCGAACCGAGCGGCCGCTGGATTCCACGCTGCTGAAGGTGCAGGCAGGCCTCGACGATTTCATCACAGAAAAATATGCCGACCAGATTGCCGCGATTCCCGCGGGAAACGCAGGCTATCGCGAAAGTTCTCGCAGCGGATTTTTCTGGCTCATCGCTGCAGCCAGTCGAATCGCGAGTCGTGCGGTCCGGCGTGGCGCTTCAAGTACATCAGAACAAATTTTCCACTCAGCCCGCGCTCGACCGCGATGCCTTTCTTCGAGAATGGCAATCCGCGTTCAGCGGCTTTTCCCAAGTAATCACCGCGGAATTCCAGATTACCGGGATCGACGCCGCGAGTGGCGAATCTCCAAAATCGCCCTCCGCGCCCCAACTCCCAAGTCGGCTGCAAACTCGCGTTCGGTATGAAATCGTGGGCAGCGGCGCCAATTTCCATCGCGAACAGCGCGTCGGCAACTGGGACCTTGTATGGGAACCATCTTCTTCCGGCGAGTTTCGTCTCCGCGGATGGCAAGCGCTCGGCGAAACTCAGGCCCGTTCCAATTTCCCAATCTATGTGGACATCACGTCCGCGGCCCTGGGCAGCAATTCTTCTTACACGGCGCAACTGCTGCACGGTACCGACTGCTGGCGGACGGTACTCGACGGCGCATCTGGCATCGACATCTACGGCCACAACGGCGTTTCGGTCGCCGACATCGACAACGACGGATTCGACGATCTCTACGTCTGCCAGCCGGCGGGCCTGCCCAATCGCCTGTATCGGAACCGCGGCGACGGGACGTTCGAAGATATTACCGAATCGTCCGGTCTGGGGATTCTGGAAAACACGGCCTGCGCCCTCTTCGCCGATTTCGACAACGACGGCCGCCAGGACGTCATCGTGGTGCGTGCCAACGGCCCGTTGTTATTCCTGAACGAAGGCGGAGGTAAGTTTCGACAAAAGCCCGATGGGTTCCAGTTCGCGAATCCTCCGCAGGGAACTTTCACTGGGGCGGCCGCCGCCGACTACGACCGCGACGGCTGGCTCGACGTTTACTTCTGCCTGTACGCCTACTATCAAGGCACCGGGCAATATAAATATCCCTCTCCGTATCACGATGCCGAAAACGGCCCGCCCAATTTTCTGATGCGCAACCACGGTGACAGGACGTTTCGCGACGTGACCGCCGCGTCGGGCCTGAATCAGAACAACACCCGTTACAGCTTTTGCTGCGGATGGAGCGACTACAACCGCGACGGCTGGCCCGATCTCTACGTGGTCAACGATTTTGGCCGGAAAAATCTATACCGCAACAACGGCGACGGAACGTTCGTGGACGTTGCTCCTCAGGCGGCCGCCGAAGATATCGGCGCGGGGATGAGTGTTTCCTGGCTCGACTACGACAACGACGGCGCAGAGGATATCTACGTCGGCAATATGTGGACGGCGAATAATGGAGTCTCGATCGACGACCTGGACTACCTCAAGTACGACGTCAAGAACCTCGTTCACTACATCCGGCGGCCGGCGAACGCGTCTCGACTCAGGAAATCTTCAAGAAAGATTCGTCCAAGGAAGTCAGGGCCCTTTATCAGAAACACGCGATGGGGAATTCGTTGCTTGGGAATCGCGGCCTCACTTTCGAGGATACGACGTCTTCCGCAGGCGTCGCTATGGGCCGCTGGGCGTGGTCGAGCGACACCTTCGATTTCGATCACGACGGGTTTCCCGATCTCTACATCACCAACGGCATGGTCTCTGGCATTTCGCATCCCGAGGTCTCGCGCGAAGATCCTTCCCACCAAGACCTCAACAGTTTCTTCTGGCGGCAGGTCGTGGCCCTGTCCCCCGACGAAGCCCGCGCGTCTCACGCCTACGAGCAAGGATGGAATGCCCTCAACGAACTTATCCGCGCCGACGGCACCTGGAGCGGTTACGAGCGAAATGTTTTCTACGCCAACAACCGGGACGGAACGTTCTCCGACGTTTCCGGTGTCGTCGGACTGGACTTCGTGCAAGATAGCCGGTCGTTCGCTCTCGCCGACTTCGATCACGATGGGCGCCTCGAAGTGTTCCTGAAGAACCGCAACGCTCCGCAACTCAGGCTGCTGAAGAATGTAGTGGGGGATCTGCCGCCGTCGATTGCGTTCCGTCTGCAGGGGACGAAAAGTAACCGCGACGCCATCGGAGCGTCGGTCACGGTTGAAACCCGCTCGGGCCGCCAGACGCGCATGCTTCAGGCCGGATCAGGCTTCCTATCCCAGCACGGCAAGGATGTCTTCTTCGGCCTCGGAGAGGCGAAAGGTCCGGTGCGAGCATCGATTCGCTGGCCCAGTGGCCTGGTGCAGGAACTGCACGATCTTCCCAACAATCACAGAATCTGGGTTGTCGAGGGATCCGAACCCTCGCGCACAGAACCGTTCAAGACTCAGGTGACGAATCATGCTCCTGTTCGAGCCCAGGCCTCTGAAACAGTCGAAGAACTTCCAACCAAAGTCGAAACCTGGCTTCTCGTGCCCTTTGCTGCTCCGGATTTTTCGCTTCCCGACCTATCGGGGAAAGTGCAGACGCTGTCAAGTAGGCGAGGCAAGCCTACGTTGCTGAACTTCTGGACCACGAATGCCGCCGATTCGCGGGAAGAGTTGAGGCTGCTCGAGAATTCCCACACAGATTGGGCAACGAAAGGGCTGCAACTGATCACAGTGAACGTGGACGATTCCGGCGACGACGGCGTCCGCAATCTCGCTCAGCAAGTTACATTCCCGATCCTGCGTGGCTCCGAAGACGTCGCCGCCATCTACAACATCCTCTATCGCCAACTGTTCGACCGTCACCGCGATCTCACCCTTCCAACATCGTTCCTGATTGACAGTAACGGCGACATCGTGAAGGTGTACCAGGGCCCTCTCGACGCCGTGCACCTCGAATACGACCTCCAGCACATTCCGCAAACGGATGCGGAACGACTGGCGCGCGCGCTCCCTTTCCCCAGTGCAGGCGACAAGCTCGCATTCGGTCGAAACTATCTTTCGTATGGCGCCCTGTTTTTTCAGCGCGGATATCTCGATCAAGCCGAAGCCTCATTCCAGCAGGCTTTGCGCGACGATCCTTCGAGTGCCGAGGCCCTATATGGCATCGGAAGTGTTTACCTGAATCAGAACAAAAACTCTGCTGCACGTGAAAGTTTCGAACGCGCGGTGAAACTAGAAGCGAATTATCCCGACACGCTGCCCGACGCCTGGAACAACCTTGGCGTGATTGCCACGCGCGAAGGGCGCGTAGACGACGCAGTTCCGTGTTTTCTCGAAGCCCTCCGCCTGAACCCGCATCACCTGCTGTCTCTCGACAACCTGGGCAACGCGTATCGTTCGCAAAAACGTTGGGACGACGCCCGCAAAGTTCTGGAGCGGGCTTTGGAGGTTGCTCCACAAGATCCTGAAGCGAACTACAGTCTGGGGATGGTTTTCACGCAAACGGATGACACGAACAAAGCTTATGAATACCTGCAGCGCGCGTTGCATGCGCGACCCGTGTATCCCGAGGCCCTGAACAATCTCGGAGTGCTCTACCTGGTCACACAGCGCCGCGATCAGGCAGTGGCCAGTTTCGAGCAGTGCATCCGCGTGGCCCCCGCGTTCGATCAGGCGTATCTGAATCTGGCGCGCGTCTATGCATTAGAAGGCGCGCGCGAGAAGGCACGAGGCGTGCTGCTCGACTTGCTCAAACAGCATCCCGATCACCCTCAAGCCAGGGAGATGCTCGAGCAATTGCAATAGTGAGTTCAAGGCTTTGGTGTCGGCGCCGTCAGCAGGTCGACGAACATCTTGTAGAACCTCTCCGTATCCAGATCGACCTGCACTTCAACCGGCGGGCCCACAATCATGGGTTTGTCGCGTTCCGTCCAACTCAGTGTGCTTCCATATCCTGCGCCGCGGCCGAGGTCAACGTCCAGATAACGCATACCCCTCGCGGTGATCAAACTCGGATCGAGCCACGCCAGCGCCGTGAGTTCATCCCACAGATAGTTGTATTCGCCGAACACACGCGAGTACGAACCGACATAACGAGCCGCCGGCGTGTTGCCTGCCTTGACCCGGTCGAGCAACTTTTGAGTCACACGTGTCTTGACGGAAATATCCACAGTGGTGCAGACAATCTTCTTCCACGGCGCCATCAGCACGATGTGCGCCGCCTCCGGATCAAACCAGAGGTTGAATTCGTGCCGGGGCGCATTCGCGAACTCGGGATCGTCTGTCTTAGGATTCAAGCTCCCGCCCATGAACACCAACTCTTTCGCCAGTCCCGCGAACTCCGGATCAATCGAGATGGCGAGCGCCAGGTTGGTCATCGGCCCGCCTTCATAGATCGTGATCTCGTGCGGATACTTCCGGACCATGCGCACCAGGAAATGCGCTTCGTCCTCGTCCAGCGCTTTGGTGGTCGGCTTGCCTTCCGGCATTTCGCCCAACTGATCGGCCGGGTGATATTGCCGCGGAGTCCACGCTCCCACCCACTGCACGGTGCCGAATTGCTGTTCCCAAAGTTCCGTTTCCTGTTGCCGCCGCACCAGCGGATACTCGGCTCCCGGCATCACTGGGATGTCCGTGCGCTCGATGATCTCCAGCATGCGCAAGGTGTGCGCGACTTCCTCTTTGAGCCAGGCATCGCCGGTCACTACAGTCACGCCGAGGACTTCGGTCTGTGGAGACTGCATTAGCAGCAAGATTGCCTGCTGATCGGTTCCTCCCGGCCCAGCTGCGTCCTGATCGATAATGATCTTGCGCTTGCCCGAGGACTGCTGGCTCCAGCCCGCGAGGGACGTCGCGATCAGCAAGGCAATTCCTATCATCGACAGCCGAACGAATTTCATCTAGTCTCCATTGATCCCATGCCACAAAGCATTGCATTCTATTTTGAATGTGGGTTCTTCGCCAGAGACTTCGCACGGTCTAGAAAAAGCCGACGGAAGCTTCAGTTGCGAGCCGTCATGCCGGCAGATAGAATTCCCGACTAGGCGCGGCGAACAGTTTTCGGTGAACCATCCATTCGCGCCCGTCTTCATGGGCCGTCTCAACGCAGTCTTACGGAAATTTCGGTCCGCTCGCGTCATGGGCGGCGGCCTCGTCGTGCTCGCTCTCTTCACGCTCTCGCCGACCCTCCAGTCGCAAGAGTCAGCTTCGTTACGCGGCACCGTTCGCGATTCAGAAGGAAAGCCAGTTGCCGGCGCAGCGGTCAAGCTGCGGGCCAAGGACCAATCGCAGACGCAAACGGCTCACACCGATTCCCAGGGCGACTACAGGTTTGACGGGCAACGCGGCGGAGCCTACGTTTTGCGAGCCGAAATGGCTGGATACGGCGACGCGGAAATTACTGCACTCTCTCTCGGCCCGAAGGAGGCGAAGAACGTCGATCTCATTCTCACAACCCCGTCGCAAGCAACTTCTTCACGGGCAGCAGAGTTCTTTGACCAACCTCGATTCACGGTCGCCGGAGTCACGGACACTACAACCACGGGCAGTCACGGTTCCGATACGACCGCGCGAACCCGGGACACACTCGCCAAAGAAACTGTTTCCTTGGGCAACGCCCCGCCCGACGCTGGCCGCGCTGCTGCGTCCGAGAGCGAAAAATCGTTGCGCGAAAGCGTAGAACACGATCCTCATAGCTTTGAGGCCAACCATCGTCTCGGAAAAGTGCTGGCCGAAAACGGCAGAGCGCGCGAGGCGATCCCATATCTCGAGCGTGCTGGCGAACTCAAGGCCGGCGACTACGAAAATGCCTACGAGCTGGCGCTGGCCAACGAAAGCGCCGGCAATTACGAGCGGGCACGGGACAACGCGCAAACCTTGCTGCCGCGTTTCGACAAAGCTGAAGTCCATCACTTACTCGGCGATGTCCAGGAGAAGCTCGGCAATTCACTCGAGTCTGTGCGCGAGTACCAGCGCGCCGTTGAATTTGACCCCAGCGAGACTTACATTTTTGACTGGGGCTCCGAACTCCTGCTGCATCACGCCCCCGAGCCCGCGGCGGAAGTCTTCGCCCAGGGCAACCGCCTGTATCCCCGGTCGGCCCGCATGCTGGTCGGACTCGGTGCGGCCTGGTTTGCCCAAGGATCGTTCGCTCAGGCGGTGCAGAAGATCTGCGAGGCCTCCGACCTGAATCCCAACGATTCGATTCCGTACCGGTTTCTGGGCACGATGCTAGAGACGGAGATCACGCCCTCACAAGAAGCCGTCGAAAAGCTGCGCCGTTTTGTCGAGCGCCAACCGAACAACGCCGAGGCGAACTACTATTACGCAGTCGGACTTTGGAAGCTTCGAACACAGCCGCAGGACGCTGCCCGCGCAGCGCAGGTCGAGTCTCTGCTGAGAAGCGCGATTCATCTCGATCCCAAATATGCTGCCGCCTACCTCCAACTGGGCATTCTCCACTCCGAGCAGAACGACTATCCGGCGGCCA
>Ga0207037_10418_pt1 | contig 10812 bp, 8 predicted proteins | sample Alteio_BWMinCont_75_FD_153268 | JGI IMG/M metagenome (GOLD analysis project Ga0207037, IMG submission 153268) | Enriched cells from forest soil in Barre Woods Harvard Forest LTER site, Petersham, Massachusetts, United States -... | ecosystem: Environmental > Terrestrial > Soil > Temperate forest >... | reverse complement strand
CTGGCGGGATAAAAATATTTTCATTTTTTCCCAGTAAAATTTTTTCCAACCTTTTTCTATGTCGGGGATAAGGTCCTTGGGGACCCCTCGGTGGGTGAGGGTCAATTCTGTTCCGCCATCGGAAGTTGGTTTTAAAACAAATGCGGCCATAGAAAAAATCCCTTGGGGGAAATTGATGGTTCTCCAAGCTTGCACAATTCTTTTGCCAACCATGAGATCCACGTTAATTCCCTTGATGTGACCTGAGTAAGTAGAGAAAGGGCCACCAATTTTCTTATTAATTATGGCTTTATGCCCACTGAAGGCGCTGTGTTTTTTTGAATCCGCAAGAAGCATATAAATATCTTTTGGAGGGGCTTTGAACTTCACTTTTTGCTTAATTGTTTTACACATAGAGAATTAATCTATCCGGGGATTTGGGCCCGGTCTTGAATAAAATTTAGAAATAAATCATTTTTGATAATGAACTCAACTCCGAAACCTTTTGGTTCGTCATTTGCGAGGGGGCGAATCCATCTTACGATGGCCATGGCAGTACAGGATTCTTCGGCTTCGCCGAACTCAAGCATTATGACTTCCCCCGGAAGAGGAAGTAATCCTCCGGTTGCAACGAAAGCTCCGTTATTATTGATGTTGGTCATTGTTCCGCCGAGGGGCCTAGTGAACCCAGAAAACTCCCAACTCAGTCGGCGATTGATTGTAAGTCGGTCATCAGATCTGTTCTTTGCAATTCCTGGTGGAAATAATGTGCTAATGACCCGATCTCTGATTACGGGTCTTTTTCCTTCGAAAGAATCGACAACGATATTGGGATAATTTTTAAAAATTGAGATTTCGGAAGCGGTATCTGTGATGACAAGATCAACTTTGAAGCTATCAAAGAATGGAATGGCCATATCGGCAGAATCGGTTGTTGTCGTTTGCATCTTCATCAGCTGAAGGCTTTCAGAAATATTTTCTCTGGTTTGGACATCTCGAATGACAATAAGGACGTGGATATGACTTAGATCAACCACACATAACCCCTCCGCTAGCCCCTACTATTAGAGTATCATAACTATGAACACGGTGCATTATCGAACGATATATTTTAAAATTGGCCTAACGATAGGCTGGAATCCCTGTAATATGCTCCCCTAATACAAGACGGTGAATATCTTCGGTTCCCTCGTAGGTATTAACGCTTTCTAGGTTTCTCATATGGCGGCCAACTTGATATTCATCAGTAATTCCATTGGCGCCCAATATATCGCGACAGATTCGAGTCATAGCTAAAGCTTGAGAAACATTGTTCATTTTGGCCATACTCACATGGTGGGCTTTACATTGACCAGAGTCTTTAAGGCGTCCCAACTGTAAAGCCAAGAGTTGGGCCTTAGTTATTTCAGTGAACATATTGGCTAGCTTTGCTTGAACAAGTTGAAAGCTTGCGATGGGTTTCCCAAATTGAATTCTAGATTTGGCGTAATTTCTGGCTTCGTCAAAGCAGGCCATCATTGAACCTAAAGCTCCCCAAGCAATTCCGAAACGGGCATTGTTGAGGCAACCGAATGGGCCCTTTAAACCTTCAACCTGGGGAAGGAGATTTGTTTCTGGAATCCGGCAATCGGCAAAGTTAAGTTCGCTGGTGACGCTGGCTCTTAGAGAAAACTTTCCATGAACATCTTTTGTGGAAAATCCAGGTGTCCCCTTATCAACTAAAAATCCTCGGATCTTATCGTCTTCGGTTTTTGCCCAGACGATGGCCACATCGGCGACACCTCCGTTTGTGATCCACATTTTGCTTCCGTTGAGAATATAAGAATTCTTATCTTTCCGAGCACGGGTGATCATGCCCCCTGGGTCAGAACCGTAATCAGGCTCCGTGAGACCAAAACATCCGATGACTTTTCCCTTAGCCATTTGGGGAAGATATTTTTGTTTTTGTTCTTCGGTGCCGTAAGCAAAAATGGGGAACATACAAAGGGCCCCTTGAACGCTGACGAAGCTTCTTAATCCAGAATCTCCCCGTTCGAGTTCCTGCATGATCAAACCATAAGCGGTGTAACTTAAACCCGCACACTCATAACCCTTGATTGTAGCACCAAGGGTTCCAAGTTCTGCGAGTTGTGGAATTAGAGATTTAGGAAATGTTCCTTCGCGATCATGTTTTTCAATAATGGGAATCACTTCTTTTGAAACCCATTGACGAATTGTATCGCGAATCATTTTCTCTTCGTCAGAGAGCATGGAATCTACATTATAAAAATCAACACCTTCAAATGGTTTCATGAATTAAATATGGCACCAGCTCTCGGGATTGTAAAGATGCGGAAAGGGTACGCCGTACCTTTTCCGGCACCACGTTCCCGGATACGGTCTCATTATTACCCACAAGTCTTCGCTCAAAGGTTTTTACCCATCGCCACAGGGACGCGCATCCATTTTTACTCCGCCCCCTCCGTGGGGCCAGAGCCCTGTGACTCCGGGTCAAAAACCTTTGAGCGAAGATTAGTAATAATAGTATGGCCAAACCCATCTTTGCCTGAGGGGGGAGGCTCGAGCCCCAAGAAGGGGTTATTCATGAGAGCGCCTGGATGCGCGTCCTCCGTCCGAATGGCAAGATGGTTTGGGCCAGACTGAAAATTAATTTAAGTTGTGGGTAATAATGAGCGGATACGGTACGGCGTACCTCAGAACGCTTCAAAAATGAGTGCAATGCCTTGGCCGCCCCCGATGCAGGCGGCTCCGAGTCCGAATTTTTGTTTACGACGAATGAGCTCGTAAATCAGATGCATACAGATTCTTGTGCCCGATGCGGCGAGAGGGTGGCCAATTGCAATGGCTCCTCCATTGACGTTGGTGATTTCCCGATTGAGACCTAATTCCTTTTCCACTGCTAAATATTGAGCCGCGAAAGCCTCGTTTACTTCCACTAGAGACATTTCACTTAATTTTTTCCCCGCTTTTTCAAGAGCTTTCTTGGAAGCAGGAGCTGGGCCAATTCCCATAATTTTTGGATCACACCCCACGCTGGCCCAGGAAATAAGCTTGGCTAAAGGTTTTAGACCCTTTTCTTGAGCGTACCTTTTTGAAGTGACCACGACGCATGCTGCTCCGTCTACAATTCCAGAAGACCCACCTGCAGTTACAACCCCATCGGATTTAAATAGGGGTTTAAGTTTTTCTAAAGCTTCAATTGTCGTTTGGGGCCTGGGGTGCTCGTCTTTTTCAAATGTGATCGTTGATTTTTTGTCTTTGACTTCAACGCTTGTCAGTTCTTCTTTGAAAAGATTTTTTTCCGTGGCCGCTTTACATCTTTGCTGACTGAGCAAAGAATATTCATCAATTTCATGACGGGAAATTTTATATTGTGTGGCCAAATTTTCAGCTGTAATGGCCATAGGAAATCCAGCATAGGGGTCGACAAGGGCTGAGACAAGGTAGTCTTCGAATTCCCCAGTCCCCATGCGATAACCGAACCGGGCTTTGCGAACCACATAAGGAACGGTGGACATACTTTCTGTACCGCCCGCGAGAACTGCGGTGGCTTCCCCGGTCAAAATCATCTGAGCAGCGGTCGCGATAGCTTGAAAACCGCTTCCACAGAGACGATTTAAACCAAGAGCGGGAACATTGATTGGGACTCCACATTTAAGACCAATATGTCTCGGGGCATAGATGGCATCGGCGGTACTTTGAATGACATTCCCAATAACGACGTGATCAATATTTTCCGCTGATAGCCCCGACTGTTTGAGTGCGGCAAGGCCTGCCGCTACGCCAAGATCGGTGGCCGAAAAATCTTTGAGGGTGCCACCAAAGGCACCGAAGGGCGTTCTTTTTCCGGAAACTATGACGATTTCTTCCATACTTTTTAGTTTAGTAAATGACTCTCTTAATTGACAGTCTTGTTTTTTACGAAGATAGTTGTTCAAGCATGCACATTCTTGTATTGGGAGGAGGTGCTCGAGAACACGCATTAGTTCGCGCTCTCAAGAAATCTCCTAAAGTTAAAAAGTTGAGTTGCGCCCACGGAAATCCCGGGATCTCCTTAGAAGCGACGTGCTATCTAACGGACCCTAATGACTCCCGTCGTGTTATCGAGCTCACTAATCGAATCAAACCCGATCTTGTGGTCGTCGGTCCAGAGGCTCCTTTGGCGGCCGGAGTAAGTGATGCATTGCGCAACTCCCATATCGCAGTTTTTGGCCCATCTCAGAGTGCTGCGCGCTTAGAAACAAGCAAGGTATTCTCAAAAGAATTTATGGTCCGAAATAATGTTCCTACGGCCCGGGCCGTGGTCTGTTCTTCAAAGGAAGAAATGCTTGAGGCGGCTAAACAATTCAAGCCCCCCTATGTTATTAAAGCCGACGGCTTAGCTGCAGGGAAGGGCGTTCGAATTTGTGAGAATGCAGAGGAATTTGAAAAATGTGCTGAAGATTTTTTTGGAAAAAAGATTTTAGGTGGTGCCACTTCAAAAGTTCTTGTTGAAGAATTTGCTGATGGCGAAGAATTAAGTTTAATGCTTCTCGTGGCCGACGGTGCCTATGGGTTACTGCCCGTAAGCCAAGATCACAAAAGGCTAATGGATAAAGATGAAGGCCCTAACACAGGCGGAATGGGTGCTTTTGCTCCAGTAAAAAAATGGGGAAAGAGTTTAGCAAAGCTTGAAGCCGAAGTTATTAAGCCGACCCTTGCTGGCTTGGCTAAAGAAAATATTGCGTATCGAGGGCTTCTCTATATCGGCGTTATGATGACAAAGGCAAGGCCCTTAGTTTTGGAATATAACGTTCGCTTTGGTGATCCTGAAGCTCAAGTCCTTCTTCCTTTGCTGAAGGGAGACTGGGCTGAAGTTTTTCTGGACGTGGCTGAAGGAAAAATTCCAAAACTTAACTGGTCAAAAGACACCGCGGTCTGTGTTGTGCTTTCGACCGCGGGTTATCCTGAGCATCCGAAAAAGGGTGTGAAGATCTTAATTGATCGGGACCTTTTAAAAACCGGCGAACATCAATATCTCTTGCACGGGGCAACAGCGAGCTATCAAGGGCTTTACACAAATGGGGGGAGAGCCTTGAGTGCCGTAGGAATTGCTAGAACTACAGAGTTGGCGAGAAAGAGAGCCTATACGTTAATTAAAGCCGTGGAGTTTGAAGGGATGCACTATCGCAAGGATATAGCCACCGAGAAGAAAAAACGTGTCCGTCGTTAAGCCCTTCTCCGCTTGGCATTACAACACGCATAAGTTTAAAAATTTATCGGAAGTTGTGGCCCCTCCTTACGATGTTATTTCGGCTGAAGAATTAGCCGAGATGAAAAAGAAAAGCCCGTATCACTATACTCGAGTCATTTTACCTGAGGGCGAAAACAAACACATCCAGGCCGCCGAATTACTTCGAACCTGGCAACGAGAAGAGATTTTAGTTCAGGATAAAAAGCCCGCTCTTTATTTTTACCGACAGACGTTTAACCTCACCCCAGCTGAACGCTTCTGCCAATCGGTACCCGGGCACAGCGTTGCGACGCAGGGCCACTTCATTCCGATGAAGTGGCATGATTCTTTTTTCGTTAGCGGCGCGTCGCAGCCCTTATCACGAACCTCTATTTTCGCCCGGATAGGCTTAGAAGACTACAGCGCCAAGATTATTTTACCCCATGAGAAGACGTTTTCTGGTCCGAAGGCTGATCGTTACAAACTTATGGAGTCAACCCAAGGAAATATGGAACCTGTTTTTCTAGGGTATGATTCTCCTCGATTTAGCGGGGACGAGTTTGAAAAAATAATTTTATCTCAGAAACCCACGGAGAAGTTTATTGACGACGCGGGAGTGAGCCACGAGTTATGGGCCATAACCGACGAAAAAGTGATCGCAGAAGTTGAAAAAGTTTTAGGTCCTAAGAAGTTTTATATTTTGGATGGCCACCATCGTTATGAAACAGCATTAAAATTTTATCATGACCATCAAGCTAAAGATGCAAGGCTAGATCATCGCTATGTTCTTGCGGCGATATGTTCATTTAGACAACCAGGCACGGTTATTCTTCCCACCCATCGGGCATTGAAAGTTGGAGAGGTGGATAAGGCTAAGAAGAACCTTATGGGGCTTGGTTGGGAGTGGTCAGAAGTGAGTGATAGAAAAATTTTAGAAGAGAAATTAATGGGCTCAAAAGTGACCTGCTTTGGTTTGAAGATCCCAAGAAATGAAAAATATGTATTTTTAAAAGCGCCAAAAGATTTAGAAAAACTTGATCTCGATGTTCTCCACGACCTGGTGCTTCCTGTTTTTGATAAAGACCCGCAATTGGATTATATTAAAGACCTTGACGAGCTTGAAGCAAAGGTGGATCAAGGTATTTATCAGATCGGCTTTCTTGTTCGGCCATCAACTGTCGATGAGGTCATGTCTGTGGCCGAGCACGGATCCGTAATGCCCCATAAATCAACATTCTTTTACCCCAAAATCCCATCGGGGTTTGTCATCAATACGTTTTCATAAGAAATGTCTCACTGGCATCACCCCGCAGAAATGAAACGTCATACCCAAGATGGTTGTCAATTGGCAGCCATAATGAAGAATGCACCCCCGCACAAAATAATTAAAGCCATCAATGTGGGTTGCGGTGACGGAATTATTATTTTTGAAATGTTAAGGCTCCATAAGGCAACCCAAATTGTTGGAATAGATATTTTAACTGGAGCTATAAAGGCTGCGGAAAATAATTTGTCCGGGCCCATCTTAGAAGAAAAAGTTCATCTCCATAAAATTTCGGCCTCTCGATTCTTTCGAAATATAAAACATTGGGACAGCTATGATCGTTTTGTTATAAATCCGCCATTTTTTAGTTCGGGTTCGGGAACAGAGAGCAGAAAAGCTCTGGATCAAGTCGCAAGGCATGAGGGCTCACTGAGCCTAAAGGTTTGGGCTAAGGGCGCGGGTAAGCTTTTGAAAACGGGTGGTGAGCTTTATTGCGCCTTTCCGAGCGAGAGACTGGCCGAGTGTCTTAAAGTTTTGAGTACCTACGGTGTTGAGCCCAAAGAATTGTGGTGGCTTAAGGCCGATAAACGAAAGAGACGATTTTTTCTTCGCGCCGTACGTGGGGGGAAGCCGGGAATAAGAATCAGTTTCGAAACGGTTTTAAAAGGAGTGGGTCAGGGAAAGAATGGATGAGGCCGCACTTGTTGATGGCGTAGCCACATTTGTCCAGGCGATTGTGGTTTTCGCATTTAGGGCCCGATATATAGTCCATTTGAAACTGCTTTGATCTACGGCATAGATAATTTCGGAATGAATTACACCTCCTTTGTAACTGAGTACCGCTTGGCGTTCAGCGATTTTCACTTGAAAATCCAGGTTTATTTTTTCACCGCTGGAGGTTTTTCCGGCAGTTAATGAAGTTTGGGAGAATTTCTCAATTTTGGTGGTCAATTTTCCCAGGACTGAAGATCTAAAAAGATCTCCCGCTACTATGGTTTCTGATATTTTCTGACCTACACCCGATTCAAATTGTGTGGCGAAAAGATTGGCATTTCCTCCTGGGGTCATGTTGGTAGGAACAAGCTTTCCTACCGTTTCTTTTGAAAGAATTTGATTTGAAGGCGCGGGCCTGACGACCACTTGCAATGTACATTGAGTATCTTCGTCATTTTCAAATAGGCCATCGGCAGAGGCAATACGGCCGAAGACCAAAAGTCCCAAAGTCAGAATTAAATGTGCCCCCTTTTTAAACATAGTGTTCTCTCTTACTCCCCTTACTTCTCTATATAGCAACCTAGATGCCACAAGATGTAGTCCCTAATTATCTAAAATCATTATACTTTAGGGGGACAGGGCCCAAGATCCATCTCAAGCCCTCCTTGGGAATCTTAACGCAGCTAAAACATATCTAGCTGCATAAGGCTATAAAGCAACGGGCAAGCCAATATCTTAAATATACGTAATTATTAAGGTGTAGGCCTCGCAGGGATGTATGAAACAGTGCGTTAATCCTGAGCACTTTAGTGTTAGGGGTGCCACTCCGTAGAGGTAAGTTTCTGATTATATAGAGATTTAGTGACTTTTTAAAGAAGTGCACCTTTTCTGTGCACCCGCCCGAGGTGTGGGCAGGCAAAAATATTTCGATTTCCCTCGTCGTTTGCGGCGATAAAGGGTTTGTTATAAATTGACTCGCTGCTAACGAAAAAGGTACCCGGTACCAAGTTTATCCCTTCAGAAAAACCCGCTTTATGTCGATTTTTCAGTGTGAGGATGGATTTAGGCAAAGTCATTTTTATTTTTTTTGTCACGATGCGTGTCACATTGGGATCATGCTTTGCTTTTGCTGAAGATGCAGGAGATAGCGATAGCCTAATGCCCATGTCTGATGCTTCGCCGTCCAATGACGGGTTCGCCGTTTCACTGCACAAAGATAAGAACGCAAAAATAGAAATAAGGCCCGTTCAACTTATAAAACCAGCTCAAAATTCCCAATTCACGCCAGGAGTTCTTGATTTCAATTGGGCCCTTCGTTCCGACGTTAAAAGAGGCAAGATGACCTGTGTTCTAGAAAATCTAGATACGAAGAAAGTCCTCACGAAAGACACAAGGGGTGATGAGATGACTTTTGACCTGAAACCCGGGAATTATCGGTGGCGTGTTGTTTCGGGTGATTCCAAAATTAAAAGTGGGTGGCGTACCTTTGAGGTGATTCAAAGTGATTTCGATATCAGTGGACGAGCCCCTGCAATGAATATTGAAAATTTAGCCTCCAAGCGCGATGCCCCTGATCTGAGCCATTTCGAAGTTCCCGATAATGGCGACGACGGCAGCAAAGTAGACGATGATAAGAAATTAAAAGAATACAAACATAAAAAAGAGATGGCGGAGCAAGAAGCCGGCGATTTAGAAAAGCGGGTTAAGTTAGCAGAGCTTGATGCCAGGAAGGCCCTGCAGTTGGCTAAAGATGAGCAAGCTCGATTGAAGGCCGTTCGGTTGGAAAGAGCCAGGGACGAGAGGCTTGCAAAGGAAAGATGGGCTAAGCTCGACGCCGATCGTAAAGTCAAGGTTAAGAGAGATAAGCTAGTTAGAGAAAAAAAGCTGAAGGAACTTCATATTGCGCAACTTAAAGTCAAAGAAATGAATGAGAAACTTCAAATCAAGATATGGGAAGCAAAGAAAGCAAAAACCGACACTGATCGTGCTACAGCTGAGCTTGCAGCAAAGATTGATGCCATAAAGAAATCTTCTGTGGCCGCGATGTCGAATTCAGAGAACCCACGGGTTCCAACCAGTCAACCTGAAGACGATTTTACATCGAACGTTCAGGAGGAGTAAGGCCTTTCTTTTTAATCTTCTCGACAAGAGTTGTGCGATTTAAGTTGAGAAGGCTTGCCGCTTTGTTGCGATTCCAGCCGGTGCGCTCAAGGGCTTGCATAATCAAAGCGTTTTCAAAACCATCGACTGCAGTATTGAAATCAAGACCCTTTGTGGGAACAACAATTTTGTCTGTAGAAAGCGAAACCTCTCTTTGGAGATATCGTTCGGGTAAATCGCGGATTTCAATGAGCCCATGACCTTTAATTATGACCATACGTTCAATTAAATTTTCTAACTCACGAACATTGCCGGGCCATTGGTAGGAGGCCAGAAGGTCCATGGCGTCCGGAGCTATGCCGGCAACTTCGCGACGTTTTGTTTCATTAAAATGTTTTAAGAAGTGATGAATTAAAAGAGGAATATCTGACTTGCGCTCACGAAGGGCTGGGATCTTAATTGGGATAACATTTAATCGATAGAAAAGATCTTCGCGAAATGTTTTTTGAAGAACAGCGGCGTCTAAGTCTTTATGGGTTGCCGCGATAACTCTTACGTCGACGTCGATTGTCTTTGTGCTGCCGACAGGTTCAAATCTACGCTCTTGAAGCACCCTTAAGATTTTGACCTGAAGGCTTGGACTCATATCACCAATTTCATCCAAGAAAATTGTTCCAGAGCTCGCCACTTCAAATCTTCCGGAGCGACCCGTAAGTGCGCCTGTAAATGCACCTTTGACGTGACCGAATAGTTCACTCTCCAAAAGATTTTCTGGAATGGCTCCACAATTTACAGGGACTAATAATTTCTCCGCGCGACGAGAATTGTAATGAATGGCCTTGGCGACGAGTTCTTTTCCTGTACCCGATTCGCCGGTAATGAGAATTGTAGAGTCACTATCGGCAACTCTCTCGATAAGATCAAAGACAGCCATAATTTCTGGAGATTGGCCGATAATATTATCAAATTTATATTTTTCCTGAAGGGCACTCCTGAGGATTTTATTTTCAGCTTGAAGATTCTTATGCTCCAAAGCTTTATCTACAAGTGTAAGAAGTTCATCTATATTAAATGGCTTTGTGATGTAGTGAAAGGCTCCGCGCTTTGTGGCCTCTACTGCATTTTGAATAGTCCCGAAGCCGGTAAGAACAATGGCCTGACAGTAGGGATGGTTTTTTTGGAGCCTCTCCATCAATTCCATTCCGTTTCCATCGGGAAGGCGAACGTCAACAAGAAGAAGATCTAATGATTGCTCGGTACCCGCCAAAGTTTCTGCTCCCGTCAAAGAACTGGCCGTCAATATTTGATGCCCTCTTTTTTCAAGAGCGCGGAACAGGGCCACTCTGATACTTGATTCATCGTCGACGATAAGGATTCTGGAACTTTTCAATCCTTGTTGCATCTCTTTATGTCCTTCCATGGGCAAAGTTGAGAGCGTTTTTGGTGCGAGGCAATCATTGACCCGCACTCTAATCTTACCAAAAAGTGGGTTCGAGTCAAAATGTTCAGTCAAATATTTGTTGATGGATTGGACTTTTGGCGA
>Ga0207037_10417_pt1 | contig 10857 bp, 11 predicted proteins | sample Alteio_BWMinCont_75_FD_153268 | JGI IMG/M metagenome (GOLD analysis project Ga0207037, IMG submission 153268) | Enriched cells from forest soil in Barre Woods Harvard Forest LTER site, Petersham, Massachusetts, United States -... | ecosystem: Environmental > Terrestrial > Soil > Temperate forest >... | reverse complement strand
CGCCCTGGCGTGGATCGATGCGATGAAAGCCGTGAACCCGGAAGCCTATCACTATTTGCGCCTCGCGCTCGCGTTGCAGGAGTGAGATGGGCTCCATGCCCGGCCATCACGGCGATGCTTCCATTTGCGATTCGGCGTTGCTCCGCCTGCACGCGCCGCATTTCCCGAATCCAGTTCAGCCTTTCAGCCCTTCGATCTTTCAGCCCTTTCCTCCGGCGCCGGCCGATACCGGTGGAGTTGCCAGGAGTTCCAGAGGTTGTGCCAGAGGACGTAGCAGGTCGGGCCGAGCGCGCTCAGGGGGTTGGGCGCGTAGGCGATGGCCAACCAGATGGTAAGGGCGGTGTTCTTCTGCCCCAGCGATTGGCTGCCTTCGCGGGCGAATTGTTTTCCGCCCACCCAGCGGCCGAGAGAGAAATTGCCCGCGCACACCAGCGCAGTGAGCCCCGCGATTTCGGCGAGCGTGGCCGGGCGCACCGTTTGGGTGCGGAGGAAATCGGAGGCGTTGGCCGTCACCAGGAAAAGGGCCATGACCCACAGGCCGAACGAGAGGTTGCGCAGCCGCGCGCCCCATTTGGCCGCCGGCGGGTGGATCAGGCGCAGCGCCGCCGCCGCCGCCATCGGCGCGAAGACCCGCAGCACCATGCTGCCCAGCACGTGCTGGAAAACCTCGAAGGCGTTCGCCTGGCCGAGCACCAGCGGCAGCAGCCCGGGCAGCAGCGCCGGGATCGCCAGATTCGTGAGGAGGAAGGCGGCGATCACGTAATCCACCTGGCCGCCGAGGAAGCTCATCACCACCGGCGCGGCGGTGGCGGTGGGGGTGATGCCGGCAAAAAATCCCGCCAGCGCGACATCGCGCCCGCCGAGTTGCCAGCCCACGCCCCAGGCGGCGAAGGCCATCGCCACGTTGGCCGCCAGCAGCACGAGATGGCTGCGCCGCAGGGTGCGGTGCGACAGCCGGGTCTGGAGGAAAGTGATGAACAACATCGCCGGCACCAGCCAGCCGATCGCGCCCGCCCACCGGTGCCCCTGCGGCAACAGGACGCCGAGGATCATGGCGCCCAGGAGGGCGGCGGTGCGGGGGGCGACGGAAAGTTTGAAGGATGAAGGATGAATGATGAAGGTGATTGCGGAGTGCGGAGTGGCGGATTGCGGAGTGGCCGAGGGGGCGGGATTTTCGATGTACGATTTACGATTTACGAATGGGCGGAGGCCGGAAACGGAGATTTGGCCGAAAAAACACGCAAATGACGCGAAAAAATGAACCGGGGGAAATGTTTTCGGCCGCGGTTTTCAGGAAGGATCATTCCCGGTCCCATTCTTATGGCTTTCTCGGCACCAGCTTCAGTTCGTTGCGCAGCAATTCCAGCGCCCGGCCGCGGAAGATCGTCAGGTTGGCGGCTTCCGTCGCCGTGGCGTCCGCTCGCCAGAGGTTTTTCGCGTCGAGCCATTCTTGGTCGATCATCGTTCCGGCCGGCAGCGTCTGGGGCGGCTGGCCGGGCGCGGTCATCGTCAGGCTGCCGCGGCGCAGATAATAAATTCCGCGGCAGGGATCGCCGATTTGGAAGAGCGCGTCGCCCTTGGCGAGGTGGATCGGCAGCAGCGCGTCCTCCGGCGTCGGCAGCGTCAGCGCGAGGTCGCGCGGAAAGATCAGCTCGAAGGTCCAGTCGGCCATCACGCGGAGCTTGCGCATCGTCCCGGGGAGCTTGGAGAGGTAGATCGAGCGCCAGAGCCACCAGGCGAGGAAGCCGCGGAAATGCCAGCCCATGACCTCGGCCACCGCCTCGCGCTCGCCGATCGTCGCGAGTTGCCCGAGGTAACGGTAACCGAAGGGCCGCGTCGCTTCGCCGCGCAGCGTGCGGGCGAGATTCCGGCCGAGCTGCGCGCCTTCGCGCACCGCGAATTGCGAGGTCGTGGGCGCGATCTTCATTTCCCCGCGGTCGGACCAGGGCACGGCGGCGCAGTCGCCCGCGACCCAGAGCGTGGGGTGCCCGGCCACCTGCATGGTGGGCTCCACCGGCACGCGGCCCTTCGCGGCCGCGATCCCGAGCTGGCGGCAGAGGTCCAGCACCACCGGATTGGGCGCGCTGCCCACCGTGCTGATGACCGTGTGGGCCTCCAGCGATCCGCCTTCCGCGAAATAAACATGCGAGCTGGTCACCTCGCTCACATGGGTGTTGAGCCGCACCTCGACCCCGCGGCGCGCCAGCACCCGCTGCGCGTAGGCCCCGAGGGAGGCGCCGATCTCCGTCAGCAGTTGCCCGCGCGAATGGACCAGCACCATGCGGGGCGGCGTGCCGCGCAGGTTCGGGTAAAACCCGTGCGCCTGCCGCACGAGATCGTAGACCTGCCCCGCCGTCTCCACCCCCGTGTAGCCGCCGCCCACGACGACAAACGTGAGCAGCCGCGCGCGTTCCGCCGGCTCTTCCGCCAGGTTCGCCTCTTCCAGCCGGTTGATCACCGTGTTGCGGAGCCGCAGGGCATCGGCCACCGTTTTCATCGGCCAGCCGAATTCCGCCAGGCCGGGCACGCTCGAGAATTCGGTCACGTTGCCCAGCGCGATCACGAGGTGCTTGAATTTCACCGTGCGGTTCCGTGTGAACCGGCCGCCGTCGATCGTCAATTCCTTCCTCTCCCAATCGACGCTGTTGATCGTGCCGCGCAGCACGTTCACGTTCCGGCAAAACTGGCGCAGCGGGTTGACGACATCCATCGGCGCGAGCGACGAGCCCGCGACTTCCGCCAGCATCGGCTGGAAGACCAGCATGTTTTGCTCCGTGACGAGCGCCACCCGTCGCTGGCCCTCCGCGCGCCCCAGGGCGCGTCCCAGCGTCCGCCCGCAATAGGCTCCGGCCCAGCCGCCGCCGGCGATCACGACATCGAATTCCATTCAACGAAGCTGGAATGGGGCAGGCGCGAAGCCAACCGAATTCCGTTGCGCCACTTCCTAATCCGCACTCCGCATTCGATTCAGCCTTTCCGCGCGGCCGCGCGCGCGAGCCGGTCATTCAACGCCGGCGCCAGCGCGCCGCGGCCGGGCACGCGCTCGGCGCGGATCGCGTGCCACGCGCCGCCGTCGAGGTGGCGCAGGCGGTCGAAGAGGTTGCGAGCCGCTTCTTCCAGCGAACCCGTCGCGGTGAGCCAAAAAACGTTCTTCGCCTCGGCCGCCGCGCGCGTTTTCGGGCGACGGAAAAAAAGGAAAGCCTCCTCCGGCGCGGCTGCCGCGCGGCCAGCCGCGATCTTTTCCGTCAATGTGAGCGGAGTGCGCGGACTGTAGTGGCGCGCGAGCATTCCGGGGCCGGGGAGCCCGGTCGTTCTTTCCGCTTCTCCCGTTGTGCCCGCCGGAGCGAGGCGCACGGGGCGGCCGAGCGCGGCGGCGAGGGCCGCTCGGGACACCGCTCCAGGCCGGAGCAGCACGGGATGTTCGGGAACGCGCAAGTCGAGCACCGTCGATTCCACGCCGATCCGGCAGGGGCCGCCATCGAGGATGTGACCGATCCGCCGCCCGAGTCCCGCCTTGACGTGGGCCGCCGTCGTCGGGCTGATGTAGCCGAAAGGATTGGCGCTGGGCGCGGCGAGCGGCCGGCCGGCCAGGCGCAGCATTTTCCGAAAGAGCGGATGTTTCGGCATCCGCACCGCGACGCTCCCCAGGCCCGCCGTCACCATGGCGGGGACGATTTCGCGTTTGGGCAGGACCAGCGTGAGCGGCCCCGGCCAGAAGGCGGCCGCCAGTTTGCGCGCGGCCGGGTTCAGCTCCCCCACTTCGTCGGCTTGGGCGAGCGTGAGCACATGGACAATCAGGGGATCGGTCGCCGGTCGGCCCTTGGCGCGAAAAATCTTTCCGCACGCGGCCGCGTCGAGGGCGTCCGCCGCCAGGCCATACACGGTCTCGGTGGGGAGCGCGACCAGGCCGCCCCGTTGCAGCACGCCGGCGAGGCGCGCGAGATTCCGCGGGGTGGGGCGGTGGATTCGGGCCGGACTGGGCATTGGGATTGGGGCACGAAAAAGGCCGGAGCGGGGCTCCGGCCGGTTCGGCGGCGCAGCGGGTGGCCGTGGGGGCGCCTCAGAGCGCGAGCAGGTTGTTGCGCGCGTGCTTGATCGACTTGGTCACCGCGCGCTGCTGCTTGGCCGGCAGGTGGGTGTATTTGCGCGGCAGGATCTTGCCGGTGTCGGTCACGTAGGTCCGGAAGGCGAGGGGCGACGTGGTGAAAGGCAGTTCGTTCGGCGCCAGCGTGCGCGGTTGCGCGGTGGCGGCCGGGGCGGTGGCGGAGGCGGTGGGCGTGGCGGAGGTCGTGCTCATGGAAGGTTGGGAAGGCGGAGAAAAAGGCTTCAGCGCGGGATTGTCAATCCGCAATCGTTCGCCCAATCTGCCCCTTCAATTGCGTCCTTGCGTTCCCGTAGCTCAACAGGATAGAGCAGCGGTTTCCTAAACCGCCTATCCCGGTTCAAGTCCGGGCGGGGGCACCAGGCCCGCACGAAAAGGTTGTGCAGGTTGTGCGCAACCGCCACCCTCTTCCCGTCGTCTTCATCTTTATCCACCAACCAACCTCATGACCTTCACCCCTTCCAAAACATTCCGCGACGCGCGACGCGCGTTCACCCTCCTCGAGATCCTCGTCGTGCTGGCGATCATCGGCATGCTCGTCGGCCTCGCCGTCCGTGGCGTCACCCAGGCCCTCGATGGCGCCAAGCTCTCCACCGCCAAGATCTTCGTCACCTCCACCATGAAAGTGGCGTTGAGCCGCTACAAGATCGATATGGGCGATTACCCCTCCACGGCCGAAGGCCTCCAGGCCCTCATCACCGCCCCGGCCGACGCCCCCAATGTGGGCGCCTGGAAAGGCCCGTACGACTCCGAGGACACCGCGGTTCCGGTCGATCCTTGGGGCCGCGTCTACCAATACGCCTATCCCAGCACCCATGCGGCGGCGAACGTGAGCACCTTCGATCTCTGGTCCACCGGGCCGAACCCCGCCGACCCTAACGCCGTCATCGGCAACTGGATGCCATAAACGGCGCTTCCACCTTTGTCTCGGTTCAAATGTATGCCGCATTCCAGGTCGCGCGCGATGTTCCTTTCCAAGTCCGTCCCTCGGGACGGCTTGGGCGCGTTTACCATGCTTGAGATGCTTCTGGTCCTCGCTTTGATCGGCCTCCTCAGCACGGTCGCCATCAAGGGCGTTTCGGGCATGTTGTCCAGTGCCCCGCCCACCCCCAAAGAGGTGGTCGCGCAGATGCTGGCCGCCTCGCGCCGCTATGCCCTCAGCAACGAGTGCACCGTGCGGATGTCCTACTCGGACGAAAAACACGCGTTGGAGGCGGCCGCCGACGATGGCACCGAGTTGCCGGAGATGCCTTTGCCCACCGGGGCCTCCGTCCAGTTCTTGCCGGTCCAAACTACCGATGCCTCGGGCGGTGCTTCCGGATCCGTTTTCGACGCGGTCGCCGGCTCCGGGGCCAGCGCCGACCTGCCCTACATCACGTTTTACGCCGATGGCACCTGCTCCATGGTCAAGGTCAGTGTCCAAGCCGCCGAAAAACCCCCGCTCAACCTCGCGATCGATCCCTGGACCGGCGGCCAAGTGCTGACCCGCACTACACTCAACTGACCATGCGCCGCGCTTTCACCATCATCGAAGTCCTGATCGCGATGGCCATCTTCGCGATGTCCGTGGTCGTGCTGGCCGGCGGCTACCTCAATGTCCTCGGCGGATATGAGCAGGCCAATCGGATCATGACCTCGGACCATGATCTGGAATTCGTCCGCTCCCAGGTCATGGCCATGACCGATTCGACCTCCAACCTGCAGGGTTCCTATGATTCCGTCGATGGTGTGCATGTTACCTGGACCGTGGAGGATCCCGTGCCCAACCCGATCGTGCCGGACCTTTTCACCGTGACTTACACCTGCACGATCGACGACCCGACCAAAACCGCCACCACCACCACCACGGATTCGTTCTGGATCGACCGGCCCTCGTGGTCGGATCCGTCCGTCCAGGCCTCGACGCGTTCCGCCTCCGCCACCATGATCGGCGCCCTGGCCCCTCCCCCCAGTTCCTGATGAAGATGAGGAACAAACGCCACGGATTCACGATGCTCGAGATCCTCGTCGCCAGCGCGATGGTTGGGATGCTCCTGATCGCGCTCAACACGTTCGTGTTCGCCATGGCCGAGTTGTGGGGCTACAAACAGGATGAGCGCAATTTCGACCTCCATGTCGGGACCGTGACGCGTTATCTGCAGCACGAGATGAATCTCGCCGGCCTGCCGCCCTATGCGGTGGCGGTGACCTCGACCGCGACCACGTCCACCCCGAGCATCACGATGCAGACGCTCGCCAATCCCAGCCCGGCGGTCGCCAATCAGGATCCCCTGCTCACCTTCACCCTCCCCTATGAGGATCGGCACCTGCCCTGGCCGAAAGGCACGCTGGACACGACTTCGCATGGTGGCGGTCCCGAGGCGCTGCCCGATCTGGCCTGCAACCTGGCCCTGAATTCGAATGGCCTGGTCCTCCTCTGGCATTCGCAGTATGAGTCCACCTTCGCGACCGATCCTCCGCGCGCCACCGTGATCTCGCCCCTCGTCACCGAGATGTATTACGATTACTACACCGCGACCACCGGGTCCGTCGTGTGGTCCGAATCCGCCACCATTCAATACGATCCGGACAGCGGCCTGCCGATGGTGCCCAATCGGTTGCGTTTGGTCTTCACTTACCAGCCGCCGAACGATGTCCCCGTCATGACCCATTCCACCGTGATCGTCATTCCGACTCCGGTCCAGGGCCTGCCCCCTTATTGACCATGCGCCGCCGCTCCTCCCAAGGTTCCATCCTGCTGGTCGTGCTCGTGATGGTGGTTTTCACCTCCACGGCCCTGGTCGCGTTCATCGAGCGGGCCGGCGACGAGTTGATCGTTCCCGGCCGCGTCGCCGCCGCCAACCGGATGCGCTCCACCGCCTATTCGGCCCTGGAGACCACCATCTCCGTTCTCAGCGAGTTCAACCGCGTCAACGGCAGCCTGCACAGCCCCGCCGAAGGCTGGGGCGATCCGCTCGCCTGGGCGCAATACCCCGTCGAGGACACCGGCTTCGAGATCAAGGTGACCTTCGAGGATGAGAGCGGCAAGATGTCCCTGCCCAACGCGACCGCGCAGAATCTCACCGACCTCTTCACCTTTTGGGGCCTCGACGCCGGCCTGGGTTCAAAGCTTTCGGACGCGCTCATGGTCTGGATCAAGGCCAACTACACCCCCACTTCCTCCGGCGTTTCCCCCGGCATCGACTTCCTCAACGAGCCCGTGCCCTTCAATCCGCCGTCCCGCAGCCTGCGCTCCTGGGACGAGTTGCGGTCGATCGAGGTCGTGCAGGACACCTTTTTCGACGACAACGGCGGGCTCAATTATTTTGGGAAACGTTTCGAGGATGCCTTTTCTCTCTACAAATTCACCACGCCCAACGTGAATGCCGGCAATCCCGACACCCTGGCCGTGACCGCCTCCCTCAGCAGCGGATCCGCCCAGGAGGCGTTGCTCACCTATCTCGGCACCAAGATGCAAAGCGCATCCGGCGGCGCCACGACCGGCAGTTATTTTCCGACCATCGCGGCCGCGACCACGGCGTCCGGGGTCGCTTCGCTCCCCGGCCTGGGGGTCGCGATCTCCGCCTTGCGGATTCATGTGACCGTCCGCCAGAAACTCGCGGTCTTCACCCTTTCCGCGTTGGTGACCGGTTTTACCACGCCCGCGGCCTCTACTGGCACCACCGGCGCCGCCGCCACCGGCCGCACGGGCCGGGGAACCGGCACCGGCGGGGCGGCCGCCACGACGGCGGCGACCGCGGTCGCCGCGCCCACCGTGACCGCCTCGGCCAACACGGCCACCCCGGTGAGTTCCACCACCTCGATTCCCATCATCGCCCTGAATTATCCCTGCACCGTCCTCGAACTGACGGAAAGCGACAAGGACCCCGCCGACGCGGCCGCCGCCGCCGCCGAAACGGCCACCGAGTCGAGCGTGAACGGAATCTCCTTCGTCCCCCTCCAAGTCCCCGCCCCCTCCGGCTCTTTTCTCAAATGACCACGCCCAACGATAATCCCAACGATTCCAGCGCAGAACTCCCCCAGGATCAGGTCGCCGACCAGGCTGGCGATCCCGGCCAGGAGGCTCCGCCCACCCCGAGTCCGGGCCTTTTCTCCGGACCCCAGCGCTATGCCGCGATGCTGCCCAACGGGCGCTTCTTCGTCCGGATCGTTGCCGTCACGCCCGATGCCGCGCCGGAGTCGGTCGCCGAGCAATGCGAGCTGGCCCTCGAGACCGTCTCGCCGTTTCCCATCACCCAACTCTTGCACGGCCACTTCTGGGTCGCGGGGGCGCCCACCGCCCTCGTTTTTGCCGCCTACCGCAAGCGTTTTCCCGCCGAGGAGATGCAGGAATGGCCCGCTTACGATATCATCGCCCCGGCCTTCGCCCCGCTCGTCACCGTCCCCGCCGCCGCCGGCACCACCCGCGTCCAGTTGGGCGCCGATGCCGTGACCGTCCTGCATTGGGGCGACGACACCGGCATTCCCACCCAGGCGCTGATCCAGGCGATCGCCGCCGATGCCACCGACGAGGCCCGCCTGGCAGCGCGCGAGCAGGCGCTCAAATCGCTCGGCTTGACGTCGAATTTCGAGGAATGGGGCCACCCCGAGTTGCTCAGCATGAGCGACGGCGGCGATTTCGTTTTCGCGATCGGCGATCAGGAGGTCAAGCTCGAGTCCTCCGTCGCCGCCCGGCTCGATATCCGGGACAAGGACGAGCTGGCCGAGCGCACCCGCCTCCATCGCCGCGACATCTGGCTTTGGCGCACGGTGCTGTTCTGCGTCGTCCTGATGGTGCTGTTTGGCGGCGGCGAAGTGTTCGTTTCGATGACCAAGAGCAAGAATCTCGCCCTCGAAAACGATAAGGCCTCCCATCTGGACGCCGTCACTCTCATCATCGCCGACGACACCGCCGCGAAGACGATCGAGCAAACCATCAAACGCCAGCTTCCCCCGTTAGAGATCATCGATTTCCTGGCCACCCGGAAGACCCGGGAACCGTCGATGATTTTTAACACTGTCACCACCGGCATCGACAAGACCAACAACTTCACCGTTAGTGTCGGCGGCACCGTGACCGATCTCACCGAGCTCCAGAACTTTACGGACGATCTCAATGCGATCGATCCCACGGTTTTCACGGTCCCGGCCAACTTCCAGCAAGTCGCCGGCGGCCGCGGCCGGGGCCAGCGTGGAAACAATCCCAACGCCCTGCCGGTGTTTTCCTTCACCGGCACCATGACTTTCAAGTCCAACGCGATCTTGTCCGAGGAGAAGCAAATCCTCGCCCAAAAGAACGCCCCCGCCGTTTCCCCGGCGGAAACGAATGTGCCCAATTGATTTCAACCGAGATTCCGCAACCCTCAAATCCATCGATCCATGAAAGCCCTCTTTTTGACCCGGCATATCCGGGAAAAACTCCTCGTTCTCGCCATCCTCTTTGTCGGAGTCGGCTATTGGGGCACGACCCTCTTTGCCCGCGCCTCCACCGAGTTGGCGAGCACCAAGAAACTCAATGCCGATTTGGCCGAACAGAATGACTGGCTCGCCCGGAAGGACCAGGTGGAAACACACCTGCAGGACCAGGTTAAACAACTCGACCCGAAGAAAGCCGCGAGCGTCGGCCTCATTACCGTGGCGATGGAGCGTATTATCCGGGATTTGAACATTGACACCACGTCCATGCCGACGCCGACACCGCCGAACAACACCAAATCGACCCTCATGACGGTGAGCACGGAGAAGGTGACCCTGAACAATCTCAATATGCAGGACCTGTTGAACATCTATCGCGAAATGTCGACATTGGCGCCGTTCGTCGACATCCAATCCGTCACGATCACGGTCAACAACCAGAACGGTCGGCGAGGCCCCGGCGGCCCTGGCGGTGGTCCCGGCGGCCCTGGCGGCCCGGGCGGCCCCGGTGGCCCCGGCGGCCCCGGCGGCCCGGGCGCGAACCCGCAGCAGAATCGTCGGGGGCGTGGTGCTTTGACTGGCGGCCCTGGCGGTCCCATCCAGTTGGCCAACGTGCCTCCGCCTCCGGCTGGCAGCCGCCTCAATGCGGTCTTCACCCTGCAGGGCGTGACGCTCAATACGGGCAAAGGCTCCCGCTCGGCGGTTCCTGTCCGCCAGCCCGCTGCGGCCCCTGCGCCGACCACCAAGTCCGGCTGATTCCCGCGCTCCGGTTCTGCCCGGTCGGATTCCATTTTTGGGCATCTTTCCCGGTTGCCAAGCCCTCCCGCCCTCGGGCAGGTTGGAGGCGGTTTCCGCCGTCACCGCCATGCCCGCTCCCTCCGCCTCCTCCCATCCCTGGAAATTTTTCCGCCTCGGCGGTCTCGACCAGGTCGCGATCGAGACCGGAGCCGATCTACTCGCCCTCGAGAGCCTCGACCAGAAGCTCTGGGTCGCGCTGAGCTGTCCGGTCCATGGCCTTGAGCTCGACGAAAAAACCCTCGCCCTGATCGATCTCGATGGCGACGGGCGCATCCGGCCCGCCGAGCTCCTCGCCGCCATCCGCTGGTCCGCCGCGCGCCTCAAGGAAGTGGGCGCTCTGCTCAGCGGCCGCGATACCCTTCCGTTCACCGCCTTCGACGATGCCCAGGCGGAAGGTCGGGCCACGCTGGCCGCCGCGCGTGAAATCCTCGCCAGCCTCGGCCAACCTGCCGCGCTCGAAATCTCGCTGGCCGATGCGAGCGACACCGGCCGGATCATGGCGGGGACCAGGTTCAACGGCGATGGCGTCATCACCCTGGAGTCCGCCGGCGATCCCGCCCTCC
>Ga0207037_10416_pt1 | contig 10962 bp, 12 predicted proteins | sample Alteio_BWMinCont_75_FD_153268 | JGI IMG/M metagenome (GOLD analysis project Ga0207037, IMG submission 153268) | Enriched cells from forest soil in Barre Woods Harvard Forest LTER site, Petersham, Massachusetts, United States -... | ecosystem: Environmental > Terrestrial > Soil > Temperate forest >... | reverse complement strand
AGAAGCGAGAGGTCCGCGTAGCAGCGGCGGCGGATTTGAAGTTCGCGATGAGCGAAGTGGCGGAGACCTACGAAAAGCAGACGGGAACGAAAATCGACGTGACCTACGGTTCGAGTGGGAATTTTTTCGCTCAGCTGCAAAATGGCGCGCCATTCGACCTGTTTTTTTTCGGCGGATATCGACTATCCGAGGAAACTCGAAACAGCGGGGTTGGCCGAATCTGGAACCCTTTACCCATACGCGGTGGGCCGCATCGTGATCTGGATGCCCGCCGACGCAAAAGTCGATGTGACCACACAGGGATGGAACGCGTTGCTCGATGCGAGCGTGCAAAAAATCGCCATCGCAAATCCGGAACACGCGCCATACGGACGCGCGGCGGTGGCAGCTATGCGGAAGGCAGGGATTTACGATCAAGTGAAAGCCAAACTAGTGTTTGGAGAAAATATTTCGCAAACGGCGCAGTTCGTGCAATCGGGTAGCGCGCAAGCAGGCATCGTAGCGTTGTCGTTGGCCATTTCGCCTGCAATGAAGGATGGGAAGCAGTGGGAGATTCCCGCGCAGCAGCACGACCCGATCGAACAGGCCGCCATCGTTTTGAAAAACGCGAAAAACAAGGAAGCGGCGGTTAAGTTTCTTGAGTATGTGAAGAGCGAATCCGGAAGGAAGACACTCGAGAGGTATGGGTTCACCTTTCCGGGGGTTGCGACCCCTCCAACCCCGAAGTCATGAATACCCAAGCGCTCTTCCTGTCTTTCAGACTGGCATTCTGCGTGTCAGCGGTATTACTGCTTATTGGAATGCCGCTGGCGTACTGGCTGGCGTTCTCGAAATGGCGGGGAAAGTTTCTGCTCGAGTCCGTCGTGGCGCTTCCGCTGGTGCTGCCACCGACCGTGCTTGGTTTTTATGCGCTGGTGGCCATGGGGCCGCATGGCCCGCTGGGCAAAATTTGGATGATGTTATTCGGAAGCGGCTTGGCGTTTACGTTCCAGGCACTGCTGCTGGCTTCAGTGATCTACAGTCTTCCGTTCGCCGTACAACCGTTGATCGCTGCGTTCGAAGGCGTCGATCCTAAACTGCTGGATGCGTCCGCGGTGCTCGGCGCAGGACGGCTGCGAACGTTCGCGCGCGTCATCCTGCCACTCTCAGTGCCCGGCGTAATCACCGCGGTGGTGCTGAGTTTCGCGCACACCATGGGCGAATTCGGAGTTGTGCTGATGGTCGGCGGCAATTTGCCCGGCGCGACTCGCACGGTATCGATCGCTATCTACGACCAGGTGCAATCACTCGAATATGCGGAAGCTAACCGCATGGCGCTGGTACTGCTTGCGATTTCCTTCAGCGTGCTTTCCGTTGTGTATGCGGTGAACCGCCGCGTGTGGACGCCGTGGCTGGCGAAATAAGAGCACACTCGCTGACCGCACGCGTGCGCAAAGAGTTGCGCCGCGCGGGCTCTCCCCATTTTGTTCTGGATGTATCCGTCGAAATTCCTTCGGGGGTCACCATTTTGTTTGGGCCCTCAGGAGCAGGCAAATCGACACTGCTCGATTGCATCGCGGGATTGCTTCGTCCGGATGCAGGACGCATCGAGATTGGCGGCGAGGTGCTACTGGATTCGACGACTGGCCTGAATCTGTCGGCGCAGCAGCGGCACATTGCTTACGTGTTTCAGACGCTGGCGTTGTTTCCCCACCTGAATGTGGAAGCAAATGTCTCGTATGGGTTGGCGAACTTGCCTGCTGCCGAGCGGCGCGCAAGAGTGATGGAGATTCTTGCCGCCTTCGACGTGGAGAAACTGCGCGCGCGAAAGCCCGGGGAAATCTCCGGGGGAGAGAAACAGCGAGTGGCTCTGGCTCGCTCGCTTGTTACCTCGCCGCGTATTTTATTGCTGGATGAGCCGCTGACCGGACTCGACGCTGAACTCAAGGCTTCCATCCTGGATGATTTGCGTGTATGGAATGCCACGAAGCAGATTCCGATAGTGTATGTGACGCACAGCCGGGAGGAAGTGGATGCGCTAGGCGAGCGAGTGATCGCTATGGATCGCGGGCAAGTGCTGAACGAAGGAACGCCACGGGAAGTGCTGGAGTCGCCTCGGCATCACCGACTGGCGCAAGCCGCAGGTTTCGAGAATTTGATGCGGGGAACTGTGCTGGACTTGCGCGAACCAGACGGAGTGATGTGCGTGAGGCTGGGCGAGAGCGCTTGCGAGATCGAGGTGCCCTTGGGCCACGCGCTTCCCGGAAGCAACGTGCGCGTCGCGATTGGCGCGGGAGATATTCTATTGGCGACGGAGCGGCCCAACGCGCTCAGTGCGCGAAATATACTGGAGGGGAAAATCGTTTCGATGGAGCGGCGTGGCAGCATCATGGCGGCGCGTGTGGATTGTGGTGTCAAGTTTGCGGTGCACGTAACTCCGGGCGCCGTCCGTGCGCTGGAGCTACAAGCCGGACAGCGCGTGTGGCTGGTGCTGAAAACGCATTCGTGCCACCTCGTGGAAGACTGACAGCGTTAAGTTGCGGGGCGTGCGAGTAACCGAAACACCGAAATTCAACTTAGCGACAACTTTCAGGACTTGGGTTTAGTTGCGGGCGCAGCAGCGGTTGGTGCCGCGGCATGCGAAAACTTGATTTCGTCCGCTGACAGCGTATCGCCGGTGGGAGTGGCATGGATCACCACATGGTCGCCGACGGCGAGTTCAGCGAGCTTCGCGGGTTTATCCACCATATTTGCGCGCATGGTATACGTAGTGTTCGCCGTCAGTTTCACCTCAACCGGCGTGGCGGCAGAGGTTTTTACGATCACGGAGCTCGGATTGATTTTCTCAATGGTGCCGACGACGTGTTTTTTATCGCCGTGCGCAAACGTGACACAGGCTATCAAGCCAAAAAAGACAACAAACGCAATGAGCCGCAGTTTCATAGTCGCTCCCAGAGGCCATTTATGGCCCGCTTAATATCTTACTCCGGATGGTTATGATGTTCCGGTGGTGAAGTTTTTTTCGGCGCCGTTCCATTCAGAAAATCCTCTTCCTGCTGTTCTTCCTCGCGATCTCCCGGGCTCTTGGGATTATTGCGCTCCATTTCCGTGAGTTCCTCCGGAGTGATGTGCGGCAAGTGCCGGATGAACAAGACCAACTTCCAACTGTCGTCTTGCGTGCCGTGGCCGGAGAACGCGGGCATGCCGGTAAAGCGCACTCCATTTTCGATAATCCAGAAAAGTTCACCGTCAGAAAGATTTTGTGTTCCAGCTTTGCGCAGATCGGGTGGCTTTGGATACAAGCCCCGCCCGAAGAAAGCGTCGCCGCTCCCGTCATTGCCGTGGCAACTGGCGCAGTGATCGGCAAAATGCAGACAAGAGTCGTGAAGGATCTTCGTGGAAGGGCCGAAAGGATTTTCCTGGCGGCGAGCGGCCGATGGAATCGAAAGATGGCGCAGGTTTCGCGCGACGGCTCCTTCGAAAGCGCTGGGCGTTGCGCGAGCGCTAAGGCCATCATGCAGTATGGAGACAGCGAGGGCGACGGCGAGACCCGCCAGTGTAACCAGGATGATGAGCAGGAATGTTCCGCGTTTCATGGCGTCATTCGAAAGATGGCGGCGCAGCAACCGATTTCGTTGTGGCCAGAGTCTGACAGATTCCCGCGCAACGAAAGAAATTCACTTTTCACGCAGCCACGGGTACCGCTCCGGCAAATACTCGAAACAAGCACTGCGCTATGGTAGCCGATGAAAGGCGCGAGGGCCATGCCGAATCTATCGCCCGTATTGAGGTTCGCAACGTTGTGACACCCTTGCGTGTGATATGGTTTGCGTTGGAACGAAGCATCGATGGAGGCCGGTCTGCGCGCGGGGACACGGCGCGCGGAAAATAGAAAGAACGGCTAAGATAGTCAGGTAAGAATATTCTGTTGCGATCAATACTTGGCCTAGCTGGCGAGAAATATTCTTGGAGGTGTGAGATGGCAGGCGTAATTCCCGACGAATATCTGGATTTGCTCGAGAAACCCGCATTCGGAGCTTTGGGCACGGTGATGAAAGATGGCAGTCCGCAAGTAACGCCGATTTGGGTGGACTACGATGGAAAGCATCTGCGCTTCAATTCCGCGTTGGGTCGCGTGAAAGACAAAAACATCCGGCGCGATCCGCGCGTTTCCGTGTCGCTCGTAGATCCGCAAAATCCCTACAGGTACCTGGAGATTCGCGGGCGCGTCGTCGAAATCACCCAGGAAGGCGCGGACGATCACATCAACAAGCTCTCACAGAAATATTTGGGCAAGCCGGTCTATCCCTTCCGGCAGCCAGGCGAAGTGCGGGTCACGTATAAGATTGAAGCGGAAAAAGTCAGTTCCATGGGCTAGCCGTCTGCTCTGAGCAATCGCTGTTTGCGTTTTTCCGTCACAGGTTATAGGCGCGCAGCGACGCGCGCGGCGATGCGGTTGTCCGGACCGCGCAGAATGAGGACAAGGCTGTCTGTGAGCGGAACGCCTGCGCTGGGAATGACGAATTCATACGACCATTGCAACTTTTCGGAAAGACCGCTGGCGGGCACATTCGGCGAGATGGGATCTACCGAAAAATATTTTGTGGTAACGCAGTTCACGCGTCGCAATTCGATGCCCCGTTTCCAGTAGAGTTCGAGATGCAGTTCGCTCATCTCAGCGCGCGTCAGGTGAGCCGGCGAACCGGTGTTCTCCAATTGCGGAGGACAAGTTTGGTCGTGCTGATCGTGAACGATGAAAGTGAGCAGTAGTTGATCTGGAAAATTTGTGACGGTTTCGCCGCCGTGGAGAAAGGTGGTGCCCTTCTTGTCGTCGATGCGCTTGAAATTGTCGAAGAAGCCGGCTGCGGTGACGCGGCCATTGATGCGGAAGCAGGGGCCATTCGTAATGGAACCGTTGGTGATAAACCAGACTCCGCCATCATAGTCCCAGATTGTTTTTTCGTGTGATGGCTTCGGCAGGGAATCGCAGGTTGCGCACGCAAAGAGAGTTGCGAGGGCAAAGCAGGCGATCCGATGGCCTGAAAATCGCATAAGACTATTCGTAGCAAATCCATTTTATACCTATGGGGCGGCGCGGAGAAGAAAAGTGAGGGCGCCCACTTTGTAGAGGGCTTTGCCGCCGGAGGTGGGCTCCGGTTTTACTTTTCCAGCGCGGACGGATTCGATGGCGGCGACTAGTTCGGAGAGAATCTCGGGCTTTGCGACTGGGATGTTGTGCGCGCCCAGCACAAGTTGGATTTGCGGAGCGAGGGCGGCAAGTTTTTTGACGGATGCGACGTAGGCGTCTAGATCGGTTTCGGGGCGAAAGAGCCAGATGGGGGCCGGATAGTAAGTGTCGCCGGTGAAGAGCAAGCCGTTCTCGCGATCGATTAATGAAATAGCGTCGGGTGTGTGGCCGGGTGTGGCGATGATTTCGAGTGTGCGGCCGCCGAGATTGACCTTGAAGCCGTCGTGCACAAACATGGAAATGTGCCACGGCTTCGTGGCGTACGTTTTGTTGTTGAACGTTTTTGGTAGATCGCCGCAAAGCTGGTCAGGCGTGATTTCCGCCTGCGCGTCTTCACGAGAGCCTTTGGCGTTCGCTCGGGTGAAGGCGGTGTCCATTCCGAAGACATAGGGAAATTGCCGGTTTCCGCCGACGTGGTCGTCGTGCGTGTGCGAGTTCAGCACCACGACGGGGTGCGAGGTCAGGCGCGTGACGACGTTGCGGATATTGGCGATGCCCATACCAGTATCGAAAAGCAGGGCCTGCTTGTGACCGACGATGAGATAGGAGATGACTTCTTCGGCTTGGTGCGGCTCGTAAATGGCGAAGACGCCGGGCGCGACTTTGTACACCTCGAACCACTGTTCATCTCGGAGGACGCGCTCGAGCGATTTGTATTCGGGGCGCGGGAGCGGCTTGCACCATTCGGGCTTATCGCTTTGTGGCACTGGTGCTGCTTGCAGGGGCGCAGCATGTTGCACCCCAGCAAAAGCGACAGCGACAATCGTGAGCGCGGAGCTAGTAAAGCCAAGACGGAGACTGCCAACGATCCTTCTGCTCATTTGGATGGGCCGACGAAGACGGATTTGGGAAGCATCATGTGGACGCCTTTGTTGCCGTCGACGAGTTCGGTGATGTGCAGGTCGGCGGCGGTGCTGGCGAGCATGTAGGCGTCGTCGCGGGAGAGATGTTTTTCGGTGACTAGGAAATCGATCATCTCGCGCACCGCGAGTTCCGCGCAGACGGTCAGATTCTCATTTAAGCCCATGGTGATGTAGTGCGTGGGCGTCTCGGCGCGCGGCCATTTCAAGTGTAGATCCTTGCGCACGATGAATTGAAACGTGCCGACCAGCGAAGTTTCGAGCGCGGTGATGTCCACTTCGCCGTCGCCCTGTCCGGCGTGGCCGTCACCAACTTCAAACAGAGCTCCCTTCGCGTGAACGGGAATATAGAGCGTCGTTCCGGCAATCAAATCTTTATTGTCCAGATTACCGGCTTGAATCCACGGGGGATTGCTGCTGACCCGGCCCGAGCCCATGGGAGGCGCATCGCCCATGCTGCCAAAGAACGGGTGCAGCGGGATTTCGATGCCTGGAGCAAATTTCGCGATCATGCGTTTTTCGTCGAGTGGAATAATTTTGATTTTCTCGTAGGGAAAATCGTCAGGAAGAAAGCCATAGCCAGGCGCGAAACCATTGTAAGCGTAGGGAACGGCGAGTTTGGCGGCAAGAATTCGCACTTCGAGCACATCGCCGATTTCCGCGCCTTCGATATAGACCGGTCCGGTCAGGATATGCGCGCCAGGACCTCTGTCGGTCACTTCTTTTTCGATGTCGCGCAGGGATTGTTCCACTTGCGCGGGTGGGACCCCGGCGTCTTCGAGTTCCTTCGGACTCGAAGTGATGAGCGTCTCGATGTCGACAGTGTCGCCCGATTTGACGCGCAACACCGGAGGCGTCTTCGCATCGTAGTAGCCGTAAACGACTGTTTTCGGTGTGACTTTCAGAGTGAATTTCTGAGCGCCGCCCGCAGACTGTGCTGCTCGCAGGGGCGCAGCATGCTGCGCCCCCACCAAGGCGACTGCGACCATCGCGAGCGCCGGGATCATAAAGTTAAGGCTAAATTTGCCAGCGATTGTTGTCTTGCTCATTTGGAAGCACCTACGAAGACGGATTTGGGAAGCATCATATGGACGCCTTTGTTGCCGTCGACGAGTTCGGTGATGTGCAGGTCGGCGGCGGTGCTGGCGAGCATGTAGGCGTCGTCGCGAGAGAGATGTTTTTCGGTGACGAGAAAATCGATCATTTCGCGGACAGCGAGCGTGGCGCAGGCGTTCAGGTCATCGTTGAGGCCCATGGTGATGTAGTGCGTGGGAGTTTCGGCGCGGGGCCACTTCAAGTGCATGTCCTTGCGCACGATGAATTGGAACGTGCCAATGAGCGAAGTTTCGAGCGCGGTGATGTCCACTTCTCCGTCGCCTTGGCCCGCGTGGCCGTCGCCAACTTCAAAGAGCGCGCCGGGGGCGTGCACTGGAATGTAGAGCGTGGTGCCTGCGACGAGATCCTTGTTATCAAGATTTCCGGCCATGATCCACGGCGGAGCGCTGTTGAAGCGGCCCGCGCTTTCCGGCGGCGCATCGCCCATACTGCCGAAGAAAGGATGCAGCGGGATTTCGATGCCCGGCGCGAATTTGGCGACCATGCGCTTTTCATCCAGAGGAATGATTTTCATTTTTGCATAAGGAAAATCGTCGGGAAGATACCCGCGACCTGGGCCGAAAGCATTGTACGCGTAAGGAATAGCAAGCTTGATGGTCTGAATTCGCACTTCAAGCACGTCGCCGATTTCCGCGCCTTCGATGAAGATTGGTCCGGTGAGAACGTGACCGCCCGGCCCTTTGTCCTTGACCTGATCGGTGATGTCGCGCAGGGATTGCTCGACCTGCTCCGGCGGAACGCCCGCCTCTTCGAGCCGCTTCGGACTGTTGGTGATCAGCGTCTGAATCTCCACCGTGTCGTCCGACTTGACGCGCAGCACAGGCGTCGCTTTGGCGTCGTAGTAGCCCCATGCCACCGTCTTCGGCGTCGGCTTCAGCGTGTACGTTGCCTGCGCATTTGTTTGCTGGGCTGAAAGCGAGCTGGTGGTTATCAGGATTCCGATCCCCGTCAAAATGAAGCTACGATTCATTCCGCCTCCAGGCAGTCGAGCGTGTGGTTGACCTATGAGTGTCCCATGTTCCCCGAAAGTCCGGTATCGAGTAGCTTTCGCGCAAGTTCGATCAAATCATTTGCATACACGTCGAACTCGTCGGATTTTGGCGATTCTTTTTTCGCCGGGCCGTATTCTAGCGGGCGTGAGACATAGGCGGTGCGCAGGCCGCAGGCGCGAGCGGCCCGGAGATCGTCGGGATGGGCGGCGACCATCATGACTTCGGAGGGCTGGCAGCCGAGCAGGTCGGCGGCGCCGAGATAGACTTCGCGGTCGGGCTTGTAATGGTGAAACAACTCGGCGGAGAGGACCGTGTCCCACGGCAGGCCCGCGTGCTTGGCCATTTCGACGAGCAGTGAAACGTTGCCGTTCGAGAGCGTGGCGAGGATAAAGTCTTTCTTCAGGCGAGTAAGTCCTTCCACGGAATCGGGCCAGGGCGCCAAGCGGTGCCACACGTTGTTCCAGTGATTCTTCTCGGCTTCCGTCAGTTGCGTGATCGCGAACTGGGTAAGCACGTCGTCCAGAATGAGGCGATGAAGCGCGTCCAGCTTCATCCATGGCAATTCGCCTTTGCGTACTTTGGCCATGGCAGGGAAGTAGCCAGCGCGCCACTGGTCGGCAAATTTCTCCCAGTCCACTTTGAAGCCCTTGCCTTCTCCCCACTGTTTGCCCTCTCGAATGATTGAGCCGCGCCAGTCCACCACGGTTCCGAAGACGTCGAACGCGAGGGCCTTCACGCCGAATTTGTTTTCCGCAGCCATCAATCGGGTCACCTTCCATCTAACGGGAGACAAAGCAGCCAGGCCCAAGACCGCGACTGTGGATGAAACAAATCTCCGTCTCCTCATAAACACTCCTACTGACTGCCACGCCGCCCGCGTTGTCGCTCAACGCTTCCTGCATCGGAATCGTAACGCTTCCGGTGCTGCGCTGCGGATGATATATTTTGCGCATGACGCGTATCTTGTCCCTTTTCTTCTTGCTGCAATTGGCGGTGTCGTTTATGCCCAGAATCACTTCAGCACAAACCGCGCACGTCTCGATGGACGATTTGCTCGCCGAAAAAATTGCGCCTCCTACCGCACGGCTTACTTACGGTTCCGATGCGTTGCACTTCGGCGAATTGCGCATTCCCTCCGGCAAGGGACCGTTTCCTGTTGCCATTCTCGTGCATGGCGGTTGTTGGTCGGCGACCTTGCCGGGGCTCGATCCGCGCGCCACTTCTTACGATTTGCTGCGGCCCATGGCCGCGGCGCTGTCGGAAGCGGGCATCGCCACCTGGAACATCGAATATCGTCGCGTGGGCAACGCGGGCGGCGGCTGGCCCGGCACGTTCGAGGACATCGGACGCGCCACGGACTTCTTGCGCACCATTGCAGCGAAGTACCAACTCGATCTTTCGCGCGTGATCGTCGCGGGCCATTCCTCCGGCGGACATCTCGCCATGTGGCTCGCGGCTCGCGGGAAAATCCCCGCGAAAAATCCGCTGTACACGAAAGATCCCCTGTTACTGCGCGGCGCTATCGACATCGACGGCCCCATCGAACTGACCAACCGCGAGCCGCCCGAAAGCATCTGCGGCGTCCCAGCCATCCAGCAATTCCTCGGCGGCACGCCCGCCGAACAGCCGCAGCGCTATCGTGACGCCACGATCGCTTCCTACTTGCCCACCGGCGTGCCTCAAGTATTGCTGCTTGCCACGTTTGACGCGCCCATTCGCGCCGACCTCGAAGCCTACGCCGCCAAAGCCAAAGCCGCCGGCGACCGCTTCACCATCGTCCCGCTCAAAGGCAGCAACCACTTCGACGTGATTTCTCCCCGCACGCCATCCTGGAAAACTGTCCTCGAAAATTTTTCCTCGCTGCTGAAATAGGTTTCGGAGCTAGTGTCGCGGAACTCGACGCGCCCCGACTTAACCTATCGAACATACGTTGACTCATGCTCGGCACCATGAGATTGACTATTTATGTTTTGTAGTCGGCTTAAGTTTGCTGATTTGAGAAAGAAATGGTTCATAGTCTATACGCACTTGCCGTGTCTCGCGTAAGTTATACATAAGAATCTCAGCGATCGCCTGATATGGCTCGGCCAGAAGGGAAGAATGAATAGTCTGGTAATAAACAGACCTATCGGTCGGTCCTTGATTGGGAGACGGGACATATATGGCATCACTTGGGAAGTAATCATGCCCAGGAAGGACAGGGAATTTTGGGAGAAATGTCGCGTTTCCCGCTCTGAGAAGCTGAGTGATGTAAACGTCTCCTTCGATATCGTAAGTCTCGAAGAACTCCAATGCTAAACGACACATCAATAAGAGATCGAGTGCCAGATCCCCAACCGGCTTGCCGCCAGGGAAATCTCCCATCAAGGTTCCTGTGAAACCAAGTGCGCCGCTTTCGTACATCCGCCAAATGTGGTGCCATGAGAATTGACCCGTCACTCTCGACTGTAACTGGAGGTAGTCACCTCGCCGGCTCGAAAAGCCGATGCTGGGCTCTCGGTTGAAGTATTTCCAAATCTTTAATTCCATCTGTTTTTCAAGGCTGCTGTCCAGGCGGATACGGACCTTCCGGCGCGGAACGACGGCTATTCGATGGAAGTCTAGGTCTTGGACGCCTCTCGCATTGAGGCAATCGAAACCGGTCGCGTTCCAATGCGGAGAGAGTGCTATTTCTGGCGACGGGGCTCCGTCGTTACGTTTCTTCAGAAGCGCCTCAATCTCCCGGACGCTCGCTGATCTCCTAGCATCGTGGACTCGGAGCGTAATC
>Ga0207037_10413_pt1 | contig 11023 bp, 6 predicted proteins | sample Alteio_BWMinCont_75_FD_153268 | JGI IMG/M metagenome (GOLD analysis project Ga0207037, IMG submission 153268) | Enriched cells from forest soil in Barre Woods Harvard Forest LTER site, Petersham, Massachusetts, United States -... | ecosystem: Environmental > Terrestrial > Soil > Temperate forest >... | reverse complement strand
GAAGCTCTGCGCGATTACAACCAGGGCATCGCCTTTCAGCGGGATGGGAAGAATCTGGAAGCCCAAAAACAATTCGAGGCGGCGACCAAGGCAGATCCCAACTTCGCACTGGCCTTTTCCAAACTGGCGCAGACGTACAGCAGTTTGGGATACGACGGCAAGGCGCAGCAGTCCGCCGAAAAAGCTGTGCCGCTAAGTCAAGACCTTCCTGCGGCGGAGAAATATTTGATCTCCGCCATTCGCTTCCAGATCACCAAGAATTACCCTGAGGCGATCAAAGCCTACGAGAACCTCGCCACGAGTTCTCCCGGCAACACTGATGTGCAGTCGGCGCTGGCAGCCCTGTACGAAGAAGCCGGAGATCTTACGAAGGCTACCCAGTACAACCAGGCGATCCTGGCGGCGAACCCCAAAGACATCACCGCGACTCTGGCGGTGGGGCGGCTTGCCATCAACAGCGGGAAGCCGCAAGCCAGTCTGGATCCGTTGAACCGTGCGCTCACTCTTTCTGTTCAGCTCGATAACCGTGAACAAAAGGCGGCCAGCCTACACCTCATCGGCCTCGCTTACTGGCGGTTGAACAAGCCGGACGAAGCTCTGCGCAACTACCAGGAAGAATTGGCGATCTGGCGCGCGATCGGGCAGAGGGGTGGAATCGCGCTGAGTCTCAATGAGATGGCGAAGGTCCAACAGATACTAGGGGACAACAAAACCGCGCTATCCAACTTCCAGCAGGCTCTAGAGATCCGGCGAGAGATCGACGATAAACGAGGCTTAGGGGACACGCTCGTCGACATGGGGAATTTCTACCTCGACCGCGGGGATCACGATCAAGCGTTGAAAATGTACAAAGAAGCATTGCAGATCCAGCGTGACCTTGGCGACGAAGGCATGCAGGCCATCTGCCTGAACAACATTGGAGCTGTCTATTTTGAAAAGGCGCAATACGAAGACGCGCGCACCTATTACCAACAGGCCCTGCAATTGCGCGAAAAAGCGAAGGTGCCGCGGGACATCGTCGAAAGCGTTCACAACCTTGCCGAAACTTCGGTCCGGATGGGCCAGTACGATCTTGCAGTTTCGCAATATATGCGCGCCCTGGACTTATGGCGCAGCATGAACGATACCCGCGGCGCGGCAATCGAATCCTACACCTTGGGAATGATGTTCGATTACCAAGGCCGGTTCGGCGCTGCCATCAATTCCAAGCAGGACGCCTTAAAGACTTTCCAGGAACTGAAGGACAAGACTTCCTGGATGGCGGAGATCGAAGGTGGCTACGGAGAAGCGCTCACTCTCGCGGGTCGGGGCGACGAGGCCGGCCCCTACTTGAATGACGCGCTCAGCCTGTCACGCGAATTGAAGAACCAGGGCATGGAGTCGCAGACTCTGGCTTTCCAGGGAAACGTGGCAAATTATCGCGGCGACTACAAATCCGCACGTACCTTCTATGAGCAGGCATTGCCGGCGGCCAGCCGCAGCAAAGAGCCCGATCGAATTCTCATCGCCAAGGTCGCGCTGGCGAAGATCGCGGCCCAGGAAGGATCTCCTCAACAGGTCATCAGCGGCTTTCGTAAGTTGATGCAAGAAGCTGACGACCAGAGTGTTCCCAACGTCTCGGTAGAGAGCTCGATTTACATGGCCGAGGCCATGATCAGAAACCACGATAACGTGCAGGCCCAAGAGGAACTCGAACGCGCTCTGCTGCGGGCAGACAAAATCGGACTGAAACCGCTGAGCATCAAGGCGCACTACCTGCTGGGCACTGCCCTCCGCGCTGCTGGCGACCAAGCCGACGCCCAGCAACATTATCGCACCACGGTTCAGATGCTCGACGAAATGCGGATGGAGCCGGGCAGCGAGAAAATCCTGCAACGGGCGGACTTCAAGACGATGTATGACGAATCAACCCGTTGGGCCGAAACAGCGAAGTGATGGTGAAAAAGAGGTTGCAGTGCGGCGTAGCCGGGGCCGCACGAAAGTTCCGTTGTCGGTTTCGCTCCAACCGAGGCCGCACCCTGACAGGTTTCTCGCCAAAGACACTTCGCTATTGATAATTCTGCACATAAAGAAAGGGTGCAGACTAGAGCCTGCACCCCTTCTTCAATCACGGACAGCGGATCAGTGGTATTGGAACACTGCCGGCGCCACAACCAGGCCGCTGTCAAATTGCGCCACCACGCTGACTTGACAGCCCGACAGCCCTTTTATTCTCGTCGCGGTGTTCCAGATGAAACTGTACTCTCCTCTTCCGAAGTTCAGGAGACCCGAATTGAAGAGGGAGGGAAGAGGAGAGGACTGCGTCGCGATCGCCTGGCAGGGAGTGGTCGAAGACAACGCGGTCAATGACAGGTATACCCAAGGCGCGTTGCAACCGGTGCCGTTGGGGTTTTGGCACAAATGGAGGTTCGTAATCGGCTGGCCCGAACTGTTGTGGAAGTCCCAGCTGAGAGGTACCGGCAATGGCACAAAAATGGGGTTTACTTTTGTGTCGGAGACGGGAAATTCAAATCCAAAGAAACTTGAAACGGTGGTTCCAGGAGGAACCACGTTCGCCGTTGGGTCGAAGGCGGTCACGAAACAGGAGTTCCCTCTGCCACCGCCCGTTATAGGATCGGGATTTGTCGCCGTGTAGGATTCAAAGATATCGACATTGAAACCTGTCGTCGGACACTGGCCGTTATAGCCGGCGGGGCTGCCGTCATGCTGCCCCAGAAAGTGCGTGCCGCCGATTCCGTTCGGAAGACTAAGCTTATCTATGTTGAAGTCGGCCGTGGCTGTATAAACAAATTGGCAACCGTCGCTGTTCGCCGCAGGGCAGTCCAGTTCGAGCTCGACACAACCAGGGTTAAAGGAGGAACTGAAATCAGAGTAGGGCACGCAGGCCAGGTTCGGGTAGTTGGTCGCGCTGAACCTCTGCTGTCCGAAAGGTGGCTCTCCCGACAACGGCCCTTCTATCCCGAAATAACTCGGGGGCCAAGGGTTTAGCCCCAACGGTCCGGCTGGCACTGGCACGGCAGTGACGGTTAGCGTGTCGCCAGAGGCACTGTTTCGGGGTGCGACCTGAAGGTCGTCTGCGACGGTGGTTTCACTGCAAACGGTGCCATTGTCACCGCTGTTACAGGTAAATGGGCCAAAAGGGAATATGGTTGTCGAGCCCGGGGAAAGCAACTTGTTCTCCCCAATCGCCGCGACGGCGGCAGCTGTATTTTCCAAAGAAAACCAGGTGGTCCCGCCGTTGGCTGCGAGTGGGACGGTGAACAAAACCTTCCCGGTCGTGAGGTCGGGGCTGGCCCCGAGAAATATGTTGTTCGGACCTTCATAGCCGGTCGGGCCGTTGCAGGTGACGTGAAAATAGGTACAGGCGCCATCGTTGTCAAAGGCGAACAGGTTGTTGGTGAAGGGAGGCTCAGAAGTACCGGGTGCACTCAGGATGATTGCACCCACGGCCACAGACGAATTGTTTACGATTCCAACCAACTCGTCTTCGTCGCCGTCATACGGACTTCCGGTTATAGTGATCGTAGCCACAAGATTTCCCGATGGCGGGCCCGACGGCGGATCCGCTATGGTGATTGTGACGCCACAACTCGGAACCTGCGGGAACGCGGTCGAGCATACGTCCGCCTTCGCTGGGGCGGCGAAGAGCGTGAAAAAAGTACAGCCGAGGACAGCAAGAAACACTCTCTTCACGCATAGAGCAGCGGCTGGCAGAAGCTGTCCTTTCGTTTGAAGCTCTCTCTTTTCCTTTGTCAAGGTGAGCAGATTTGCAGTCATGGGATTCCCTCCAGGGATGTTTTGGGCCTAAGATTCAAAAAGAAAATCTGGGATAAGTCTCGACAGTCTGAGATTGACCGTCTTCAACAGAACTCCGCTTCCTGGGGGGATTCAGGAACGTGTGATCGTAACTGCTCAGCAGGCGATAGTCAATGGTTTATTGGCGAATTCACGCAATTCGGGCTCCCGAGAGCCTGTACTGGTGGCGGTTTTTCACGGGTTGGTCCAAGCGGTCGACGGCTGACTAAAAGAGGGCAAGTGCAAACATTTGCACTCCGACGACAACAGCTCGGACATCGCACGCAAAAGCACCTAGTGCGCGCCAGCTTTTTCCGCTCCCAGCCCTGTATTTGAGCGGACCAGCAACTCGTTGAACTTGTGCTGCGAAGTCGGCTCGTGACTTAACAAGGTGCCCGCGACCGCCCCGATAAATCCCAATGGAATGCTGAGAATGCCGGGGTTCTCTAGAGGAAACAGAGCTTTCGCCTGAATCAAATGCCGGGCCGCTCCGGTCACCGTCGGCGGATCGATCCCCATCAGGCTGGGGCTGACGATGATGAGTCCGATCGAAGCCAGCAGGCCGACCGCAAGTCCCGTAACCGCTCCCGCAGTATTGAACCTTCGCCAGAAAATCGAAAACACAATCACCGGCAGGTTCGCCGACGCGGCTACCGCAAATGCAAGGGCCACCAGGAACGCCACGTTCGCGGTCGGCCCCAGCAGGATTGCGATGGTGATTGCCACCCCGCCGACCACAAAGGCCGAGATACGCGCCACCAGAACTTCCTCACCCGGCTTGCGCTCGACTCCGTTGTGAATAACGTTGGTCCAGAGGTCATGCGAAAAAGAAGTAGTCGCGCTGATCGTGAGACCCGCGACGACCGCGAGTATCGTGGCAAATGCAATGGCAGAGATGAACGCGAAGAAGATGTTTCCCGCCAGAGCCTGGGCGAGCAGCGGGGCGCTCATGTTCGTTCCCCCGTGAGTCTTGATGTAATCGGGGCCAACTATCGTCGCAGCGCCGAAGCCGAGGAAGGTGGTCATAATATAGAAGCTGCCAATCAGCGCCATCGCCCAGACCACGCTGTGACGGGCTGTTTTGGCGTCCGGCACGGTATAGAACCGCACCAGGATATGCGGCAATCCAGCCGTGCCAAAAATCAGCGCGAGCCCCAGCGAAATTAAATCCAGTGGCCCGTAAGGCGGTTTATAACGAAGTCCCGGCTGCAGGAAGTCTTTGACCACCTGCTGCCCTTTCGCATCGTGATAGGTAACGTGCCCGATGGCTCCGAAAAAGTCGCCAAAGCTGAAATGGAAATGAGCCATCACAAGAATGCTCAACAGAATGGTCCCCGCCATCAGCAGAACTGCCTTGACGATCTGCACCCACGTGGTTGCTAACATGCCTCCGAAGACCACGTACACGATCATCAGAATGCCGACGCCGATCACCGCCTTGTTGTAAGTGACGTACCCCCCAAGCAACAGCTTCACCAACGCGCCCGCCCCGACCATCTGGGCGATCATGTAAAAGGTGCTGACGGTCAAAGTGCTGATCGACGCCATCGCCCGCACCGGTCTCGGGTTGAGGCGATAAGCCAGTACGTCAGCCATGGTGTACTTGCCCGCATTGCGCAGCGGTTCTGCGATGACCAACAAGACCGTCAGGTAAGCCACAAGCCATCCCACCGAAAACAAGAAACCGTCATAGCCCTGGAAAGCAATAATGCCGGCGATTCCGAGGAACGATGCGGCGCTCATATAGTCGCCAGCTACCGCGATCCCATTCTGCCAGCCTTTAATTTGGCGGCTAGCAGCGAAGTATGCGCTGGATCCAGCCGAGCGCTTCGACGCCCAATATGTAATCCCTAAAGTGACGGCAATAAACAGGAGGAACATGACAAGTGAAATATTCGCCATGATCTACTTGCCTCCCTTGCCGTCTTCGGCTTTCTCAACAATGTCTTTCGCCAGCCGGTCAAAGTTTGCTGCGGCTCTCACGTACAGGCCGGCGATGAGCCAAGCTACGAAAAACTGAGAGAGAGCAAAGAGGTAGGCGAGGTTCACCACGCCAAACACTTTGGTTGACATGAACTGTGGCGCGTAGCCGACCAACACCGGTAGCGCAAAATAGTAGATAACGAAGAATACGAATGCAGGCACGATAAAGGTCTTCTTCGTCGCCATCAGATCCTTGAATGGCTGACTCTCTGCAATCTGGCCCCACTCGGTCTGCGACGGTCCGCTGCGATTGTTTGCTTCGACCATGTTCGCCCCTTGTTGTTTCCACGCGTGGAGCGTAATTGTACTGCCCTAACCCGAAGTACGGATGAGAAAGGAAAATTGGCGTATTTTGGAAAAGCTGCGAATCGAGAACTGGCTTCTTACCTGCTAGTTCGCCGGCTTGGCCCGACGACTCGGAATCTTCCCGCCGTGGGCGAGCGGCTACTTGGGCGTCCCCAAGTTCTTGATTTCCGCCACAACCTTAGGAGCGACGTGATCCAGCGCCTGCTGCACGACCTCGCCCACCGAACCGATATCTTGCGCAACGGCTGACCCGGTTGCGGCTATGGTCGAATCCGAGACCCGGTATAACTTGTACTCTACCGTGGTGTGGTATTCCGGAATATTGACAGTCTGCCCCTTGACGCCGGATGCGCCGCCTTCGCTATGCGCTTCCGTCAAAGTTGTGAACAGCACGAAGACGCAATCTTTTTGCCGAGCCTCGGCCGAAACTTGCTCACCGGTCGCTTCGATCGGCACTGCCTGCACCGACGACTTCTTCTGCTTACTGAAAGCCTTTACCAGCCGGTCGCGTCCGGCGACGCCCGTAATGCCGCTCGCGCTGCCAAGAACCGTTACGCCCAGACGGACGACCTGGGCATCCTCAGCGAAGCTGTATCCTGAAACCAAACACACGGCCAGAAAGAAATATCCGACTGCGAGCCGAATTCGCTGCATGTGGAGCCTCACGGGCAGATATGCCCCACAAGAGGGTATCGTGAACGGACCGTGGCACAAAATGTTTTCTGTGGTTCCCTTTGCGTCGAACGAGCCCTGCAAATCACTGCATCAGGCGCTTGAGCGCAGTTCGAGCGTCGCCGACCAGGAGGAGCCGGGCTTGCGAAGCCGGGAAGTACGAGATGAATTCCTGATATTCGTTGATCGCCTGATCGCGCTTGCCGGAGCGCTCGTAGAGCTCGCCCAGATAGTAGTGCGACAGGATTCCAAGCGTGGGAAACCGTGCCGCCATAATGCGACCGTTCTCTAAACTTCGCCCAACTCGCAACCCGGCGCGAAACTCGTTTTCCGCTGACGCGTAGTCATTGGTAAGCAAGTGAGCACGCGCCTTGAGGTACAGGAGGTAAGCGTCCTGAAAATTGGGAATGCTAGTGGCACGGCTCAATGCCGTCTGCCCATCCCCATTGCGTACCGCCAGAGTCATGTCAGCGAAGGTCTGATCAATTTCAAGCGCCCTCGGCGCAATCCAGGGATGGCTCAACCCGTACTTCTGTAGACTCTGCTGCGCGGCAGAAGCGTTCCCGGCCATGGTCTGCAGGAACGCCAATATCGGCAACTGCTCGTCATCGAGCTTCTGTTGCTGGACGAAAGAAAGAGCGGATGAACCCTCGCCCAGCAAAAGCGACAGTACAGCAAAGGGCTGCAGGAAAACTCCGGCAGCCTCGCCCTGTTTTGCCTTTCCCATTTCCACCACCGCCTCCCGATAACTGGCGAGTGCGCCTTCAAGGTCCCCGGCCGTCTGCTTGAACTGGGCCTGGAATCCCGGAACATAGAGACGCGAAAGAGACGATGTGCGCTGCGCATATTGCTGGAACGAGGCCTTGGCCACGTCTGGTTTCTTCTGATCGGTGTAAACAATGGCAAGTTTGAGGTACTCGAAGTAGTCGCTGAAGTCCGGTTTCAGTTCGAGCACTTTACGGTAAGCGGCAATCGCTTCGTCATCCCGCCCCGCGAGAAACAATACATCTCCGCGGCTGTCGAACGGATTGGGGTCGCCCGGACGAACCGCTATGTAGGCGTCATTTGCCGCCAGCGCACCGCTGATGTCGCCCCAACGCGCCAGGGTGTAGGATTGAAAGTTCAGCAGGTCCTCATTCTTCGGATCGAGCGCCAGTCCTTGCTGGAATAGCTGATTGGCTTGATCCTGCTTTCCCAAGGTTGACAGAAACTCTCCCAGGATGCCGCGATCCTCGGTGGCACGGGGAAACTCCGACACGATCGATTCTCGGGCAGCCAGCTCCGCCTCCGGGTCCTGCGAGCGCGCGGCCTTGAGCACCTGCAGAGACAGCTGCTCGTAACGCGGCAGCCGCGATTGAAACTGCTCCACCTTGACTGCCGTCTCCGTACCCCGCCGCACATCGCCCTCAAGGGAGTACTGGTCGGACAGACGCAAGTACGCCAGACCAAACTGCGGATCCAGCCGCACAGCCTCCTCCAGTTCCCGGATTGCATCCGAAGTGAGGAAGCGACGGCCATAGTCGATGCCCAGCTGGTAATGTCGATACGCTTCGACGTTCGAAGTGGAAGCTTGCTCGATCTCCGGCGCTTTCTGCGGCACCTGAGACGCGGGCAGAAAATTGCTGGCGATATTCGCCGTCAGCCTGTCAACCATGCCGAAGATGCTCTGCAGGTCCCGGCCTTCCAGCTTGTCGGAAAACAAGATCTGCCCCGTGCTCGTATCCTGCGCGCGCACGTCGAGACGTAATTGCGTCGGTCCCATCTTCAATAGCGCGCCTGTGATATACGCGTCGGCACCCGCGTCGTGGGCAACATTCTGCGCCTGCGCCGGATCCATCGACTTTCCATCCTTGCTCGCCCGCCGCACCGCGCTCATCACTCGCTCAGTCGAAAGTACCTCCAGACCCTTCACTTGGGCCAGATTCGTGGTCAACATGTCGGTGAGACCGTTGTCCAGCCAGTTCAGAGACTGATCCTGCGAAAGGTTGGAGAAATAAAGAACCGCGATCGATTTGTGGGTTTGGCTGCCGGCAGGTTGCAAGGATCGTCCGCGGAAGAACCAGAAGCCTGCGATCGCGACAATAACGATGACCAGTGCAGCGAGCGCTGAAAGACCTATCCAGGCTCGTCTCGGGGCCGCAACTGTAGTTTGTGTCTGGCTCGCTGGCGCGGGTGGCGCCGAAGTTTGCAAGGAAGAAACTCTAGACGCGGGAGCAGGAGTCGCTGATTCCATCTGCGCGGGTGTGACCGCCGATGGCGGAGGTGGCGGCGCAGCCTCGACGATCGCACTCCTGCCGGATTCCGTATCCCGCTTCAATCTTTGAAGATCGGCGCGCATATCGGCGGCGTGCTGGTAACGCAGATTGCGGTCTTTCTCCAATGCCTTGCTGATGATCTCTTCGAGCCTCGGCGGAAGGTCAGGATTGAGCCGCACTGGAGGCACCGGCGCCTTGCGCAGAATGGAGTCGAATATTGCCGCCGTACTGTCGCCGCGAAACGGAAGCGTGCCGGTAGCCATTTCGTAAAGAACCACGCCGAATGAAAACAGATCCGTGCGTGCATCCAATTCTTTCGCCCGCGCCTGCTCGGGAGACATGTACGCCACTGTTCCAAGCGTGCTGCCTGGGCTGGTCAGATGCGGGTCGCTAAATGCAGTGGCGCTGGCTTCGGTCGCCTCACCTTTGCGGGTAACAACTTTGGCCAGGCCGAAGTCCAGTACTTTGGCCAGGCCGCGCTTGGTGATGAAAATGTTGGCAGGCTTGATGTCGCGGTGGATGATGCCTTCGCTGTGAGCGTTGTCTAGCGCATCGGCAACCGAGATGGCGACTTCCAACAACTGATCGAGTTCCCAGGGCCGGCCGATGATCGTGTGTTTCAGGGTCTGGCCATCGAGAAACTCCATCGCGATGAAAGGTTGGTTGTCATGCTGTCCGATTTCGTAAATGGTGCAGATATTGGGATGGTTCAGGGCTGAAGCGGACTGGGCCTCCCGCTGGAATCGGTCCAGCGCTTGCCGATCTTTCGCTAGGTCTTCCGGCAGGAATTTCAGCGCGACAAACCGGCGAAGGGTTATGTCTTCGGCTTTGTAGACAACGCCCATTCCGCCACCGCCGAGCTTCTCGAGAATGCGGTAATGCGAAATGGTTCGGCCGATCACTGGAGAAAAATCCTACGTGTTTGATAGAGGCAAGTCAACGAAAGCCGCGGGGGTGAAAGAGATTCAGTTGGCTCATTTCCTAACCGCGCGGAACAGCTCGAGGCGGGGCCGTATTGGGGTTTCAGCGCTGAGCGTCGTCCAGGGATTGACCTGCTCGGCAAATGGCAGAACCCCAACCTGGTGATGGACGATGGCGGCAGCATTTCGCGCGCGTTTCCGCCGGATGGCCGCCCTTACTTTGGCCACGACCCCAATCGGCCTTACGCCAGCGAAATCGTCCCGGTTACGCTCACCGAAGGCTCGACCTCTGAGTTCAATGCCGCGTGTGCTGCTCCTCACTAATTGTTCGCCGGTTTTGCACCCCACGTCAAAATTTCACCATCTAAACATTCAAATTCTTTTGGGGATCAATCATGATCGAGCTGAAAGTCAACGGTGTGCAACGCTCTTTCGATGGCGAACCGGATATGCCGTTGCTCTGGTACCTGCGCGACGTTCTGGGGTTGACCGGTACCAAGTTCGGTTGCGGCATGGCGTTGTGTGGCGCCTGTACTGTGCACAAGAACGGCAAGGCTGTTCGTTCGTGCATCACCACCATGCAAAGAGCTGCCGGCGCCGAGATTCGCACCATCGAAGACATTTCCGCAAACGGTCTGCATCCGGTGCAGAAGTCCTGGATGGAAGTCAACGTCCCGCAGTGCGGGTACTGCCAGTCGGGACAGATCATGCAGGCGATTTCTTTACTCAGCGAAACGCCGAAGCCCACCGATCAGGACATTGACGACGGCATGTCTGGAAACATCTGCCGCTGTGGGACCTATCAACGTATTCGCGCGGCGATCAAGGCTGCAGCCGGAGAACGCGCATGAGCGCGCTCACGAATGTCAGCCGCCGCGGCTTCTTGCAAGGCGTTCTCTCCACTGGTGCGCTGGTGCTCTGCGTGCGCTTCGTGCCCGAGAGTCTCTGGGCTGCCGAAACCGACCCCGGTTCCCGCGTCGACCAGTCCGTTCTCCATCCCAGCGTCTATGTAGGAGTCGAAACTGACGGAACTGTTTACATTATTGCGCACCGCTCCGAGATGGGAACCACCAGCCGCACTTCCCTTCCACT
>Ga0207037_10411_pt1 | contig 11031 bp, 6 predicted proteins | sample Alteio_BWMinCont_75_FD_153268 | JGI IMG/M metagenome (GOLD analysis project Ga0207037, IMG submission 153268) | Enriched cells from forest soil in Barre Woods Harvard Forest LTER site, Petersham, Massachusetts, United States -... | ecosystem: Environmental > Terrestrial > Soil > Temperate forest >... | reverse complement strand
GGGGAATCCAGCGGCTCCCGAGTTCGCGACAGTGGGGTTGGTCGAAGTCACCGTGGGAACAGGATTGTTGACCGTGAAATTGACGGAGTTTGAGGTGCCGCCTCCGCTCGGGTTTGTCACCGTCACCGCAATGTTTCCTGCGGTGAGTATCTCGGCTGCGGTAATCGCCGCCGTAACTTGTGTGGCGCTTACGAAAGTCGTCACCGGAGTACCGGCGCCGAAGTTGACTTGTGCTCCGGTCACAAAGCCGGTCCCATTGACCGTTAGCGTGAACCCTGCAGCCCCTGCATTCGCACTTGTGGGATTTAGCGTCGTAATCGTTGGCCCCGCAGCCGCGGCGACGGTGACGGATGCCGCCGTCGAAGGGCCTGATCCTGCGTAATTCCCATCGCCGCCATAGGTCGCTGTAATGCTCTTCATTCCAGCGGTTGTGAATGTAGTCGTTAACGTCGCGGTGGCTCTGACTCCCGTGCTGCCGGGCGCATTTGCTACGAGCGTTGCCGTGCATGGTGGGGTTCCGCAGGTTGAGAAGGTTACTGTACCCGAGGGAGCGTTTCCGAAGCTTGTGCTTCCGACCACTGCGGATAGCGTGACCGGAGTAGAGGTCGTGATGCCGGTCGCGGGATTTGGCATTGGTTGGGCTGTCGACGTAACCGCCTTGGTTACCGTGATTGTCTGGGTGAAAGGGCCACTTGGGTTATAGCTCACATCTCCGGAGTAGCTTACGGAAATCGAGTGAGAGCCGCCCGACAACAAACTAACATTCGGCTCTTCCGCTGTGCCCTCGCTGTCCAGAGTGTACGTGCCGGCACCGAGAGACGCTGTCCCGTCCTTGAGAGTGAATGTGCCCGTGGCGTCCGCGGCGCAGCCCAACAGTGTATTGGCGGCGACGCAGCCGTTTGTGGTGTGGTCCAGGGCGTCCATGCGCAAGAAGTAGGAGGAACCGTAGACGACGCTGGGGGCGTTTAAGTTCATGACGTTGCCGGTGTTGGGGTCAAAAGTAATGATCTCGAATTCGACGCGGCTGTTTTCTTTGCTGACGGTAACGGGAACTCCAACGGAATCGCTTGCGCCAAACGTTCCGTCTCCTGCGTAGTGGGCCGTAACGCTGTAGGTACCTCCCGGGAGAAGCACAGAATTGATGCTTCCACTGCCAGAGGCGAGCGTGACAACGTTGGCTCCCGGACCAAAATTCACGGTGTCGTTGGCGGGCAGAATGGATACGTCGCCTGACGGTGTGCCAGTGGCAGGAGCCTTGGCTCCAACAGCGACAGCGACGGTGGCTGGCGTACCGTGGGGAATTGTAGCCGGTGTAGTGCTACCGTTGACGGTAAATGTAGTAAACGCACTAGGTTTCAGAACGGTCCCGACTGTAGTGCCCCAGAGCGTTGCGAGATGCGCGACGTTGATAGTGCCAAGACCCGTAGCCAGGTCAAAGCCCGCAGTCGTTTGGTATGCCGGAGTCTTGGTGCTTCCGCTGACGGTGACGAGGACGCCATTGGTGCCCGCCGTGGTGCTGCTGCAGTTCAGGCTTGCTCCCGCGCACGGAACGGCATTTTCGCCCTTTGTGACGTCATAAAACGCGCAGGTGATGCCGCCTGTAAGACCCGTGGTCGAAGAATTGCAGCTATTCGCCGCAGCCGCCCCGGCAATCCCATACAAAACGAGGTTGGCATTGCCCTGGCGTCCGCTACGTCCGGCGTTTCGCTCCGATTGATTGATCAGGGCCATGATACCGGCGAACGCAGGCGAAGATGCCGACGTTCCTCCCACTCCAAAAAAACTAAACGCACCAGTTGAGGCACAGGACGGTGCACTGCCAGCGGGCAGCGCGTCCGCCTGGCAGACCAAATAAAAGCTATTGGAGTTTCTTCCATCACTGGAGAAGAGCGAAACGTCGGGAACATACCGATGGTTGTCGCCAGCGGCCACCCCGCTTGGGGTGATCCCGCTCTGGAACGAAGGCTTGGTGTAGAGCATGCTCACACCGCCGCTGCCCGCCACAATGTTATTGCCCAGATTGCCCGCGCAGACAGTGGTGAGATTCCCGGAGGTAGCGGTGGCGCCGCAGGAATCATTCCAGGGAACTTCGTGGATGTAGCCCAAGGCCGACTCCTTTTCCACGCCGTTCGTGCTGGACCAGAAGGAGGTCTGAGTTCCCACATCGTCAAAGTCCGTTCCGCCGACGGCCACGTTGAAAGGGGTCGAGGCGAAGCCATTGACCACAAGACCGTTGGATGCCGGTGCCGCTGTTTTGAAATCATCACAACCAGCGGGCCCGTTGTCACCCGCCGATACCGTTACGGTGATTCCCTGAGCCGCCGCTTGCTCAAACAATGCGGCGATAAACGGCAATTGTCCGGAAGTATCCCGTTCGCAATCTCCAAAACTCAGGCTCATCACGTCGTCGGAGTTGTTGTCGACCACGTATTCGACGCCCAGACTGATGGGATCTTCGGTAAGCGTACCCGCTGACAAAATGTAATCAATCTCGGCCTTGGGAGCGACCATGCCGGACACTTGGGTGTCCAGATCCGCTTCGCCCTCTTCCCCGTTGAACCCGGGGTCGGGACCGTTGTTAACAATTTTGGGGTCGTTGGTGGGGAGGCCGAATAGCGCTCGGAAGGAATGCGCATCGTTCACATCGATGGTCGAGAAGCCGATGATGGCAATTTTGGATCCGGTGCCATCCAGTGCGCTCGGGATGTTGTAGATTTTTGCGAAGTCCGCGGGGCCAACGGCAAAGAATGCGTTGTTTGTCCCGGTAAATTCCGGCGTGATTCCCGGTGCGACGATCGGTGTCGTCATGCCACTCTCGCGCGAACGAATGTACGCGCCAAGCGTGCGGCGCATGGACTTGCTCGGAAAATTGTGCAGCGCGACGACGCCAGCAACGACGGGAGAAAGCGCCGCAGGAATCTGTGGAACGTTGACGTTGGCCTGATACACGTCGCCATTTATCCCGAACTTGTGAATTTCGGTCTGGAACGTGCGGCGAACTTGTCCAACATTGCCGCTGAATTCAATGGCGTTGCGGCCGCGGCTGACGCGGATGCCGGTGAAGCCCTGCGCGGTAAGCCACGAAGTGATCGTTTGAATGTCCGAGTCGGAGGGCCCGTAGAGCATGCCGAATTGATCGGGCGTGAGCCATTTCTGGAAGTTGGGAGAGTCTTTGCGCATCTGCTCGGACATGTATTGCTGCAGTGCAAGTTCCTGCTCGGGAGAGCGCTTCAGCATTAGGAACATACGATTCATGGGTACTGTGTCGGATACAGGGCCCTGGTCAAATTCGGGTCGCGCAAGAGGATGCAGGTTGCCTTTCTGGCGGACCAACTGGGTTTCGTCGATCGCTTGGGTGATGCGCTGCGGCACTGCCGGCGCCCCTTGGGTCGCACTAGCGTTGTCCGCGTTCGTCTGCGCCGCAGCGCGGGAACCCGTTAGAACCAATAGGAGTGCGAATAAGGGAAGGGAATTACGAAGAAAGGAGCTAAGAGGTTTCATGTTTCACCCAAGATCAAGATTTTCGATCAACCTGTGGATACGCGCACCCGGGGGCAACGCACTACACGATAAGAAGTGAGCAGCCCTCGAATGGTTGCACCTGCCGAATGGGATCGAGCTGGGAAACGGCAGCCGAAAGCTCCGCTAGGTTATCACAAAAGAAATAGAAGCTAGCGTGCCATTCACCGAGCGTTACCGTGCTCACAAACATGTCTGAAGCCGCACAGATGTCTCCGTTTTCCGCCCAGTCCGCCAATACCCTGCGGAACCACCACCCGAGTCCTGCCTCCGCGCCCGCGGTTTTCCGCGGCGAATATAAAGCGAAATGCCACTCGGCATCGGGCCGACCTCGGGCCAACGTTACGCAACGATGAAAACATATCTTCCCGCATCCAATTTTTCGCGAAAAGCGTATAGTAGTCCGAACTCCATTGGTCGTGCGTGTCCTGCCCTCGCCATTTCCGCAGCCGCACGCCGTCCAAAGGAAGAATCTTTACAAATCTTGGAGGGAGTAAATATGCAGAACCGCATCACTAGAATCCTTTCCACGGCCCTGCTGCTGCTCTTCGTTGCCAGCTGCAGTATTGCTGCGCCGAAGGACAAAACGCTGTACGACCGCCTCGGCGGTAAGAAAGCGATTGTCGCAGTGGTCGATGATTTCGTGGGACGCGTTGCTGGCGACGCCCGCATCAATGGCTTCTTCAAGGCCGATGTTGCGGATCCAGCAAAGCTGGCAAAATTCAAGGGCAACCTTGTAGACCAGATTTGCCAGGCCAGCGGCGGACCATGCAAGTATAAGGGCAAGGACATGAAGACGGCTCACGCGGGCATGGGGATCAGCACTGCCGATTTCAATGCTCTCGTCGAGGATCTCGTCGCTGCTCTGAATAAGTTCAAGGTAGCGGATGCCGACCAGCAAACGCTCCTCGGTGTTCTCGGCCCCATGAAGTCAGACATCGTCGAGAAGCCGTAATTTGTTGTCGTTTCACATCTGAGGGGGAGCGCCTCAGTCTTGTCCTGCTGAGCCCGAGGCGCTTCCTTTTGTTCCAAGAATCTTTTCCTTACCTGTGATCCCCCAAACTCCTCTTCCCGGAACAATGCATTATTCCCAGGATTTCTTTTTCCCCTTGACCTGCTCAAAAACGATCGCATGAGTCTCTTGCTCGAACTTCTTTTCCGGAATATTTTCTTTTAGACCAGAGTCCTACACTGCGAAAGGCGGACGGCATCCCATGAATGGGTTTCTCGGTTTCGGCGGCACCTTTGCCGCCGACCTCAACCTGCTCCTGCAACTCGCCATGGCGGCTGCGCTCACCGTTGGCATGGTTCTTGCCCGCAAAAAACTTTTTCGTGCTCACGGCGTTGTGCAATCCTCCGTCCTGCTCCTCAATGTCATCGCCATCGCCATCGTCATGTGGCCATCGTTTCGTCTCACGATTCTGCGTCATCCAGACCACGCCGTACGCGATGCCTATCACGCTTTCGCCTTTTTTCACGGTATACTCGGCGCACTGGTCGAATTGCTCGGCCTGTATGTCTTACTCGTAGCGGGGACGAACATGATTCCAGAACGCCTGCATTTCAAGAATTACAAATTGTGGATGCGCGCGACTCTCGCGCTTTGGTGGGTCGTCGTGATCCTTGGTCTCGGCACATACTACGTGTGGTACGTGCAATCCTCTTCTGCCGCCACGCCGGCAACAACACCAGCCGCGCAAACCGCTGCTCCGGCAGTGGCTGCCAAAGTCACGATGTCAAATTTTAAGTTTGATCCCCAGGAAGTCACTGTGCCTGTGGGCGGCACCGTCGATTGGCTCGACGACACCGGCCGGCACACTGTCAAGGCCGATGACGGTTCCTTCGACTCCGGGACGATGATCGCCGGCGCACACTTCCAGCACAAATTTGAGAAGGCAGGAAGCTATCCTTATTACTGCCTATTTCATGGTTCCAAGGGTGGACACGACATGGCCGGCACGGTCATCGTCAAGTAGTCGATTCCCAGGGCCGGCCCAACTGCAAATTTAATATGCGCGGTAGTAGCCGTACGGCCCCACAAAACACGGTCTGTAATATCCGCAGTACGGCGGCGGCACCGGATAGCCCACTCGGTAAGGTCCAACGGGCCTGCGAACGCCTCGATTTTCATAATCTGCCGGCCGCACCGGCAAGTAGGCTTGTTTGCCCTGAGCCGTTTGAATGTTTACCGCCGTGGTCAGTTGAAAGCTCAACGGCGATTCCGGCGGCACAATCGTCGGCCGTCCGCGCGTCAGAAGTACTGCACCAATTCCGGTGAGCAGTCCGGCGCCAGCGCCCACGGCCGCGCCCGTCCCCAGGTTCGCCGCTGCGCCGATCGCTGCACCTAATCCCGTGGTTGTCGCAATCGTCGCCGCGTCCGCTCCATGCGAAGTTCCGCCCGATCCTTGCCAAAGTGCCGTTTGCACCGGCAGCACTTGTCCGTCCACCAGCGTCAAGTTCGTCAGTTGCAATTCGAGTTGCGACACGCCCTTCACGCGTCCGGCTTTTTTCGCCGCGATGACCTGTCCTTCAATCGTCTCGCCGCGCCTGGCCACTACCCACCCATTGACGACCAGTGGCTGTGCCAGCACCGCGGTAAAGTGATCGCCCGCTTTGCTCTGATCGCTGGATAGAAAATCATTGGTCCTGATTTGCAGCACCGTGCCCGCTGGCAGGGTCAGTGCATCGGGCACAGGTTGCCATGTCTGAGGTGCGCGGCTGCCTTGAGGTCCGCCATTTGCGCGGTCATAGGGCATCTGCCCGCGTCCCGGCCGATCTGGGGGCTGCTGTCCTTCATAAGGGCGGTCTTGATTTGCATCGTTCCCCGGCAACGTGTCTCTGCTGATCACCCGGCGTTGACCTCCGGGCTGAGGGTTCTGCGGAGGAGGTTGCTGTGCTTTATCCTGAGCCGGGGGAGGAGGGGGTTGTGGCGGCCGATCCTGATTCTGGCCTTGCTGCTGTTGTTGATTGTCCTGTGTGGGGGCTGGCGGCTGATCCTGCTGCGCCCAAGCCAGTGGCCCGGCTGCCAGCGCGAGCGCCAAAATCCACGCTCCGCGCGCCATGGGCGAAAAGGCTATCGATCCTACTGGGTTGCTCTTCATAGAGGTATTCTCCCTCGAATCTCGTTCATTCTAAACAACTTTTCCGCTCCGTCCCTCTTACTACATTTGGATGGCTCTTATTAAACCCAGGATGCCCCTATATTGTTGCGCTCTCTTTGGGGGTGGGAATTCGCCCGAAAACTGGGCTCACATTCTGCAGACACGGTATAATCCTCCCCGCCCATCCGATCCTGCAAGGAGAGCCCATGTCCGAGCCATCCTACGAAGAACTGAAAGCCCGCCTCGCCGAACTCGAAAAATCCGGGGCCGGTCGCCGCACCGGCTCTCTCGAATTCCGTGTCGGAGAAAAAGGGGGCGTCAGCGTCTACGGCCTCGGCCGCTTTCCCGTCACGCTGTACTACGAGCAGTGGGTCCGGCTCCTTGAGGCCACGCCCCAGCTCCGCGAATTCCTCGAATCCAACAAAGCCGAAGGTAAGCTCAAACTCAAAGAAAAGTAACCTCTACTCCAGTGCAAATTCAAGGGGAGCTTTTTGATTCTCAGACCTAGTCTATGCGCAGAGCGTTCATCGGTGAAATGGAGGCCGCGCGGTTTGCCGGAATGATGGCCGCGAAAAAGGAGCAGATCGCAAGCGCGCCCGCCGCGATGCTCAGCGCGAGCGGGTCCCACGAAGAAACACCGTAGAGTTCCGACGAAATCAATCGCCCCGCTCCGACGGCCAATGGCAACCCGAGGATCAGGCCAATCACCACGCGCTTAAATGCCCCGCGCAGCACCATTTGCATCACGTTTCCGCGGTCCGCCCCTAATGCCATGCGAATGCCGATTTCGTTGGTTCGCTGCGCAACCGTGTATGCGGTGACTCCGTACAATCCAATCGCGGCCAGGAGCAGCGCCACGATTCCGAACAATCCCGCGAGGCTGGCCACCGCGCGTTCCTGATCGAAGGAAAGCTCAATTTGTTGCTTCATCGTCCGGATACTGTTAATCGTCAGGTTGGGATCCAACTCTCCCATGATCCGTGTCAGTTGCGGCTCCAAAGCGCCGGGAGACATGTTGGTCACCAGCATGATTCCGCCGATAAAATGAGAACGCATTTCCAGTTTCTTCATCACGCTGTCGTGGTAGTCGACCGTCTGCGCCAAAGGCACATAGAACATCGGACGCGCTGGCCTATCGAGCGCAAACCCTGCAAATTTCGCATCGCGCACCACGCCCACGATGCTGAACGTGCCTGCATATTCGGGAACATCCAGCCCAAAGTGTTGCGCCAATGGATCCTCGTCGCTCTTGAAGAATCGCTTCACAAACGATTCGTTCACGATGGCAACGGGCGCAGTGGTTTCGTTGTCAGCCGGGGTGAAGTAACGTCCTTTTACAATCGACACTCCCCAATTCTGCAGAAAATTGGTGCTCACGCGATCCCAGGACGCCCCGGATTCTCCGTTGAGCTTACTGGCAGGATGTCCCGCCACCATAATCAATTCACCCCAATTGTCGGTGAGCGGGTTATACATGGCCATTCCAGATCCTTGAACACCGGGAATAGCATCGAGATGTTCTTCCAGTTGCCGATACAGTGCCGCTAGCTTTTCCTGGCTGTAACTCGTTGGCGGACTGTTCATATCCACTTCCACCCGCCCCTGAACTTGAAATCCAAAATTCTGATGCTCAAGCTTATTCAGGCTTCTCGCCAGCATGGTCGAGCCAGCCACCAGCACGACCGACAAGGTGGCTTGCACGACGAGCAGCGCTTTGCGCGCGAACGATGACCGATCCCTGGTGCCGCGGCCCGACCCGCGCAATGCTTCCGCCGGATTGGTGCGCGTGGCGAGCCACGCGGGAGCCGCGCCGAAAATTACTCCCGTTACCACCGCCAACCCAAAAGCAAACGCCAACACAACGGGCGATGGCAGCGTGCTAATCGGGAGGAAATGCGAACTGTGAAACGCCAGAGTGAGCAGCAGCCGTGCCGCCGCCACCGCAACCACCAGTCCGACTACCCCTCCAATGAGCGCCAGCAAAACACTCTCTGCCAGAGCCTGTCCGACGATTTGCCCGGGCGTAGCTCCCAACGCAACCCGCACGGCTGTTTGCCCTCGACGCGCCACCCCTCGAGCCAAAAGTAAGTTGGCCACATTGGCGCACGCAATCAACAATACCAACCCGCATACCGACAACAGGATTTGCAGGCTGCGTCCGTATTCTTCCTTCATCACTGCCACTCCCGCGCCCGCCGGTACCACGGCTACTGTCTGCTTGGGAAGCATGCGGATCACGTCCGGCATCCAGATGGCGGGATAGCCAGAATCATTCTGCATCCATTGGCGCAGAACTCCTGTCAGACGGGGAGCCATGCCGTCAATGGAAGCGCCAGGCCGCAAACGGCCGATCATGCGAAGCCATGCGGAGATGGATTGATGAAGCAAGCCGCCGTCTGCATCCAGCATGGGGTCCTGCTGCAGGGGGATCCAAATGTCAGGGGGGTCACTTTCCAGTGTTTCACCGAAAAAACCGGCGGGCGCAACTCCGACTATTGTAAAAGGATGGCCTTCCAGCATGAAGGTAGAACCCACGACCGAGGGATCGCTGGCGTAGGTGGTTTGCCAGACGCGGTGGCTCAGCACAGCTACTGGGGCCGCCGAGGGCTTGTCGTCCTCGGACGTGAAAACGCGTCCGCCAAAGGCGCTGACCCCCAGCACGTGGAAATAACTTCCCGTGACATATTCCGAGCGCAACGGTCTCGCTATCGATTCCGCGCCCTCTCGCCGCACACCCAATCGCCAGCGGCCCGCCTGGAACGCTGTAACTTCCTCAAACTCTGGTGCTTCCGTCTTCAGCCGTTCATACAAAGCGTACGAAAACATCCCCCATTGATCCTGCGGCCCTCCTTCCACGCAGCAATCGTCGCCATCGCCTACACGATAGAGCCTCCCGGGATCAGAAACCGGCAGGGATCTCAGCATCACCGCATGAATCAGCGTGAAAATCGCTGTCGTTCCACCGATCCCCAAGGCTAGGGTAAGCACAGCCGCAGCCGTAAAAACCGGCGATAGTCGGAACTGGCGCATGGCGTAGCGCAAATTGTTGAGCAGGTTTTTCATGGCTCACCCTCCCTGTTCTGTACGCACCTGCCTAGTCAAGGGTTCCCCATTTCAGCAGAATTCTTGACTGCCCTGGCTGGCCCTTCAGACAGACTTCGAAACAAAGAGGCTTCGCAGGCAAGAGAGTGTTGTTATGCAATTGACGTCTGGGAGAGCAAACGTCCGATACTGCATTAACCGGCTGAGGGGGTTTTATTCACTCGCGAATGCGTGGAGGAATCGCGGAGGGGTATACGCCTTCTCGTAGTTATCCGTGAGGATGGGGACGACTGGCAAATCAACCCCAACTGATCGTAAGCTCGGAGTATTCTTTGCCCTCGGCCATAGGCACGCTGAAATGCAGCGACACTTGCTTGGCTCCGCACATTTCCAGCGCCTTTCGAAAAAACCCGCTGATCGTATATTCCAAGATTTGGTGCTGTTTCTTGAAGCCAACATACTTGATGATAGCCTGACGCTCTTCAATTTCCGGGATGATCTGCACACCCTTAAAATACGTCGCGTGTACTGCCGATATCCGCGTGATGACAAATCCTGGCGTCCCCACTTTCACGAAAATCTTGTAGATCCCGCTTAGCTGCGCTTCGATGACCTTCTCCGATCTCTTGCTCAGAGCCTCGCGATCCCCATTGGCCGTCTCCCGGATATCTACTTCCAAAAACTCCACGAACGCATCCAGCGAATACCAGCTTGACGAGTAGATAGCCCCTTCAAAAATAGGTCTCGCCTCATCGCTCAATGCTTTCACAATCCTGGCCAACTCGCTCTCACCTGCCCGCGCCTTGACTGCTGCCAGTGTATCGAGAAGAACCGTACCCTTGATCTCCGGCATCCGCTTCCTCCGCTCGCAAATGGGCCCATGTACTGCGGCCCAAATCTAATCTATCCCGCTGAATGCGAAACCCTTCCAGCGTTCTTCCGCGCGTTGCCTGTGGGGAAATACCTGCACTCTAAACCCCCCGCTGCTGCGCCCGCAAAAGATTCCCAGTGCGCGGAGTTGTGCCGGCTATTCGCTTTTTAGCAAGCCAAACATTTGGCGATGATGAGTGTGATGTCGTCGTGCTGTTCGTGCGGGGTGAATCCTCGAACTTCCTCGACCACCGCGCTTAGCGATGCCCGTGAGCTTAGCCCACAATGACGCCGCAGTGCTTGGACGAGTCGTTCTTCGCCGAATTCTTCCTCCTTGGCGTTGAACGATTCGGTAATCCCATCGGTGTAGAGTGCCAGCGTATCTCCCGGAAAGAACTGGCTCTCCCCGATTTCGCAATCCCATTCTTTGAACACACCCAGAACCGTGGCAGTGGACTCCAGACGTTCCAAGCGGCTATCCCCGCGCAGCAGTAGCGCC
>Ga0207037_10353_pt1 | contig 11041 bp, 6 predicted proteins | sample Alteio_BWMinCont_75_FD_153268 | JGI IMG/M metagenome (GOLD analysis project Ga0207037, IMG submission 153268) | Enriched cells from forest soil in Barre Woods Harvard Forest LTER site, Petersham, Massachusetts, United States -... | ecosystem: Environmental > Terrestrial > Soil > Temperate forest >... | reverse complement strand
TGCCGTAAAAGTGAGCGTAAGAGGAATTAGCGATGACGTGAAGATTGCGAATGACTTCGTAGTTCAGGTTCAATGAACCCCCGCCTCCGGTAATCGTGTTGGTGGTGGACGGAGTCACCAGGTCGTTCAGCACTTTGAAGCTGCGCACCAGCCCAGCAGCTTCAACGTGAAGCGCATGACCCGCTGGATGCGCGTCGAACGCCGTTTTCACGATGATGTCAGGATGCAAATTGGGAACGGCCGTATTGGTCGCGCTGCTGGCAGCGCTGGTGCTTCCGCTGCCATTGTCAAACTGCGAAGTGAAGAAGGTCGACGGGAAGACAACCGATCCGGGCGCGAATTGCTGCGGGTTTTCGAGCGATAAACCGACGGCCCAGTTGCCGGTAGGATGATAGACCACGCGAACTTGCGCTTGGCGCGCCCACGTAAGGCCCACTTGGAAATTTGGGTCTTCGTCCAGCGTGTAAAATATATCCTGGGTCAGGGGTGAGAGACCCACGCGATTGGGAGTCAGCAAAGACCATTCCTGCCCGGCCAGCACTTCCCACTTACCATGCCGCACATCGGCCCAGTAGACACGCAGACGCAAGCTGTCGCTGTTAGCAGTCTGGTATGCGTTTGCAGGCAGATAGCCGAGGAAATCGGATTCCACGTATCCAGTAATGGTCGTCGAATCGGTCAGACGAGTGTCAACCTTAAGGGATAAGCGAGAGTATTGCGCCGAGAGGTGAGTCTCGGACAAACGGCCCTGGGGCGATTGATTGTTGAAAGGAATTGAACCGAATGCTGTGGCGATGCCGCTGCCAACATTCGTGCTGCGAAAAAATGTCGTGAAATCAAGAAAACCACCCGGAGTGAATTCCGCCGAACCAATTTTGAACGACAGTGGTGACTTGTTTTCATTTGGGTCGCCCGCAACACCCTGCTTAGCTACAGTTGGCATTGTTGAAATATCAGGTGTCGCAGCCGAGGTTGATGGCTGAACGGCGCCTGCTGGGGAAGCGGGAGCCTCCTTTGTGGATGTCCTTGCGGCCTCGACAGCTGCCAAACGCGTTCGCAACTCATGAAGCTCTTCGGTTTGCGATTGGACCAGATCCCGTAGTTCATGTAGTTCTGATTCAATAGCATTCTTCTCGTTTTCCCGCGTATCAGTTTTGGTTGAATCGTCAGACTTCGCTGCCGGCTGGCTCTCAATCTCACGTGACGGCGTTCCGTCGTCACCGCTGCGGGCCGTTGCTATCGAAGCAGCACCAAAGAAACCAACAATCACAGCATAGGCAATAATCCTGGGCATCATTTCATCACCTCTGAATTTCAAGCGACCACTAGGACCTCCATGACCCTCGCAGAAGGACACAAGCATGCTGGATTCCATTGTTCTCTTTAGCGCAACGCTGAGTGATGTTTCATGGAATGAGATTCTTAGCCCACTCGGGATCTCTTGCCGGGTCGGCAGGTAACAACGCATAGCGCCCAAATGCCGACAGTTGTCCAGAATGCGGCCACCATTCCGATGTGCCTGCGCAATTACTGACGCGGACAGACCTTGAGGTCGCCGGCGAAGCGCAATGTCAGAATAGCGACTCAATTTTGCTACGGTGGGAGCCCTCACGGTGCGGGCCGCGACGGAGCGAGTTAACCAAGATAACTCGCTCCGTCTTCCCGGCTACGTCGCGTAGCCCTGCGGATTGTAGTGCGCGGCGTTTCGAGGAAGTGGGGTGGGGTAGTGGCTCTCGTTGCATCAGAGACCATGTACGATTTCCGACAAAAACCAAGTCCGGCGCTCGGTTTGATCGATCCAGACCTCGATTAGACTCGCGGTCGCCACGTCATTGTATTTCTCGCAGGTTTCATGTGCGGATCGAAAATAACGCGTCAGCGCCTGATTATCGGCGCCGAGCTCCGCCAGCATTTCCTTCGGGACGACGCTCTCGTCGTTATTGTCCTTCAGGCGTTGATGCCGTGAGATATCGCTGATCGAGCGCAACGTAGTTCCCCCGATTTTGCGCGCGCGCTCGGCAATGTCATCGGTCATGGCGAAGATCTGTTCAGAGTGTTCGTCGAGCAGCAGGTGATAATCCCGGAAGTGTTGGCCCGTCATGTGCCAGTGGAAATTCTTGGTTTTCAAGTACAGCGCGAAGGTATCGGCCAGCAATCGACGCAGCGCGGCCGTAATTTCGGCGACACCTTCCCGGTTCAGGCCAGTTGGTATTTCATGCATGGCCTGCCGTTTTTCCTGGGCCGGTGTTGTGGCTTCCTTTGGCATTTCGTGTTTCTCCTTTCTTTGGTTTTATCGTATCAATTGCTCGCAGGCCTTCTATCCCGCGGACCCTCAGCTGCAGGGAGCGCGGAATTGCCAGTCACCAGTTTGCCGCAGCATTCGGGCCGCTCCGGCAAGCTGGAACGGTCCCACCCGCCACCCAGAGCCTGAATCAGCAAAACAGTGTTCGCCATGCGTCTGCCCAGGATGTTGACCGCCGTCACTTCATCGCTGAGAGCAGCGCTTTGGGCGATGGTCACCTCCAGATAGCTGGTGACCCCGCCGGTATAGCGAGTGTTAGAAAGGTCCAGCGAGCGCTGCGCTGCCACCACCGCCTCATCCTGCACCTTGGCTTCATTCTCCAGGATTCTTACCGCCGCCAGGTTGTCTTCCACCTGCTGAAATCCGGTGAGCACGCTTTCCCGGTAGGCGGCGACCTGAACGTCGTACCCGGCTCGCGCCTCGTCCGTGAACGCGCGCCGCCTTCCCACGTCGAAAACCGTTCCCAGGGATGACGCTCCGAAAGACCATAGGCCGCTGGGTCCGTTCAGGAGGGTCGTGATGCTGGAGCTTTCAAATCCTCCTCCACCGGTTAGGCTGATGACGGGATAGTAAGCGGATTTTGCGACTCCAATCTGGGCGTTGGCGGCCGCCACGCGCCTCTCCGCAGCTGCGATGTCCGGACGTCTTTCCAGAAGTTCCGAAGGTAAGCTGACAGGAACTGTCGGAGGGGGTGCGGTGAGAGGCAGCGGAGGAAGACTAAACTCCGCCGGAGGTTTCCCAATAAGAATCGCAACCGCGTGTTCGTATTGCGCGCGAAGGACGCCGACATCAATCGCCAGGGCCTGAGTCGTATCCAACTGAGTTTTTGCCTGTTGGACTTCCACCTCGGAGGACAATCCCCCCTGATAGCGGCTTTCGGTCAATTCCAGTGCGTCTTGATACTGTTTCACCGTAGAGGTTAGAAGTTGTTCCTCTGCATCCAGGCTACGTGCCTGAAAGTAATCGACAGCCAAATCGGCGTGCAGACTCAGATTAACCGTCGCGAGGTCCGCGGCACTGGCTTGCGCTTGTTCGCGGTAAGACTCCACTGTGCGGCGAACGCGCCCCCACACGTCGACCTGATAAGAAAGGTCGACGGGCAACACATAGTCGTTATAGGTGATGCCGTCGAAAATCGAACTTGGAGGCGGGCGACGGGAAGACACCCGCGTTCGAGTTCCTGAAAGGCCGGCCGTAACGGTAGGGTAGTAGTCAGCCCGAGAGTAGCGCAGGACGGCGCGCGCCTCCTGATACTGTGCCTCTGCTTCTTTCAAATTCTGGTTCGAAACATTGACTTGGAGCTCCAATTCATCAAGCTGCGGATCCTTAAATATCGTCCACCAGTTGCCACCAAGATTTTGATCGTTGGGTTGAGCTGGCTTCCAGTTCGCAGCTTCTTTATAGGCGGATGGAGTCTGCACTACTGGGGTCCGGTAGTTAGGCCCAACCGTGCAGCCGCACACGAGAACGAGAAGGACAAGGAAACCCTTTAGCCATGATGCTTTCCTTGCGGTTTTGCCGAGAATACTCTGTCGAAGACGGCTCATTTGGCATCTCCCGGCAGAGTACCTTGAACGATTTGGACTTTCTGCCCCGAGACAATTGAGTCCGGCGGGTTAATGATGACTTGATCGTTTGATTTGAGGCCGGCCACGATCTCAATCTGATCCCCAAAATCGTGGCCGGGAGTCACCGTTGTGAGCGTGACATTGCCGTCTTTGACGATGCCCACCTGTAAGCCCTCTGACCGGAATATCAGAGTATTGACCGGAAGTAAGAAGGTGGAGGCCTGCGACGGGACCTTTAAGTGAACCTCCGCGTAAGAGCCGGTAAGCAGTGTGCCCGCGGGATTATCAACATCGATTTCAATCAGCAAGGTCCGAGTTGACACGTTGATTGCGTCGGCCGTCCGTACTAACTTTCCTTGGAACTTGCGACCGGGAAATTCGGCGAGAGCCAGATCCGCGGTCATGCCGACTTTGACTCCTTGCGAATATTCCTCTGGCACGTTTACGTAAACACGCAAGACGCCGGGTTGCGCAATGTGGAATAGATCGGTTTTCACGCCGCCATTGCTGCCGGAATTGATCAGGTCCCCGATGTCTGTGTTCCGAGCGGTCACGACGCCGTCAAAAGGGGCGTAAATCTTTTCAAAAGACTGCAGCGCTTGAAGCTGCTTCACGTTGGCTTCGGCGGCTTGAACGGTCGCCCGGTTCGCGTTGTACGTGCCAACTGCATTGTCGACATCCTGCTGAGCAACGGCGTGGGATTTCAGTAATCCCTCGTAACGGTTCTTGGTAATCTCGGCGAGCGCGAGATTTGCTTTCGTGGTATTGAGGTTGCTGAGCGATTGCTCCAGTTGTTGATCAACTTCTGGAGTCTCGATGACGGCAAGCAATTGCCCTTGCTTGACCGGCGCTCCGATGTCGACATACCACTTCTGCAAATATCCGTTAGTCCGGGAATAAATAGGGGAAGTAATGAACGGCTGCACATTTCCTGGAAGGATGATTTCCTCTGCGGGCGTCGTTCTCTGCGGCGATACAATCGAAACCGCGGTAAGGGCCACTTCCGACGTCTCGGTACGTAGCTTCCGATTGGCTCTAACACGTGACCAGATTCCTGAGGCCACAAGCGCGGCGGCCGCGATTAGCGCAATCAACCCAACCAGCCATTTCTTGTAGGAGCGCGTCCCGCCGTCCACTCCATTTAGTTCGAGCGAGTTCCCGCTGATTTGCATTACATTCTCATTGTTGGGCGACATCGTAGCTCCGTATCGTTCTGCTTACCGCTAGCTCTCGCTTTGGATCGCGTGCCGGCGTGAACCCTGAAGAAGGCTGAAAAATGCCGGCACAAAAAAGAGGGTCGAAACTGTCGCGAAAATCAGTCCGCCAATAACCGCCCGGCCGAGGGGAGCGTTTTGTTCACCGCCGTCCCCGAGTCCCAGAGCCATCGGCACCATACCGATGATCATGGCCAGAGCAGTCATCAATACCGGCCGAAAGCGCGTAAAGCCTGCCTCCAATGCGGCTCTGACGGAATCGCTCCCTTCCTGCATTTTTTCCGTAGCAAAGCTCACAACCAAAATGCTGTTTGAGGTTGCCACGCCCATACACATGACGGCTCCCATGAGCGCAGGGACGCTCAGAGTCGTGTGTGTTATGAACAAGAACCAGGCAATTCCGGCGAGCGCTGCGGGCAGAGCGGAAATCATGATGAAAGGGTCCAGCCAAGACTGAAAGTTCACGACGATCAGCAGGTACACAAGCACGATCGAGAATGCCAATCCACCAAGAAGGCCGATGTAAGACGACTGCATCGTCTGAACCTGCCCGCGAACTACGACTCGAGAACCGCGAGGCAATTGTTGCCGCGTGCCATCAATGATCTTATTGATGTCGCCGGACACGCCACCGAGGTCCCGCCCGGTGACCGATCCAAAAATGTCAATCACCGGTTCAATGTTGTAATGGGAAACGACCGCCATGCCTGCTCCCCGTTGCATCGAAACCAAACTGGCCATGAGTGACGGCGGAGTCGCGGGATCCGTGCCCGTGATTGGAATGTTCTCGACCGCTTGCAACGTGTCCGCGCGGTATTGCGGCGTTTCAGTTGCGATTTGGTAGCTGACATGGTTTTTGGGGTCAACCCAAAATGTGGGTGCAGTCTGGAAACTGCCGCTCAGCGAAACCAGAAGATTTTGCGCAATGTCGTGGGCCGTGAAGCCAAGTTCTTCAGCTTTCGTCCGTTCGACCCTGAAGCGTAGATACGGTTCATCGAACGGCTGTTGGATTCGCAGATCAGCGGTTCCGGTCACGGATCTCAGTTTCTCGAGAAGCGTGTCCGCATAGAGCCGGTTCCCCTCCAAGTCGTTCCCCACAACCTGCACATCGACAGGGGCAGGCAATCCAAAATTTAGAATCTGGCCGACCATGTCGGCCGGCAAGAAAGCGAATGTCACGCCCGGAAACTCTTTGGGGAGGGTCAGACGAAGTTGATGAATATAGTCGTCCGTGGGGTGGTGATTTGCGTTTAGAGTCACAAGAACGTCGGCGTCCGATGTCCCGACGGGAGCCGAATTACTGTACGAGAGATTGATGCCGCTGTAGGGCAGACCTATGTTGTCGATGACGTTGTAGATTTCAGCCGATGGGATTTGCCGGCGAATCGATTGTTCCACCAGATCACAAAGGTCGGCGGTGTCCTCTATACGCATTCCTGTGGGCGCCCGCACGTGAAGCTTAAAAGTTCCGCTGTCCACACTGGGAAAGAAGTCACGACCCAGCCAAGGGATGAGAATTGCCAGAGAGCCAAGACAGAACGCGAAGAAAGCGATCAAAAAGGCCCTCCTGTGATGGAGGCACCCCTCCAGGAGGCCGCGATAGCTCACGCGGAATCTCTCGAAGGCTGCCTCAAAAGCCTTTTGAAATTGCACTAGCGGATTGCGGCTGGGGGCAGAATCTTTCCCTTCCTTCTTGTCGCCACGCAAAAGGTACTTCGCCATAGTCGGAACGATCGTCCGGGAGAGCAGATACGACGCCAACATGGCGAAAACCACGGCTTCGGCCAGCGGCACAAAGAGGTACCGCGCCACGCCGGACAACAAAAACATCGGAGCAAACACAATGCAGATCGAAAGCGTCGATACGAAGGCGGGTGTCGCGATTTGCGAAGCGCTATCGAGGACGACTTCGTCCATGTCCTTATCCGGCTCTGCATCGCGATTTCGATTGATGTTTTCGACCTCGACCGTGGCATCGTCCACCAGGATGCCGACCGCCAGAGCGAGTCCGCCGAGCGTCATGATATTGATCGTTTCACCGATCATGCTCAGGACAATGATGGAGCTAAGGATCGCCAGCGGTATGGAGGTCGCGATGATGATCGTGCTTCGCCAACTACCCAAGAAAGTGAGAATCATGAATGCCGTCAGACATGCAGCGATCAGCGTCTCCCGGACAACGCCGCTGATCGCGCCGCGGACAAAAATCGATTGATCCGCGAGGGGAGATATCTGCAGCTGAGGTGGAACTGACTGCTGAATTTGAGGGAGAAGCGCCTTGATGCCTGAGATCACGTTCAGTGTCGATGCATCGCCCGCCTTTTGAATCGTCAGCAGTACTGACCTTTGCCCGTTCACCCGCACGATATTTGTCTGCGGGGGAAATCCATCCCGCACCCAGGCGACATCCTTAACGTAAATGGTGGTACCGCCGACCGATTTGATCGGGATGCGGTTCAGGTCCGCAATCGTTTGCGGCGCTGCGTTGGGGATGGAAACGTCGTACTCCCTGGACCCGATTTTCGACGTTCCGGTGGGCAGGATTAGGTTTTGAACGCTGATCGCATTCACCACATCCAGTGCCGACAGGCCTTTCGACTGCAATGCCGTGGTATTCAGGTCCACCTGCACCTGGCGTTGTTTTCCACCGTAGGGATACGGAACGGATGCACCCGGCACCGTAATGATCTGCGTCCGAATAAAATTTAGGCCGTAGTCATTGAGCTGTTGTTCCGAAAGATTTTGGCCTGACAGCGCTAATTGCAGGACGGGCACACTCGATGCGCTATACGCCAGAATGAGGGGCGGCGTTGTCCCGGCAGGTAATTGCTTGAGCTGAGTCTGAGAAACCGCCGTTATTTGCGCGACGCCCTGCTGAATGTTTGCATTGGGCTGCAGGAACACTTTGACGACGGCGATACCGTTCAGCGACTGCGACTCGATATGCTCGATGTTATCGACCGTTGTTGTGAGAGCTCGTTCTGTAATGCTGACGATCCGGTCCGCCATATCCTCAGGAACTAAACCGTTGTACGTCCATATAATGCTGACCACCGGAATATTGATGTTCGGGAATATATCGGTGGGGGTGCGCACGATTGCGAGTGTCCCCAGGATCAGAATGAGTATGGCCATAACCACGAAGGTATAGGGCCGCTGCAATGCAAGTCGAACAATCCACATGGCTCACATCCCCAATCTTCCCGTCCGGCACAGCCGGACTGCATCGACCGCCTCGAACTTACGCCCGGTGCTTCGGCGTTTTCGTATCGAGGGTCGAGATCAATTCCCCGGCTGCTGGGGGCACAGTGACAGTTCCGGACAGAACAATATCCCTCGCAGAAATCTTCCTGCCGTACAGACGGCGGTTGTCGCCATTGTCCGGACGGATCGTGGAGCCTTCGAGAGAGACTCCGGCAAACAGCCCACGCGCTCTTGAGTAACTCAGAATGTCGGCTCGCAAAGTCGCATCCGACTCGGCTGACGTATCCCGGCCGACCGGGCCAGCGGCCACGGAAGCATCCGCCCCCAGCTTCACTTTGCTGCTGAGGATGCCTCTCGCACCGCCTTCATTCATCACGAGCAGCACAAAATCCGTAGCCTCTCCGCCGATCTGAAAACCGAAGCTTCCCCCTTCGAGCGCCATCATCGTGGGCGCGCCCCAGGGGCCTTTGAAATCGTCGCCCTGGCGGCACGACATCGCGCCCCGCCCATAGCTTCCGCCAACGATGAATGCGGCCTTTAAGACAGAGGGAAAGACAACGACACAATCTGCCTTATCGAGCAAATCCTGCGGAATGTCATCGGGCACGTCGAGAATTTCTCTCAGGACCGTGCCACAATTTTTCAGTCGGTCGTCATCTTTGGTTTTGTCCGCCGCAGTAGCCACCTCAGCAAGGAGCGGCAAAACAATCAGGAGAATGCTACTCAGACAAGCCAGTGACCTTCGCATCTGATTTCCCTCCAGCAGTTCTCTATTGCCCAGCACTTACGACGATGCAGTCCGGATACCATTGTCAAGCCTGAATGAAAGTCTCGGGAACTAGCTGAAAATGAACGTGCTTAAGAAAGTCCTGCGGAAATTAAGTGCGTGGCTCACTTGAGAAGAGTCCAACGAATTGACTGAATGTCAGCATTTGAACAGCATGTATCTCGACAAGGATGCCGAGATGGAAGGAGGCGCAACAGGGTCTTAGTCGATATCTTAGAACGGAGCGCTATAGCAATACGCCCATTTAGGCTCAGATACGTGAACTCGCTGGGCACTCCAGCACAGCGAAAGCATCAATATGGGGGCGGGCAACTATCCGATCTTTCCCCGTTTGATCCTTACCGAGTAGCTTCTGCCTTAGCCAGCATCACCGCCGACCTCTGGGCCGCCGCTTCGTAATACCGCACCATTCGTTGCGGTTCCTCCGCCTTGTAAGGTGTCAGATTGTGCGCCCACCGAAAACCAATGGGTTGAAACCAAAGTTCCGCCTCCACTTTGAACGGTCCCGTTGCGTTTCCGGTCGAGACCACATACCGCACCGAGCTTCCGCTGTCTGTGAATCCCGGATCGTTTGCCGCGTCGCCGGTCACCGCGATATCCTTGTTTGCGGTGGCCTTATCGAAGCCGTGCGGCAACAGCCGATTATCCTTTAAGTAGCCGACAGCATGGAGCAGACCGGTCGTAACCCTCCCCTCCGAATCCTTCAGAATCGGTTCGTAAATTTCCACTTCCTGTGAACTCGCAATCTCACGATAATGCGGCTCGAACTTCAGAGGGTCTTCGTCGTTGTCGTTGCCTACAATCGATCCGTCCGGATTGAGCGCGCCCGACTCAAACACCACACGCCCATTGCTGTCGCTCACCGCAAAATGTAGCCACACCCGCCGCGAAGGATAAGCTGTAGGCAGTTTATGTCCGCTCAGATTCTCCACATGCACATCTACGGCAAGCCCATTCGGCGTCGCATCCACCTGTGTAATCGTCACTTTCGCGGCTTGCGTCTTCAAAAACTCGGTCGTGCGCTTCATCGCCGCATCCATCTCTTCGGGCTGTGCCTCCGTCGCCAATTCATCGCGATGATCTTGCAGCATTCCCTCCATAACGAAATTCGCTCCGACAAACACGTGCCGGTGCATGCCCTCGCGGGGCGAGCCGTACAGCGCCGTCACCGCTACCGCCTCGTTCACCACGGGCATATGGCAGTCCTGGCAGGTCTGGTTTGTCGCGTAGTCGCTGTGCTGCCACTCCTGGAACGGCATTTGCTCCGGGAACTTTGCCAGCTTCTCGCCGTTCGGCCCAAGCGCCGCAGTGTATAGCGTGTGGCAGCTCCCGCAAAGGCCGGCCTCGCGCATATGGTCGCCCCTGGTCGGGAAGTACGTCGCCGTCGAGGAGTGCATCACGGTCTGGTGGCCTTTGTCGATGTCAAAGGGTCCATATTCGGCCCGCTCGTCGTTCTGGAGTGGTTTCGCGAAGACCACATTTCCGACGAAGGTCTCTTCAGTCCCCAGCCCCGTCTTCTCAATCTGGTGGCAAACCGAGCAGGTGACCCCATCGGCTGCCGCGCGGTCCCCATTAGGGAACTTCTGCAACGGAAAACGCGAAAAGAGCTGAGTGTGCTTCCCCGCATCCCGGTCCGACATCCGGACAGCCGGCATATGGCAGATCGAGCATTCGTCTTCGATCACCTGCTTCGACTCCGGATGGTCCATTGACTCCCGCCGCACGCTTCCTTGCCAATAAGGATCGCGGGACGAGTTAGCCATAATGCTTGCGCTCCACTCCAATCCGATCGAAATATCCTCGCCCGAACTCGTCTTGAGCCCGTTATGACAAGCCACGCACCGTTCCGATGTCCGAAAAAAAGTTCCCGGAGGCGTCTTGTCGCCCTTCGCGTTCTCCGTTTGCGACTTGCCGCGCAGCATTGCCGGAACCCCGATCGCTGCGAGCCCTAGAAAAACCGCACTAC
>Ga0207037_10409_pt1 | contig 11087 bp, 23 predicted proteins | sample Alteio_BWMinCont_75_FD_153268 | JGI IMG/M metagenome (GOLD analysis project Ga0207037, IMG submission 153268) | Enriched cells from forest soil in Barre Woods Harvard Forest LTER site, Petersham, Massachusetts, United States -... | ecosystem: Environmental > Terrestrial > Soil > Temperate forest >... | reverse complement strand
ACCAGCTAGAGAACGTGTTTCAAAATCTATATCAGGGATTACAGTGGAATATCCAAGTCCAGCTCTTAATCTGTAGCCAGCACGAAGATCGTCATGATGCGGAGGAGGGGGAATCGTCATGATTTATTTTTACCAATTTATCTTTATTAACCCAATAATTACCTACCGTGATGGATTCAATACGTACTTGATCAAAATGTATCGCACCAACTCTGAATTTAGTACCAAAGAAATCGTCATGGAGTACAACATAATCATTTATGTTTAATTTCATCTACAAGTTCTAAACTCCCAATATTGATCCATTGATTTTTATATCCTACAAATTCTATAAAGGCGATTCCCCATTTTATTTTTTTAATAACCCCCATGTACGATTCGCCTTGGAATCGTACAGATACTTTATCGCCTACTTTAAACATCTTTTTTGTCTTCGATAAATACTTCTTCAATCTGTGTAGCAGCCCGTTCCATTTCAGCCACGGAGGAATTTAATACTCCCCCTAAAATTGCTCTTATTCCATACAGTATTTCTTTCAATTTACTTTCATCAATAGCCATTTTTAAGCCTCCATGATGCCGTGTTGGATAAGCATTTTATCATCCCATCCAGCACTCGTATATTGTTCGTATGTACGTCCTTCAGCTTTTGCAGTCATTACTCTAACTTGTGCTGTAGGTGCCGGAACAGGTGGCATAAGGATATTAGGATAGGGAGCTGGAGCAGAAACCGTAGGCATAGGAACAGGAGCATTAACCGCAGCAGGAACAGCGAATCCTCCTACCGGAGTTGAACTAGCCCCTTGAGGTAAAGTATCGCTACCAAAGCCCACAGAATCAGGATCAAGACCTAAAATGATTCTATCACCATAGCCACGGAAACAAATGAACTTGTGATTTAAGAATACGCCAGGTTGTTGCTGTGATTGATTATCTGAAACAGAACCATGAATTTGAATATAGTCGCCAGGTTTAATTCCGTCTTTCTCAGAAAAGGTTTCAGTCTTATTAAGTGCATTAAGACGTAAAATAGAAGGCGCTTCAGCACCGTTGAATTTTAAAATCCAATGACCTGGAAAACCTTCGCAATTTGCAGGGATAGTACCTTTCCGATTAGGGACAAGCGAATCACCGTCAGTTATTTTCCAAGCAAAAGTAGGAGAATTACCTTGGCCTGCGGGAAAACCCTTGTGGCCAACTGCCCATATTTTTGCGCCCCATTCAGTATGCGCCCAATGTGATTCAGTCTTTTTAGGAATAGCAATAGCAACATAATAATCGGTACGTGGTTGGCCTTGTTTATCGCCAGTCTTATAAACTAAAGGACGTCCTTCCATATCAGTCGTATTCGGCAAGTAGAGCGACCCTTGTACAAATCGGCCGGTAGGTGTGAGTATATCTTCTCGGTTAGTATTTACAGCCATCTAGCATTACTCCATTATTAAAGGAATTCAGATATTAGTCGTTAGTGCTGTTATTGTCAATAACTACTTTTTCGCTTTTTACCGCATTTTTCTAGTCTTTCTTTTAAGTCAGGCACGCGAGAAAAACAATCGGCTATGAACTGGCAATCCGTAAGTGCTCTATGTGCATCAACGTATTGAACGCCCATAGCCGCGCAAACATCTTGCAGTCTATTCCGTACGAGTCTCACAGGCCATTGAAAATCATTTTTAGTGCATATCCAGGGAATCTTCCAAAAGTCATCGTCAATCACGTTTACTTTTAAAAAACTTTCATCAAATTGAGCATTATGGGCGACAATAGCGTCTGCATCATCGGACATACCGCATAACGCATCTAAAGTCCATTTCGGGTAACACTGCCGAGTCCATTCTGCTTTGATGTGATTAATATTCTCAACTTCGTTCGTTTGGCACGGCAAGAATCCTGACAGAGTTTGTATAACCACACGATGTTCGATATTGTAGAGTAGCGCGCCTATTTCGATTAAAAGAGCGCCTTGAGAGGGGTGTAATCCGGTCGTTTCGGTATCTAAAATAAGTATGTTCTTCATGATCCCACCTCTATGTATTTAACAGTTCCGCGCCGATAATCTTTATACGGATCACTAGCAATTTTCCCATTAATCCGATACTGAATAGAATAACTAGCGGTATAGTCTTCTGGAAACTCAATAATCTCTTGGACTTCCTCTAATAAATCAACTAATTTTTGTTGCCATTCTTTTGGCATTGATTCAAGGACTAGCCTTGGTAAAATTAAATAACTGGAATACGTTAGCTGGAACCAAGCATTTATTGGGCTATCCATCAATCTTCGCCTTATAAAAATCAAATACTTTAACTATTATGCCATCACAATTAACCTCGACAGGATTGAAATTAAATAACCCACCGCTAGTATAGTTACAGGGTTTGCCTTTTATTATTTTAGTATTAATAAAGGCTTTTTGTGTATCTTTAAGATATCGTCCAATACAATTAAAGCCAACCGCGCTCTCAAGTGCACCTGCTTTTTTATAGTCTCTTGCTTCGATTACTGTCTCGCAAATAGGGCATACGAACTTCCAAAATAAAGTATTCGATCCAAAACGTTCTTTCGCTTCTGCAAGCCATTCCTCTTTTGTTAGTATCATTTTTGTGGTATCCAATGATCGCACTTTTTGCACAAACGATATATGTCATATCTTATAGGTCCTGTGTATTCATGGCGACAAAAAGTAGTTTTCAGATAAGTTAAAAATTTCTTTAGCTTAGTCATATAATCCTGCGTCAATTTTATAATTTTTATTAAATCCACACAGAAAACATATATCTGGAATTTTGCTAAAGAATTTATGCTCGCATGTTGGATTAGTATGCGTACATCTATTACAGGCAGGTTGGAATTGCTGCAAACCTCCCGTGTTATCTTTATTTAGTATTGTTCCGCATTTTCCACAAATACGTGCTAGAGTCATTTTATTTTCCAAAAATTATATCAGTTTCAATATCCCCGCCGTTACATTTGATAACTGCATGATCTTCGTCTTTTGGAATCCCATGATTCCAAAGGTTAACTATCTTTTCTAGGTCTTGTCCTACAGTACGACAAAAACATTTAGTACAAACAATTTTATTAACAACGCCAGACATAATATGTTTAGCGGGCGAGCCACACGATTTACAAGGATTTAATTGCATTTATTTTATTAAATCCTCGTCAGCATATGATATTTTAAGATGACCTAACAGGTTATTACTTATCGCATGATAACGAGCGTCATTAAGAGTTTTGTAGTATCCGAAAATACCGTCTACATAAACATTCGCATAAAAGGTTTTGTCTTCGGATACTTCTTCAAGTAAACCTTCGATGTGGTTAAAACTTTTATCTGGATGCGCACGACCGTCTTTAGTAATTATTTCAGACGAATGATGGTTAGTTCCTTTATCTTTATAAACCATCAAAAACGGATATTCTTTATCTTCTCTTTCTAAGATATTAACAATTTCGATATTTTTATTTCCGTTTACGGCCTTAAGACCTCTTCGCCATTTCATATAGTCGAAAGGAATTAGTTTTGTCTTCCTAGTCATATTCCCTGCACCTATTGTGTTGTTCCAATTTTATTTGCATTTTGAATAAGAGCGTCAGCCAGCATTAATGCGGTTTTTTTATCAAATCCAATCCAAGCAACTTGTTTTCCAAAATCAATTCTAACCGTATTTCCTGTAGTGCTAACAACAATCGCGGATGCGCCTTCATCATCTTCACTTAATTTACCACGTGGATAATAATTTTTATTAGTCATACAGCAATCATCCTCCTTGCATTCTTGATCTGAAAATTGGGTACACCAGGTAATCATCCTAGCGATCTTATATAGATAGCAAATAAAAGAGTGACGATTACGTATTGATAAGTATCCCAATGGTTCCATACACTCATTCCAAAACTAAATAAAACCGCTAAAATAATTTCTAACATTTTTTATCTCCAGATTCTAAGCGTGCCGTTTACAACAGAACGTTGTGTTTGCCAGCCGCCTATTTCTGTAGATGCTGTCACAGTACATTCGCCGTACCAATTATATAACTGTCTTAAATCTTGCATCTTACTACCAGATTTTGTTTGCATTGAATCAATAATTATATGGTCGCATTCACGAATTGTTCTCGTATGAGATTTTTGTTTAGGACAAGCAGTAGTGATATAACAAATATCCACTGCTTGCGTGATAGCTGAATCATTTGAAACTGACCAATCATGTTTGGAAACAATATCTGTATACGCATAACCTTTGCCATCAATAATCGGATCTACATACGTTGTTGAACTCATTGATGCGAGTGCTGAAGTTGATAAGAGTGCAGCGCAAATAACACTTAATGTCTTTTTCATTACTTTTCCCTTTAATTAATTGAAAAAAATTGGAGGTCTTTAACCTCCTCTACACATTACTGTGTAATCGCCACACTTTCGTGCGCTCTCTCGCCGTCGCTCTTGCTAACGGGATTCTGGTGGCCATAAATTTACCCTTTAAAGTTTTCAATACACATTCTAATAGTCTCACTTACTGATTTTAGTTTTAACTTCTTTGTTAGTTTTTTAAGTTTAGCTTCCATTTTTTCCGTTACGCATACAGCCATTTGTTTTTTCATTTGTGCTATCACTTTCTTTTTCATTTTAAATCTCCGCATTTTGTACAAAAGTAGTCATATTCTATATGATAAATTTCTTTAAATTCAGTTTCGGTTATAGGAGTCCATTCATGATCACAGGTTTTAAATAATTTCTTTAACCAATTACCTATTCCCATTTTTGATTAACCGAAGCTGTAAATTCTGTATGTGCCATTCTAATTTTCTCCAAAAATTTTGTCTGTTTTTCGAGTATCCACAGGCATTAATTTTAATTCCCCAAACGGCATTGTGGATAATTTGCGTATTCGTTCTGCGGGAAATAAAGAAGATTTTAAAGCGATTGCTTGTTTAGGCGTAATCACGGAGGGTTTACTTAATGATAACCCTAGCATTTCACCAAGCGCTATAATTTCATCTTCAGGAATATTCCAACGTTCACGGCCACGGCCACGGTCAGCATAATGATGCGGCAATCGTTCACCGCGCGATAACATGGCTAGCGCTTCAGCAGATAGTCCACTGATGCGAGCTTTTAATATCTCTATCGCATGTTCTAATACTCTTAGTTCATTAGATAGTTGATTAGCATTGAGATTATGAGCAACAGCACTGTGGCTAATATTAACGGCGGCCATACTAGATGCTTGAAGTGCAGGACAAATATGGCGAGCCATACAATAATTACATTCCGGCGAAGGAGTACAAGTAGGATTCTCTTGAGTCGCTGCATGCTCTCCTGCCTCTAGTAGATTAAAGTAGGGTCGTAGGTCACTTGCCCATATGCGCCAGGATCGTATTTGTCCTTCAGGATGGAATGATCTCGGTTGTATAATGTGCATATGCACAAATATATGCTGATCTTTAAAGCTATTTATATTAAGATATTGCAGTATTCCCGCCGCATATTCAATCAACTGCCAGTTCTCAAATACTTCAACAAATGCGTGACCGAATTTATAATCATAGATATCTAGTTCGCCACCGTTTAATAAAGACCACGCGTCAGGCGTTCCTCGGCAATCCGGATGAATAATTGATATATCAAGAGGTTTTTCGATATAAATATTAGTTCCAGTAGCGCGAGATCGTATAAATCCTGCATATAATTCGGCACCCTCAAACATTTCATCCGTACCCGACGTATCATCTAATGTATATTCCCCATGCCTCAAGATATCGGCTGCGATCTTATGCGCGAGAATACCTTCTTGAGCGTAATCAGAATTAACTTTAGGCACTTCTGATTCAAGTTTATGAGAGCCTGGACAGGCCATTCTACGATTGGCATTTGATGGCGAGAGAGTCATACAACGCCCTTATCCAATTCGGCAAGAATACTTGGGATAAGATCTAATTTATCATTGTCTGAAAATGTACCCAATGCTGCAAGATTACTTACTAAAGGTAGCCCCTTAACATCTTTAAAGCTTTTTAAGATGTTATTCACTGCGGCAATCGTGAGGGTTCCATTTCCCATACCTGTGGTAACTCGGTTAAGTAAATTCTCATAGAGATCACTAGCGCTAAGGACCGGTGCTAGGGGCATTGGTGCAGGAGCTGGTGGCGCTGGTGGAGGGATGGGAACTGTAAATTCTGGAACAGGAGGTACTGGATTAGATTGAGCTACTGATCCACCACGTAGTTCAGCAAGAACTTGTTTAACATATTCAGTAGAAAGATTCCTACCTAATTTCCATACTCCGCTAGGTGTTTGAGATTTATTTCTAGCATGTATTCTTATATCCCAAGGAATGCCATTAGAATCTAACTCGGTATTGAAGTCCATAACTTCTTCAGCATGTGCTAAAGGCGGTGGTGGAACTGGACATACGAAAGGCATAGGAACAGAACATTCAGGATCTACTGGTGCCACTCGGGGTAGTGGAAATTCTTCTGGTGACATAGGATGATCATTTACTGGTGTAGTTGGAGCTGCATGTAATGAATGACCTGCTAATTGCATAAACAAATGCCCAAGAGCAGTAGCTTCTTTTTGAGAGAGTTGACTTGCGTCATCTATTTCTATTTTAATCATCTTAATAGTTCCTTGTGTTATTTACAGCTTGTTGAAACATACTTTTAAACATACTCGCGAGTAACTCAGGGGCAGAGTTTATTAATGCTTTTTTAATTCTTCATTTAACTTCGGCGCGTTATTTTCCCATAGGTCTGACGTAAAAGTCTGCATGTAAGTATGTAATTTTTCTTTAGCTAATTCTTCAAGAACTTTACGAACTAATAGTTTGAAAGGAGAAGCTCTACTACTATCATTATAGTGACTATCTAATTTAAAAAAATCATCAACTTCTTTTTGAATCATTTTTTCCCATTGTTCGTCAGGGATCAAGCTCACGAATGTAGCTTTAACGCGATCTCTTACGCCCTGCATAAGCTGGGATGGATCAAATTTTTGTAAGTCTGACATACCACTCTCCTAATTGACAGATTGGCATAGTATGGTATAGTGCGGGTATTGTCAATAGAGGTAGATATGAAATTAAGAGACTATCAAATAAAAGTAGTTAATGATATCTATAGAGAATGGAATAATGGCGCTCAAAATGTATGTATTCAATTGCCCACAGGCAGTGGTAAAACCGCCGTACTCGCTCATATCATGCAAGAATATCAAAGTCCATCTATTGCAATAGCGCACAGAACAGAACTCGTAAGTCAATTATCGTTAACCCTGGCGCAATATGGGGTTTACCATAATATTATCGCGCCACCAGCCACTATCCGAGAGATAGTTACGCTTCATAGTAATATATTTAAACAATCTTATTATGATCCCCAGGCAACTCGATACGTTGCAGGTGTGCTCACATTACTTAACCACAAACATGTGTCTAAATTGGCTAAACGTATAGGCTTATTCGTAGTGGATGAAAGCCATCATGTAACACGAGATAATTCCTGGGGGAAGATAGCTAACATATTCTCGCAAGCTAAAGGTTTATTCCCGACTGCAACCCCACAACGCGCCGATGGTAAAGGGTTAGGGCGTCATGCCGATGGAGTGATAGATAGGTTGATAATAGGTATCGGAATGCGAGAACTTATAAACCAAGAGTATCTAACCCCCTACAAGATATTTGCCCCACCCAACTCTCTAGACTTATCTGCGGTTAATATCACCGCTGCCGGGGATTATAGTCCACCTAAACTACGTACTGCCGTGCATGCTTCCCCTATTATCGGGAATTGCGTGGAACACTATCGTCGGATAGCTATGGGGGAATTGGGAATCACATTCGCGGTTGACATTGAATCGAGTATAGAAATAGCAAACGCATATAGAAAAGCCGGAATTTCTGCCGAAGTCATTAGTAGTAAAACTCCGACTTTAGTGCGTGCGAATATCATGCGGCGGTTTAGGAATAAAGAGATATTGCAATTAGTAAATGTGGATATACTTGGTGAGGGGGTAGACGTTCCTGCCGTCACTGTAGTAAGCATGTGCCGCCCTACTGCGAGTTACAATGTATTTTGCCAGCAATTCGGTCGTATGCTACGTCCGGCGCCGAATAAAACTCACGGCATACTCATTGATCATGTGGGCAATACTATCCGTCACGGCCTGCCAGATGCACATAGAGTATGGTCACTTGATCGACGTGAACGCCGTTCATCCGTTGTCGTGTCTGAAATACCGCTCAAAACTTGCCTCAATACTATTTGTCTAGCAGTTTACCCGCGCACTCAACGAGCTTGCCCCAACTGTGGCCATTACACTCCTCCGCGTGAACGGAGTACGCCTGAAGAAGTAGACGGTGACTTAATAGAACTACATCCAGATATATTAGCAGTCATGCGCAATGAGATAGCGCGTGTTGATGGACTACCACGAATACCGCAATCTATCTCAACTATTGCACAACTGGGTGTAGCTAATAACCACAAGCGGCGACAAGAAGCGCAGCGAGAACTACGTGCGGCTATCGCGCAGTGGGCTGGTTACCATCATATCGCTGGCCGAACAGATAGTGAGATCCACCGCGAGTTTTATTTCCGTTTCGGAATTGATGTCTTAAGCGCGCAAGTTTTAGGTGCTTCAGATGCTAAGAAACTACGGGAATCTATTGACAGAATAAGCACTATAGATTAATTTAATTATGGCAATCGTCGTCTAATTGCTAGGACACCTATCTCTCTGATGCAGGGGTCGGGAAATGCCGGAACATAAAAACTGGCCGATTGCTTAACATAAGGAAAGCTTATGACAACAGATACTTTTAAAAAAGTTTATACGGTTATGCCTGATGAGATTAGAGCCGTTATTTTTGAAATGAAATCTAAAGCTGAAGAATTAGCAGTTTTTTTCGCTACTATCGACAGTCGAGAAATGGAAATAGCGAGAACTAATCTTGAACAGACAATAATGTGGGCGACTAAAGCTTGGGTTAATCTTGGCGATAAAGTTAATGCGGCTAGCAAATGCGATTAATTAAATTTAACCAATCCTTTGTTAGAGCAGATAGAATTGTATCTGTTTTAAAAGCAGTAGAAGATGGAGGACTTTTTCTTGAGATACGTTTTGAACGAAGTGAAACAGTCTTACATATCTATTTTGAGACTGAAGAAAAACGTAATGAAAAATATAATGAGATAATTTCTATACTAGAAGCGCTATGAATGAACGGAGTGTCACAGACGCGGTACGATTAGAAGCATCTCAATTAGGAATAAGATTATTTAGAAATAATGTCGGATGTTTTTCTGATACTCATAGTCGTCTTGTGCGATACGGTTTAGCGAACGAAAGTGCTGCGATTAACTCGGTAATGAAATCCGGCGATCTAATCGGTATACGCCCTGTGTTTATTGAACAGCACCACGTAGGCACTACGATAGGACAATTCGTTAGTCGAGAATGTAAAGCGAGTAATTGGACACCTGATAATAGTAATCACACAAAAGCACAGTTAGCCTGGTGTGATCTCATTAATTCTCTTGGTGGTGATGCTCAGATTGTAACAAGTGTTGGATCATTATGATCTATGGAAAACTTGAAGATGAAGATGGGGTGTGGATACCTGTGAAAAAACGACTTCCTACCGAAAGCGGCAGATATTTAACTTTTTCTCAAAATCCAGATAGAGTAGGAATTTGTTATTTTAGAAAAGATATTGGAACTCAATCTGAGGTAACTCATTGGGCAGAACTTCCTTCTCCTCCGGAGAATAAAGAATAAGAAGATGGAGTGTGGATACGTATGAATACAATGCTTGAAGAATTAAAACCTTGTCCATTTTGTAACAGTAAACCTATATTGTTATCGAATAGTTTAAGTAGGCCTTTTTTGGTCATGTGTGACCAATGTCTAGTAATACAAAATGATTTTTATAATAAAGAAGAATATGCGATTGATGCTTGGAATAAAAGAGCATGACTGATATCGAGTGGAAATTTAAAGAAGGGCCGTGTTGGAATTCTGATGAATTTTGGTATGACCTAACCGATGGCGGGTATATAAAGCTGGCTGAGTTATTAGAAGACAAAAATCAGATTGAGCTACTTCAAAATGCTATCACAATTATCAAGTCATTTGAAGATGCACTTGAGGCTTTTGATGCTTGGGATACGAGAGTATAGTGAATCATCTTGATCTTTTTTCAGGCATTGGCGGCTTTGCACTCGCAGCAGAATGGGCGGGATTTAAGACTGTGGGTTTTGTTGAATGCGATCCATTTTGTCGGAAAGTATTAAAAAAGCATTGGCCGAATGTTCCGATATCTTTAGACATTAGAACAATGTCAGTATCTAAAGATATTAAGATAAATTTATTAACTGGTGGGTTCCCCTGTCAGCCTTTTAGCACGGCGGGTAATCAACGAGGTGAGAATGATGACAGATACCTCTGGCCTGAAATGCTTAGGATCATTCGAGAATGTAAACCTTCTTGGATTATTGCGGAAAATGTCTCTGGCATTATACCCATGCTTGACCCCATTCTCGAAAGCTTGGAACGTGAAGCTTACACCTGGCAAGCGTATCTTATTCCGGCTTCAAGTATCGGGGCGCCGCACAAAAGAGAAAGGGTATGGATTATTGCCCACGCCAACCGCGAGCGACGCGACCATGGGGCAGATAGTCGGAAAGGAAGATACGTTCAAGATAACTTCGACAGGTACTTTGAGAAGATATACAAGGAATGGTCACAGTACATCCCTCAATCTTGGGAGACTTTTAACACTCGGTTTACTACCGACTCCAACAGCGTCTCAAGCATCCAAAAGAATTCGGATATCGAAAAGAATAAAGCCTCATGGCAAAGACATACCAGAACAGATATATCATCTAGATTCAGGATTGATCCGGAAGAAGATGAATCCCCAATTCCTGGAGTGGATGATGGGTTACCCGATATCGTGGACAGAAATAAAGCTTTAGGAAATGCAATCGTGCCACAAGTGATATATCCAATAATGAAGTTAATAGCCGAGATGGAACAAGACGCATGAATCCTAGAGCGCCTAGAACAAATCCAAAAGAGCG
>Ga0207037_10405_pt1 | contig 11206 bp, 9 predicted proteins | sample Alteio_BWMinCont_75_FD_153268 | JGI IMG/M metagenome (GOLD analysis project Ga0207037, IMG submission 153268) | Enriched cells from forest soil in Barre Woods Harvard Forest LTER site, Petersham, Massachusetts, United States -... | ecosystem: Environmental > Terrestrial > Soil > Temperate forest >... | reverse complement strand
CAGTGTTTCACCATTTGTTCAACTGTCATTTTACCCCATGCCGGTTTGCTGTTTTCGGTAAGCGCGTCTATACGGCCCAATATTTCAGCCTGATCCGCTTTATTGAATATCGACTTCATGGTGTTATGAATTGAGCTGCGCCAGTGAAAACCAATTACCCGAGTTGTCAATAAAAAGCGCTTCGTAGCCATAAAACTCTTTTGTAGGTTCTTTTTTAAACACTACGCCTTTGGTTAGTAATTCCTGGTAGGTAGCCATTAAGTCGGTACAGGTAAATACGGCTGCGCCAAAAGTGCCTTTTTTTATCAGGCTGATCATGCTGGCTACCGTCTCCTTGTCAAACATGCCTCCTTCTGCCACCAGGAACAAGGTTATTTCCAGTTCGGGTTGTTCGGGTGGCGTAACGGTAAGCCAGCGGGCGCCTTCGCCCATGGGAGCGTCCGTATGGACAGAAAAACCTAATTTATTCACATAAAAATCGTATGCGCTATCCTGATTCAGGACATATATGCACAGATGGGTTAGTTTAGTAATCATTTTCTTGTTTTTTCTTACAAAAATGATCTTTAAACTACCAGTATAGGCTATCGAAAATTGCTATTTTATCCACCCATGTGTTTGTGCAAAGCAGTTGGGTACTGCCAAAAGCGGGTTGGCACTAATGGCCAGTCTTTTTACCATTGCCTGGCTCCTATAGGCCGATGGCGTTTTACCCACCATTTTTTTAAAAGTAGCTGTAAACGAGGTCGGGCTATCAAACCCGATGCGCAAGCTAACATCAAGAATGGAATCGCCTTCAATCAAAAACTTTTTCGCCTGCTCAATCCGCACGCTCACCAGGTAATTGTGTGGCGACCGGCCATATATTGATTTGAAAAGCCTGATAAAGTGAAATTTCGAAAAACAGGCCTGGTCGGCTATATTATCCAGATCAATATTATCGGCAAAGTTCTTGTCAATAAAAAGTTTTGACTGCACAATGCGCTTATACAAATATAGTTTCTCATATTGCTCCATCAGGTAACCGGCTTTAAACAAAAATAATAAAAAGCACCACTTATCCGCCTATGGCACGAGCCCGGCTAGCTTCTTGAACGTTCAGGTCTCTAACCGGGACATTACAATATTTTTTTGTCTTTATTCCGGCCTATTTTCACTTTCCCGGTGCCATCGTCCTTTGCACGGAGGTGTACTACTATGCCTTTATTCCGTTTTTTGGCACGCTCCGCAGCATCTGTAATGGTTGAGTCCTTACCTGGGTCTCTCAGTGGCACATCAATGGCAATATCTGTTCCGTTGCTAAGGCCGTAAACACCCGCTACGTCGGCATTTATCAAACTGGATGTAATCTGGAATGGGTGGATGGTTATCATCCGGTTATGGATGTCGAAATGAGCATCAAGCAATGGTATGGATATATAGTGCAGGTTACGGAAAGGGAATGCAAACTTACCTATGCTTATCAGCGGCTGATAATTTATCAGTACACCATTCTGTAAATTAACATCCATAGTACCATCAACAGATCCCTTAACCAATGCTCCCCCATTATTTACCAGGCCGCTGATATTTACCTTTGCCGATAAGTAACCCTTTAAATTTTTATCAGTCAGATCTTGTAAGCCGAAATTATCAAAGGCATAAAAAAACTCGCTTACATCAACTTTTGAAATAGTGGTATTTATTGTAAAACGATTCTGCACATTGCCCTGAACTAAGGCCGCGTTTATTTTTAACGAGCCGCCGGCATGTTTAAGGCTCACATTGTTTAATTGAAGTCCATCTTTTGAAAGCTGCAGATCAGCAGTGGCATCGGTTGCTAAAAACTTAAAGTAATGCACATTGGCCGCCCTGATATGCATGGTGGCTTTTGCCTTATTTAAAACTACGCTTAACTGTTTAACAACATTGCCACTGTTGGCTGGGTTTATTTGTTTAGCTTCTGTTGGAACTATTGGAGCAGCGTGCTTGCTTTTCAAAAAGCCGAGGAACTCTCCCAAATAAAGTTGCGGACTGCTAATTTGCCAGTTTACCAGTATCTTTTCGGGCGCGCTGTAATACAAATTCAGGAAATTGTCTATACGACCCTGCATTAATACAACACTTTTACCGCTTTGGAGGCGGATATTATTTAATACCAGATTATTATTAGTAAAGTTAAGCGACAAGGAGGTATTTCTGAAAGTAAGGTTACGGGGAATAAAGACTATGTCCGAATTTTTTAAATTGATATCACCGGCAAATGTGGGCTTGTTTATTCTGTAATTAACAATATCGGCATTAAAGCGGAGAGCCATTTCGGCCGTTCCGTTATTAAATTTTGCTGTACCTGCCAGTAAACAGTTGAGATCCGGAGCCGGGAAATCGGCCCTGAAATCACCTGCCGCTACGGGTTTGATAAGGTTGATAATACTGCCCGTATCAATTTTAAATGGCACATGGTTATAAGTGCCTGTTAAGTGCGCCACGCGAATGATAGAATTTGCGTCGCCATTTTCCTTTCCTTTAACATAGGTGTTATTGAAAACCCCTTTAAAGCTGCAATCGGTAATCACACTACCCGGAATGGTTAATTTGTTGTGGTTCACATCTGCCGTGATGTACAGGTACGGGTCGCCGCCGCCACTAAAGCTGCCTGCTATTTTAGCATCAACACCAATAGGATTATCCATATTGAACATATTGAGTTTTAGCGAAATATTGGGCGTAACCAGTTGCGAGGCATGTGACCATAATAATTGAGGGGCGGTGATATGAAAAAGAAAGCTTGCCGGTTTTTTACCCAAAGCAAAACGCGCAATTATGCCAAAATCATCCCCGCCTATGGTAAAATTGCTGGATGTTACATTGATATCGCCTGTTTTTTGATTGTATCCCGCACTTAGGTCGCCTTTAAGCACTTTATCTTTTATAAAACTGCCATGGGTAGTACTAAATGCCATGCTTTTGGCCAGTAAATCCAGGTGCAGTTGGGCATTCCACCCACTATCAGGGTAGTCCATTTTTGCTTTCAGCTCGCTTACAGCAAAACTGAATAGTTTTTTTGCCCTGCGATCATCAATAGTAAAGTTTACATTTTTGAGGCTGAACTTACCTAATTGGATAGACGAGCTGCCCCCGCTCTTATTATCCTTTTTTGGACCGCCTTTTTTAAATACCGAAGTATTGCTATAGCCGGTACTATCGGTAAAAAGATCAACGCTGGCATCATTAATATCGATGTGATTAATGCTGATAGCGCCCTTTATAAGCGCAGTTGCATTAACGGCTACATCAAAGTTTTTGGCATCAAGTAATGTGTGGTGGTGCCGTGCCCACTCTTTGTCTTTTAACGAAACGTTTTTTAAGGTGAGCGACAGATCGGGAAAGCTGGTAAAAAACGAGGTCTCAATACCGCCAACTACTAGTTTACCATTCAAATTCTTGTTAAGCTCTGCCATAACCCGGGCAAGTACCTTTTCTTTATGACTGGAGACATATACAGATAAGCCCACTAATATCAGGATAATCAGCAGCAACAAACCTCCAATAACTTTTAGTAATGTTTTTAACCAGGCAGGCATATATTGAATATTATGTATTAAAGTTAATTATCAATATTCTTAAATTATAGTTGATGATGTTAGCGTAACTTTCTTAAGGCACTAATGTTTGAATTATTGCTATTAAAATACTGATAATCAGTAAAAATATTAATTTATGGGAGGGGGATAATCGTAAACTTGACGTTCGCAAAATAAATTTACGTTCAATAAGCAGCAAAAAAGATGACCATGGTTGAGTTCATGCGTTTCAAATTAAAAACTGCAACCATATTCCCAAAGCCGAAGTAAACGCCCCTCTATCCGCTGGTGCAAGTTAGGTATGCCTGTATATCGACCGGACAAAAATAAAAAAGGGTTCAATTTCCAGCCCTGTGTTGTTCTTCTTCGGAGCCCGACCTATTTTGTGTTTTGCTCAGTTTACCGTTGCCGAACCTGTAGTTGAAGGTTACCATAACAGCTCTTGAATAAATATACAAATAACCATATTGATTGAGATTGAGGTAATGATCGGTGGCGCTCCTGCTCTCGGTGTTTAGTACATTATTTGCATTAATGGTGATCGAACCCTGGTCATTAAATAGCTTTTGTTTAAGTGCAAAACTTAACGTGGAATAAGCGCCAAATACAGAACCGACGAACTGGCGTTTGGATTCATATTCAAAATCAGCCTCCAACAACAATTTATCGCTGCAGCGGAAACTGTTGTTGGTAACAAGATCAACTGTGGCAAAACCGGAATCATCCAGGCTAAAACCGTCTGCACTACCGTTAAACAAATTCTGATAAAAAGTAACGGTTGTGTTAGTCGTAACCCATTTTGCCAACTCTTTATTATAACTGATGTCCACATTCCACGAGTGCGCGCCCTGCACATTGGTTGGCATCCGGGTGATAGTAGTTTTATTTGAATCGAGGTAATATAGCGTGCGCAGGTAATTGCGGTCAATGTCATAGGCTGCAGTGATAAAAAATGTATTCTGCCAGGACCAGGTGAGTTCCGAATGCCAGTTCAAATCGGGTTTCAAATTGGGATTTCCCTCAAAATAAATTGTTGGCGTAAGCGGTCGCCTGAATGGTACCAGTTCGTGATAATCGGGCCTGTCAACCCTCCTCCCGAATTGGAAATTCAATGTATTTTGATCATTAAGCTTATAATTGAGAAAAATCGTTGGGAATAATTCGAAATAAATCTGATCCACTGAAACATTCGTAAGGAGTTGTTGCCCCTTCATAACCGTTTGCTCGGCACGTAAACCGGCCTGCACCGTCAATTCCTGGTATTGCCTGTTAAAATTGATATACGCCGCATTGATATTTTCGCTTGTGATATTATAATCGCTCAGGGCCAAATCAATCACATTTTGTCCGTCCAACTGGTTGTAATAAGTGCTATTATTAAAGGTTTTTACATAACTGGATTTAAGTCCTGTTTCCAATTTGCCGTTGCCTGGTAATGGTTGTACGTAATCGGCCCTGGCGCCAAAAATGTGCAATGTTCTTGACTCGTCAATAAATACATTGTCCTGGCTCAAAAAACTCCCTGATGGATCATAGTTAACAGTAGTATTATACTGCCCGGGCCTGTACTTATAGTTGGAATAATCAACATCTGCCGACCAAGCTCTGCCCGCTGTATCCAATTTGTGCAGCAATTGAATACCTGATGTGAAATTAAGCGGCTTGTCGGCGTTTATTGCCGAAAAATTTTCACTGCCGGTTTTATTCCGGTTGCTGTCGGCAATGGTCATCACGGACGTTAAGTTATTATTATATCCCCGGTCTGAGAGGCTGCCCGTCAATGTCAATGTTGTTTTTTTTGAAAGATAAAGGTCAAGTCCGGCCGAAGAATTGTAGGCTTTATTGATCGTTACACCAGTATTGGTTGAGACTTGTTCAGTAGATAAAGCACTGCCATTCATGATGTCGCTGGTGACATCATTTACGCTGAATCCTTTGCTGTAACCATAGCTGTTATTTAGATACAAATTGTATTTATTGGTTTTGTAATTGAGTACCAGGCTATTGTTATAACGGCTGAAATGCCCCTGTCCAATACTTTCGGTGAGGCTTCCGTTCAATCCGCTTTTGCTGTTCTTTTTCCTGACGATGTTGATAATGCCGCCGGTCCCTTCGGCATCATATTTTGCCGATGGATTGGTCATGATCTCGATCTTTTGAATATCAGATGACGGCGTATTGGTCAGGAGATTAGCCAGGTCATCAGCAGACAAATAGGTAGTTTTGCCGTCTATGATAACATTAACCCCCGATTTACCATTAAGGGTGATCGTCCCATCAGGGCTAACCTGGACACCCGGCAGTTTTTTTAACAATTCGAATGCGCTGGTACCGGTATTTGCAATATTCTGATCCACATTAACTACCGTTTTGTCAATCTGTTTTTCAATAAGTGGTGTTCGCGCCGTAATCGTGACTTCACCGAGCATTTTAGAAGATGGATTTAATTGCAGCAAACCAACATCAAGAACGGTGTCTGTTGGATTGATCGTCAGCTCTGGCTTGATGACGGAAAGATACCCCATAAGATCAGCTTCAAGCGCATAATTACCTCTTGGTAAGTTATTAAAAGTAAAATTCCCTGACAAATCTGTGGATGCGGCTTTATAAAGCGTGGTATCCGGAAGCTTTTTCAGCCGGATGGTAACCAATGGCATGGATAGTTTTTTCTCATCGATCACCCGGCCTTTGATGGTGCACTGTCCATAAACGAGGGGCGTTGAAACCAGATAAATGACTAAAAATATTAAAAGTAGCCGGATCATTGATTCATTGGATGTAAATTTTGACCAATGATACCCGTTAAACCATTCCAAAATTTGAAAGCTGGCCGACAGGGCTGCCCTGCCCTTATACAGGCAAATTGAGCAGACAAACCCTGCCGGGAGGTCAATTACCGATGCCCGGGGGGCGGTTTTGCCTGTTGGTCGACGATCCGATGCCCGAAACCTTAAATTCCTTATCATTGTATTGTGAAGAACTTTCCTGACAATATCATCGAGTTTCAAAAAAAGCATCGCTGGTTAAGCCACGTGGCCTATTGGCTTGTCGTGCTGCTGGTGGCAATCAGTTCCAGCAAATATAGCGATGGGAAACGGGCGACGTATAGTTTCGAGCTTATTACTGACTTCCTATATGAATTGCCTGAAATAGCCGCCGCTTACCTCTTAACGTACCTGATCGTCCCGCAATTTTTCTATAAAAAAAGATATTTTACCTCGATCCTTATTTTTACAGTGAGTAGCTATACGACCTGTGTTGCGGCCCGCATTATTATTGTAAAAATTTGCGAACCATTAGCGGGAATAGCGCCAAAAGCCTTTGAAACCTATTCTGAAATATCCACAGATATACTAAAGCTGTTATATGTTTACTTCTTCCAGATCTTTTCTGTGGCTTTTGTATTCATGTGCCTGAAGGTGCTGAAAGATCAGCTGGATATACAAAAACGGGCGCTTACCCTGGAAAAAGAAAAGACCGAGACCGAATTAAAGCTGTTGAAAACGCAGCTTAACCCCCATTTCCTATTTAATACCCTGAATAATATTTATTCCCTCTCTTTTACCTCATCATCGGTCACCTCCGAATCTATCGCGCGGCTGGCAGACATCCTTGATCATATCTTATACCGCTGCGAGGCACAGTACGTCCCTTTGTCGGCCGAGATCGCCTTAATTAAAAACTATATCGAATTAGAGAAGCTAAGGTATGATCAGCGACTGACTATCAGTTTCGATACATCTATTAACCGGGATATCTTTATTGCGCCGTTAATTTTGCTTTCCCTGGTCGAGAACGCTTTTAAGCATGGCGCCAGCGATGACGCGGGCGCGCCGGCCATTGCCATCGATCTGCGGGTACACGAGCAAAGCTTTATTTTTAACATATCTAATACGGTTGCCAAACAAGATAATAAAATGGAACCGCTGTCAGGCGGGCGCATCGGTCTCAATAACCTACGGAAGCGGCTGGACCTTATTTATGGTAAAGCTTATATACTTGATGTAGTCAGACAAAGTAAATCTTTTGAAGTAAATTTGACTATCGACATTAAAGACCAAACAACTGTTTATGAAAAAGATCAGGTGCTTATTGGTGGATGATGAGCCCCTGGCTGTATATTATGGAGATAGTGACCACCCTGTTTCGGGCCAAATTGACCCAGGGGTTAGCTGACTTTTGGGTTGCAGCAAATGCTATAAAAGCACGTACAAAAATAGTTATTTAAAAGGTAATTTCATTAATGGCTGTTTTCCGGTTCTACGTTACGTTTTCTTCTCATAGATTCTCCCTTTAGCTCGATGCGATGTGCATCATGAACGATCCGGTCGAGGATAGCATCAGCAATCGTTTTTTCACCGATTACTTCAAACCATTTACTGACCGGCAGTTGTGAGGTGATGATCAGCGATGTCTTACCGTGCCTGTCTTCAATGATCTCCATTAGTGCCGCCCTGCTTTGTGCATCAAAAGGCTGGATACCAAAGTCGTCGAGTATGAGCAGTTGCTGTCGTTCGATCTTAGCCAGCTCTTTCATATAGGAGCCGTCGGCCTTGGCCATCTTAAGCTTGGCAAATAGTTTGGGCGTACTGGTGTACAATACCCGGTAACCCAATACACAGGCCTGGTAGCCCACAGCAGAAGCAATATAGCTTTTACCGATACCGGTACTCCCGGTGATCAGCAGGTTCTCGAAGCGGTCAACAAACGTACAATCCGCCAGGCGCATGATCTGGTTGCGGTCAATACTTCGGTCAGCATGATAGTGAACATCTTCAATTGAAGCTTTATAGCGGAACCGGGCATATAGGATCGTGCGTTCAATACGCCTGTTCTGCCGGTCGTCCCATTCTGCATCTACCAGGTGGGCCAGCAGTTCATCTGCCGTGTAATCGTTTGTTTTACCGGTTTCCATGCTACTTTTAAAGGCATGAAACATGCCGAAGAACTTCATCTTCCGCAGTTTGTCTAAGGTGCTTGTGTTCATGTTATTGTTGTTTTAAATGGTTATTTGTAATAGTCTTTTCCCCGGATATTACCATGATCAGGCATGGGTAGCTCATCGGCAAATATGCTTTCCTCATAGTTGTCCATCTTGTTTTCCAATATGGTTTGTATCGTTTTATAGCTATAAAGGCCATAACTGAGCCCTCGCTGACAGGCCATTATTAACCGGTCGTTCCCTGCTTTTTTTGCAAAGCCAAGTACCCCCAGGCAGGACTTGTAAGCCTGTTCGGGGTGTTGTTTACGCTCCAGTATCTGAAGGATATATAACCTGACATCCTCGTGGATGGAGGCCGCCCAATTGAGAAACATATCTGGCGTCCAGTCGCTTTTGAAGCGGTGGGCACTGGCCATGTGTTCTTTGTCGGTCGTATAACCATAGGGGTTCTTTTCGCGCGGGTGCAAAGCGATACGCTCATAATTGGAGTAGATCTCTACAATGGTACGGGAATATAACAGCTTAACCCGCTTGCCAATAAAGCGGTAAGGCACACTGTAATAGTGCTTATCAGGGCCGAGATTGACATGGCCGTTTTTGATCACCCTGGCATAGAAGTGCTTTTTGAACTGGTAACGCAATACCGGCAGCGGTGCCAGGGTCTGGCGCTCGATCTCTTCAAACTGTAGTTTCCTGCTGTAATTGCGCCCCTTGAGCAACTGGCTGTTATGGACTTCCAGAGCTTGCCGGATCGCCGTATTGAGTTCTGATAAAGAATGGTAGATATGCTTGTTTAAAGGGGCGTATACCTTGGTATAAATGATCTTAACGGCCCCTTCTACCAATGCCTTGTCACGCGGGCGGTACGCCCGCGCTGGTAATATGGTAGTCCCATAATGGTCGGCGAAGTCCTCAAACGTTTCGTTAAGGGTTGGTTCATAGCGGCTGCTTTTGGTTACAGCCGCTTTCAGGTTATCCGGTACAATGGCGGCAGGAACGCCGCCGATAAAGTGCAAAGTATTCTCGCAGGCGGCTATAAAGTCTTCCTTTTGCTGGCTCATAACAGCCTCTACATAGGTGAGCTGGCTGGCACCAAGGATTGCTACAAATACTTCTACTTCAATGACTTCACCGGTTTCCTTGTCCGTATAGTTCATCTTTTCACCCGCAAAATCGACGTATAGCTTGTCCCCGGCCTTGTGATCCATGTGCATGGTCGGGTTGACCCTGGTCTTCCATTGGTTGTAATACGTGCAAAACTGGGTATACTTATAGCCGTCGGGAAACTCTTTGATATAAGCTTCCCACAGGAGCTGCCGGTTCATCCCGGTCTTTTTGAGCTCTTTATCGACGTGTGGAAAGCAGCGCAGCATGGATTGCATACGGCTGCTTGGCTGGTTGTTTTCCCTGGTCTTGCCGAAAAGGTCTTCCAGTTCCTTATCATTCAGGTTATTAACTTCTTCAAAGGTAAAGCCGCTCTTCTTAAGGACCGCCAGGTACTTTCTTACGGTATTCCGGGATGATTCAATCTGGGCAGCTATAAATCGCGTGCTGCGACCCTGGCTGTTCATCCTTAAAATCTTTCTAATCTTACTCATGCTGATTGTCAAATTGGCCATCTTAGAACGGGTCTTTTGCCCTCAAAAGATGGTTGCTTCTACAGCATTTGCTATGCGTTTTGGTGGGTCAGTTTGCCCCGAAATACCCTGGTCAGTTTGCCCCGAAACAGTGGGTCAGCTTGCGCCGAAATGGTGTGGTCTCATTCATCATAATCTCCATGTTTATATCCGCTAGCGAAATCATGTTCGTGGATGTATTTGGTGTTTTGATTTTCTAGTAAAATCAAAATCAACAACGCGAATTGAATTGCCCTGTCTGAAAAACGAATTGTGGAAGCTTCTTCCAATAATATATCATCATACCGATCAAACACATTAACTAAATTTACGATAAGCTGCTCTAGAATGTCGGTGCCATATATCTCTAACAATTGAGCGTATTGAAATAATTCTGACTGTTGTTGCCTTGTAGCCATAAAACAAAAGTACAAAAAGCAGGACTGTCGCCAATCCTGCTTCTAAATTTAAGCTACATAATAGTGTTATGCCATCAGGTAGAGTTTTAAGTTGGTCTTTTGCTGCTTGTATTTGCTTAGGCTAATTGATGGTCTTAAAGTAAACCTGTAAGGACTAATTACCTGCTTTAGGCAAGGGATAACACTGGTCACTACTTTATTATTCATTTCATCAATTAGTTTCTGGTCAAAGTCTTCAAGGTAGATGTTTGTGATCTTGTTGCCATACTCATGCCCCATAGCTTCAGCAATCATTTCATTTGGATACCCAAGTCTTTTAGCTGTGGTTGCCCAGGTGTGGCGAGTAACATAAGTGGTTATGTTATTATCAATCTTGCAGTTCATCGCAATGCGGTTTAAGTATTTATTAGTGACCTTAATCCATTGTCGGGTAACCTTTTGTGCTTCCACGCTATCTTCAATAATTCCTTTAGGAAACACGGGCAGTAGATAACCAGATTGGTTGTCTTTATAGAAGTTGAATATCCTTAGTGCAACAGGATGAAGTTTTATAGTATAAAGCTTCTTAGTCTTGCGCCTTCTATAAGTTAAGCAGCCCTTATATATGTTTTGCTTAGTGAGGTAAGCCATATCTGTAAATGATATCCCTCTTAATACAAAACTGAG
>Ga0207037_10404_pt1 | contig 11208 bp, 5 predicted proteins | sample Alteio_BWMinCont_75_FD_153268 | JGI IMG/M metagenome (GOLD analysis project Ga0207037, IMG submission 153268) | Enriched cells from forest soil in Barre Woods Harvard Forest LTER site, Petersham, Massachusetts, United States -... | ecosystem: Environmental > Terrestrial > Soil > Temperate forest >... | reverse complement strand
ACGAGTTACGATGCGATGTACATTGATTTGGCGCTGACGGAGAATCTGCCGCTGGCAACACTGGATAAGGGATTGCGCGTGGCGGCGGCGAAGGCCGGGGTGGCGCTTCTGAAGTAACTCCTAGCGATTTGCACAGGGTCCACAGGCCTGAGGAAAAGGGCAAAAATAGTTGTTGCGGGGACTTGACGGAATAAAAAAAGCTGGTATAGTTGCAAATGGCCTAGGGGTTCCGTGGAATCGCGGGCCATTCAGGGGCATCACAGTCGGATTCGAGCGTCAGCATCAATCCTAAGTGAGGTTCTTTACGAGCACTGGCTAGAAAGATGTCGAGCTTCGCGTGGAGTCACCCAGGTGTGGGTGGCTGTACCCGGCGCTCGACGCCGGGTTTTTTATTTTGCGGCAGTGATTAGTAGCGAGTGACGAGTGGCGAGAAGTTCCGCAAGGGATTTCTGAAGCAAGTCGCAGGGCAACTAAAACACGAAGCAAAAACTCAGCGCAAGCTGAGGTAAGCAGAGCTGGAAGGCAAGTTCGCGCAAAGCGAACGAGTAAGTCCCACCAGACAAAGCCCCGCGCGATTATTCGCAGCATCTGCGACGCAGATGCCAGGGACATTCCGATGGACTCGGAATAAACGTTCTTTGACAACAGAAAGGCTGGCAAGTCCACGCCGATAACCCTAGACCCGATTACGGTCGGGCGGGGTGCCATGGTGTGGATTACATACAAGTTTGCTCGAGATTGAGCAGAACTGTGGAAGAAAAGGCGGCTTATTCAATCGTTTGAGGATCGTAGAAACGAAAGCCTGCTTCCGATACCTGGGTGACTTCAAAAGAGCCACGCAGCCTTCCTTGTGACCCATGCCCGGGTTGCGAGAAGTTCGGATGCGAGGATGTATGGAGCTACGAAAGTCAAAACGGCGTTGAGCGAAAAAAGAATCAGGGTTAACAACCTGACCTATAAAACGAACAACGACGGCTTGAGTGAGTTTTATGATTAAGCTACTAAGGGCGTACGGTGGATGCCTTGGCGCCAGAAGGCGAAGAAGGACGTGGCAAGCTGCGATAAGCCTCGGGGAGCCGCAAGCAGGCTTTGATCCGGGGATTTCCGAATGGGGAAACCCGGCGAGATGAACTCTCGCTACAGCCCGCTGAATACATAGGCGGGTATGAGCCAACCCAGGGAAGTGAACCATCTCAGTACCTGGAGGAAAATAAATCACAGAGATTCCGAAAGTAGCGGCGAGCGAAATCGGAACAGCCCAAACCCAATTGTTTACAGTTGGGGGTTGTAGGACCGCATAAGTAGAGTTACCAAACCGGACATTAGGTGAACCCGCTGGAAAGCGGGGCCATAGAATGTGAGAGCCATGTAACCGAAAATGGACCGGACTCGAAGCGGTATCCTGAGTACCACCAGACACGTGTAATCTGGTGGGAAACTGGGGAGACCACTCTCCAAGGCTAAATACTCTCTGGCGACCGATAGTGAACCAGTACCGTGAGGGAAAGGCGAAAAGCACCCCTGCGAGGGGAGTGAAATAGAACCTGAAACCGTATGCTTACAAGCAGTCGGAGGGCCATGCAGGGACTTCGGTCCCTGAAAGCCTGACGGCGTGCCTCTTGCTTAATGAGCCGGCTAGTTAATGTCACGTGCAAGGTTAAGCGCAAGCGAGCCGTAGCGAAAGCGAGTCCGAATAGGGCGACAAGTACGTGGTATTAGACGCGAAGCGGGATGATCTACCCTTGGCCAGGTTGAAGGTCGCTTAACCGCGACTGGAGGACCGAACAGGTGTGAGTTGAAAATCGCTCTGATGAGCTGAGGGTAGGGGTGAAAGGCTAATCAAATTCCGTGATAGCTCGTTCTCCCCGAAATGTCTTTAGGGACAGCCTTGTGTGAATTGCCACGGTGGTAGAGCTCTGAATGGACTAGGGACCAACTCAGGTTACCGAATCCAATCAAACTACGAATGCCGTGGACAACTGCACGGGAGTGAGACTACGAGGGATAAGCTTCGTGGTCAAAAGGGAAACAGCCCAGATCGCCAGCTAAGGTCCCTAACTGTATGCTAAGTGGGAAAGGAAGTGTATTCGCTCGGACAGCCAGGAGGTTGGCTTAGAAGCAGCCATCCTTTAAAGAAAGCGTAACAGCTCACTGGTCAAGCGGATATGCACCAACAATCCAACGGGGCTCAAGCATACGACCGAAGCTGCGAAATGGTTATTTCTTCGGAAATAATCTTTGGTAGGGGAGCATTGCGTGGAGTCTGAAGGTAGACCGAGAGGACTACTGAACACTACACAAGAGACCCTGCCGGCATAAGTAGCGATAAACGCGATGAGAACTCGCGTCGCCGAAAGTCTAAGGTTTCCTGAGGAAGGTTAATCCGCTCAGGGTTAGGCGGGTCCTAAGGTGAGGCCGAAAGGCGTAACTGATGGACAACAGGTCAACATTCCTGTCCCGCCTGGTGACGTTTGACGATGGGGTGACACAGAAGGATAAGAGAGTCGGGTGATGGACGTCCCGATTGGCCACTGTAAGCCGGATCCCGGAGGAAAATCCCCGGGGTCATTCAACGGTGAGAGTGGTGACGAGGCCGTACGGCCGCAAAGTCTCTGATTTCACGCTGTCAGGAAAATCCCCTAAGGAGTCATCCAGGTGCCCGTACCACAAACCGACACAGGTAGACGAGGTGAATATCCACAGGCGCTCGAGAGAACGCTCGCTCAGGAACTAGGCACATTAGCCCCGTAACTTCGGGAGAAGGGGCACCGCTGTAGGGTTTATAGCCCGAAGCGGTCGCAGTGAATCGCGCTCTGCAACTGTTTAACAAAAACACAGCTCTCTGCAAAGTCGAATACGACGTATAGGGGGTGACACCTGCCCGGTGCCGGAAGGTTAAAGCAAGGGCTTAGCGCCGCAAGGTGCGAAGGCTTGAACTGAAGCCCCGGTGAACGGCGGCCGTAACTATAACGGTCCTAAGGTAGCGAAATTCCTTGTCGGGTAAGTTCCGACCTGCACGAATGGTGGAATGATAGAGCGACTGTCTTGGCGAACGGCTCGGCGAATTTGTGGTTCCGGTGAAGACGCCGGATGCCCGCATCTAGACGGAAAGACCCCGTGCACCTTAACTGCACTCTGGTCATGAGTAACGGAATAATCTGCGTAGAATAGGCAGGAGCCTATGAACCCTTGGTCTCGGCTGAGGGAGAGGCACCAGTGAAATACTGCCCTGATTGTTCTGTCGCTCTAACCTACCGCCCGTGACGGGCGGGGAGACACGGCCAGACGGGTAGTTTGACTGGGGCGGTCGCCTCCTAAACTGTAACGGAGGCGCCCAAAGATCGGCTCAAGCGGATTGGAAACCCGCTGTGGAGTGCAAGAGCATAAGCCGGTTTGACTGTGAGACTAACAAGTCGAGCAGGGACGAAAGTCGGGTCTAGTGATCCGGTGGTCCCGCGTGGAAGGGCCATCGCTCAACGGATAAAAGGTACGCCGGGGATAACAGGCTGATCTAAGCCAAGAGTTCACATCGACGCTTAGGTTTGGCACCTCGATGTCGGCTCATCGCATCCTGGGGCTGTAGAAGGTCCCAAGGGTTAGGCTGTTCGCCTATTAAAGCGGTACGTGAGCTGGGTTCAGAACGTCGCGAGACAGTTCGGTCCCTATCTGGTGTGGGCGCAGGAGAATTGAAGGGAGTTGTCCCTAGTACGAGAGGACCGGGATGAACAGACCTCTTGTGTACGAGCTGTCCCGCCAGGGGCATCGCTCGGTAGCGAAGTCTGGAAGAGATAATTGCTGAATGCATCTAAGCAAGAAGCTCGCCCTAAGATAAGTTCTCCCAATCCGCTTCGGCGGATAAGAAGGGCAGTCGAAGACTACGACTTTGATAGGCTGGAGGTGGAAGTCCGGTAACGGATGAAGCTGACCAGTACTAATCGCCCGTTCGGCTTAATCATAAAACTTTCTCAAACCGTCTTTGAGGAAGAGCAGAAAAAGCAACGCCTTTTCTGCACAGTAGAGTTCGATCTCGAATCGAACTTGTATGCCAGCCAACTTCTGTTGTCGCACTCGCGGCATTTCTTGCAGGGCGTGAGCGTAAAGAGATTGAGTCTCGCTGTCAGAGCGGAGGTTTAGGTTCCAACCTTCAGCCTCGGACTTCGATTCTCTAAAATTTTCCGGTGATTATACCGCGAGGGTCACACCCGTTCCCATCTCGAACACGGTAGTTAAGCCTCGCCGGGCCGATGATACTGCACGGGCAACTGTGTGGGAACGTAGGTCGTCGCCGGGATTAAATTAAAAAGGCCGCCCTGAAAACCAGGGCGGCCTTTTAGTTTTGCAGCGAAGACGTCCTGAAAACCGGGGCGAGTGACCAGGAGGGGTCAAAAGAAAAAGTACTATTGACCTCGGCAATTCCCGGGACTAAGTTGAAGTTGAGAGCCCGGGCCCGTCAGCACGTCCACAGTGAGGTCCCCAATGGCCACGAACGTCGTCTCCAACGCCACCGCAAGCAGCTTAAAAGATCGATGGGAAAGATTGCGCACCCACAAGCGGATCATTTCCCGTGTCAAACTCCTCGTCGAATGGGAAGAGGGCGGGTCCAAGGAGCAAGCCAACGCTGTCACCATTGACGTCAGCCACTCCGGCTGCATGGCCGTGGTGGGAGCGGACGTGCCGCTGCACAAGCGCGTGCGGCTGATTCATCCGGAAACCGGACGGAAAGCTGAAGCCGACGTTGTCTGGCGCAGCCATGAAGCGTGGGATGCGGGCTTCGAGCTGGTAAAGCCGGATGCTACGTTTTGGGGACTGAAGTAATCTTCGACCGCGCGCAGCGCGAATTGAAATCTACTGCGGCCACTTCTCTTTAGGCAAACTCTTCTGAATTGTTTCTAAATTCTGAAAACCGTCCTTAATGACGGTTTGCTTGACGTTGTCCTTGGTTACCACAACAGGATTCAAGAGAATTGCAGGAATAGTCTTGTTCCCGACCGAAATCGCCGTAGTCGTTTTGATCTGCTCGCCCTTCGCCAGAGCTACAGCCGCTTCCGCGGCCAACCTTGCCTGTGAACCGAGGGGCTTATAAACAGTCATGGTCTGAGTGCCGTCGAGAATGCGAATGATGGCGGCGAGATCGGCGTCCTGCCCCGAAACGAGAACTTTCCCTGCTAATTTGTGTTCCTCGAGAGCCTGAATCGCGCCTCCTGCTGTCCCATCATTCGAAGCCACCACCGCCGTGATATCTCCCTTGGTGGATTCAATAGCCTCTGACATGTGCGCGTACGCTTCCGATGGGTTCCAATCCTTCGACCAAGTGTCCGAGACGATTTTGATGTCCCCGCGATCCACTCTGGACTTAAGCATTCTCAATTGTGCATCGTGCAGGATTTTCGCGTTGCTATCCGAAAAAGAACCGCCAATCAGCACGTAGTTTCCCCTGGGGGCTAGCTTCGTAAGGGCATCAGCCTGCAGGAGTCCTATCGCCGTGGCATCCACGCCGACAAAGAAACCGACATCCGAGTTGCGGACGAGACGCTCGTAGCACAATAGCGGCACATGCCTGGCCTTCGCGGCATTGACGATACGCACGGATTTGTCCGCATCATGAGAAACGAGGACGAGAGTTTTCACGCCGGTATCGAGGAGCTTTTGAGCCTGCTGCAATTGCAATTCATCGTCGCCCTCGGCCGTTTCCACGAGCACTTCCGCTCCCAACTCCTTTGCACGCTTCTGGAAATTATCGAGGTCGGTCTGCCATCGTTCGACCTTCAGAGAATCCATGAGAAAGCCGATTTTGAGGGTTCCAGCGGGAGCTGATTTGTCTTGCGCCTGGAGCAACGAAAAGAAACAGAAAATTGCAGCTGCCAATAAATAGGGCTGCATACCTTTCAAACGAAAAGTAAGCATGGACGCACCTCCACGGGTGTTGCAGGGAAGGTAGCACCGCACATGGAATGCGTACAATGCCGGCTCCGGGGAGCGATCCCAATTCATAACCTTTCGGCCCTCCGAAGTGCGCCGGCTGATATGTTTAGCTTGTTGTATCTTTTTCTTGAGAGCGTCGGAACGGAACGTGTAGGAGCTTAGCACGCGCATGTAATTCCCGCGCTCGAAAGCGACGAGCTGACTCTTTTTCAACCGTCGTTTGGAAAAAGGGGGCAGACCCGAAACTTGTCAGCAACACGTAAACCTTCGGCTCTCATGCGTGAAGAAGGCGGTCGATCCGGGGCGCAATACTTTCGCTCATTTTGGAGACCCACAACGCCGCCAGAATCCCAGTGAAAACGTCCATGGTGTAGTGCGCGCGCAGAATCAGAACCGTGGCCACCTCAAATACCACGATCAGCACGGCGGCCATCGTCAGCCACTTGAGCCGGAAGCGGGAAATCTCCAGTGCTCCGAAGACGGCGATGGCCGTATGCCCAGAAAAGAAGAAATCGTTGGCCACGTGGTACGTCACCAGCAGCGAGGGGAAACCGGGGTAATGCCAGATTATGTTGGGCGGAGAGGGGAGGGCACAGAGCGCCTGCATCACCTGGCGCAGGGCCATGAGCGAGAATAATCCCAGGAATGGGCGAACGCTTCCGCCAAAGAGCCAGCGCCCCAGCAGAAAGAAACCAATCGCATCAATCAATCCCGAACTCACGATGAGCAGCGCATCGGCAGCTCGGGGGTGGCCAGAGAAATAGGTGTTGAGTCCGGCGGTCAGATCGTGGAGCGCATCACCGATGCCGGAAGCCGGAGCGGTTCGTCCACCGATCAGCGATTGCGTCCAGAACCAGAGAGCGAGGACCACTGCCGTCACAACCAGCCGCAGGACCAATCGCTTCCCTTGGCTGGAGTTTTCCGCTTGTGTCATGAATCGCTTTCCGGCTCCAGCAATGGTTCGCGGCTAATCGCGGGCGCACGCTGTTTCATCTCCATCGCCAGTTCGCGGGCTTTTCGCAGATCGAGTTTCCCCGTGCCGAGATAAGGCAGTTTCTCGATGCGCAAGAACTGATCCGGCCGCGGCCGCCACAGTGCCGGCAGATCGCTCTTTCCCAATTTCTGCAGGCATTCTTCTAGCGGTTCCTCATCCAAGGTGTGAAGGACGACCAGTCGCTCGCCTTTTTTCTCGTCCGGGACGGCGGTGACCACGAATGTCTGCTCCGATGCTCCGGCCAGTTCCTGCAGAAGGTCCTCGACTTTGATGTGCGGCACCATCTCCCCGCCAATCTTGCTGAAGCGGCTCAAGCGGTCTGTGATACGCAAGAAGCCATCTTCATCCAGCCGCGCGATATCCCCCGTGTTGTACCAGCCGTCGCGCAACACTTCGGCGGTTTTCTCCGGTCTATTCAGATACCCGCGCATGATGTTCGGCCCGCGCACGAGCAGCAGTCCCGGCTCGTCCACGGCCACCGCCTGCAAAGTATCTGGGTCCACGATTTTCACCGTAATTCCAGGCAACGGATGGCCAATGCTGCCGCGCTTCGCGCCCACCTGGCGGAACGATGCCGCGCGAAAATCGATGGTATTCACCGTCACCGCCGGAGAACATTCAGTGCAGCCGTAGCCTTCGTGCGGCCGAATCCCGAATTGATCCTCGAAGGCCTGCGAAATGCGCTCCGGAAGTTTTTCCGCGCCCGCCATGACGAAGCGCAAGCTGCCGAAATCTTCCGGAGTGCAGCGGCGCGTGTAGGCGTTCAAGAAAGTCGGCGTCGCCAGCAGCATGGTGACGGCATACTTCTGCGCGAGCGCTCCGATGACGCGCGAATCCAGCGGATTCGGATGAAAGACGACACCGATACCCGTCGCCGCCGGCAGGCACAACGTGCCGGTGAATCCGAACGAGTGAAAGAACGGCAGGATACCCATGATGCGATCGTCAGCGTGGAGCATGAAAACCTGGTTGAGTTGCTCGACGTTGGAGGCGATGTTGTAGTGTGTGAGGATCACGCCCTTGGGGTCGCCGGTCGAGCCGCTGGAAAAAATAATCGTCGCGACGTCGTCCAAAGTTGCCCGGCGCCCGCAACCCGCAAATTTTCCCAGAAGTCCGTCCGGCAAGAAACACGCCGCGAGCACGGCCGCGAGACGTTCACCGAATCCTGCGTCCATGGCCACGTCTTCGATGAAAATCGTTTCGCCTGGAGGCTGAATTTTCACTTTTTCGAGAAACACTCGGGCCGTCACGACTGTTTTCAAGTTGCACTGCTCCGCGCACGACGCCAGCGTTTCGTTGCTGACCGTGTAGTTCAGGTTGACCGGCGCCTTGCCCATCAGCATGGCGGCAAAATTCACCAGCGCTCCGGGAACCGATGGCGGCAGCAGGATTCCCACCATTTCCTGCCCCTGCCAGTGTTTTCGCAAACGCCTTGCCAGGACCAGCGCTCCCACCAGCGCCGAGAAATACTTGAGCTGCGGCCGTTGCCCGTCGGCCATCGCGAATCGGAACGGATGCCGCCGCGCCGTATAGACAAAGGACTCCGGCAGCGTGTGCATGCGCTTTTTGCGCCGCGCGAACGCTTCTGCGCCGAGATCCTGAACCACGCGGCGAACGTCCTGTGAAGTGGCAGTCGACGGCAGCGGCGTTCCGAAGGTGACCCGCACCGGGTAGGGAATCTGTCGGGGAAACTTCCAGAGAAACCGCCCGCCGGAAAAACTGAAAATCGAACCCCACACGCCGTCCAGATTTACCGGGACGATCGGGACATCGACGCCTTTGACGATGCGTTCCATGCCGCGGCGGAAGGGCAGCATCTGCCCGATGCGCGTCATCTGGCCTTCCGGGAAAATGCAAACGACTTCGCCGTTTTTCAGCGCGTCCGTGGCCAGGCGCAACGAATGAATCATCTCGCGCGGTCCTTGGTCCGACGAAATCGGAATCACGCCCAGAATCTTGGCGAACGGTTTTACCAGCGGATGCTCGTAAGATCCCCTGAACATCAGAAAACGAATTGGCCGGTCGATCGAGGCGATGAGCAGCACCGCGTCGGCCATCGAGACGTGATTGGGCGTCAGCAACGCGCCGCCGCGCGCCGGCACATTCTCGCGTCCTGCCACGTCAAGCCGGTAAAGCGTGTGCGTGGCGATCCACAGCAGCAATCGCAGCAACGAATCCGGCAGCAGCCACAGCACGTAGGCGGTGGCTCCAAGCGTGGCAAGTGCCGACCAGAAGAAAATTCCTCCGGGGTTCAGCCGCGCAAAGTGTGTGGCGGCGTAATAAACGGCGGAGGCGGCCCCAATGCCCACAAAAGAAAGCCAGTTCGCCGCTCCAATGACCACGCCCTTCTTGTCTTCCTCCGGTTGGTGCTGGATCAAGGCGCTGATCGGCACGATAAAAAATCCTCCGAAGAAGCCCAGTGCGGCCAGAAGTACCAATACGGCGCGGAAAGACAGGTCCGGAATCGCCAGAGAGAGTCCGAGAACGGTCATGCCCGTGGAGCCGAGAGGAATCAGTCCGTATTCGATTTTTCCGCCAGAAAGATATCCCGCGGCGAAGCTGCCGAGACCGATCCCGATGGCTACGGCCGCTTGCAGGAAACCGCCCTGCGTCGAACGGATGTGCAATACATCCTGCCCATAGATGAAAATGTTGAATTGCAGCAACCCGCCGACGAAAAAGAAGTAGGTGTTGCCCAGGACCGCCAACCACAACACGCGGTCACGGCGAATCATTTTCATCGGCGACCAGACATCGACCAGCGATGTGAGATGAAATCTCTTTGCCGGGTCCGCCGCGGGCACGCGGCTGATTCCAAAACTCCAGACCAATCCGACCAGCGTAAAACCGAGGAGCAGTGCTCCCGAATAAATCTCACGCCCGTTGAAAGCTTCGGCGAGAAAAGAGCCGCTCACGCTGCCGACGATGATGGCGAGAAAAGTCCCGAGTTCCAGAATGCCGTTGCCCCAAGACAGCCGTTCCTGAGGAAGAAGCTCCGGGAGTAAACCGTACTTGGACGGCCCGAAGAACGCTCCTTGGGTGCACACGAGAAAAATAGCCGCCAGCGCCAACTTCAGATTGGGGCCTACCAGGGCGGCCGTAGCGAAAAGCATGACGCCCACTTCAAACACTTTGGTCCAAATCGTGACGGTGCGCTTGCTAAAGCGGTCGGCTAGATATCCGCCCACCAGCGAGAAAAGAATGAAGGGGGCGGCAAAGAGCACTCCGACCAGCAATTCGAGCTGATCACGCTGTGTTTTGTCTTTTTCGATGGAAAGAATGAGATAGATGACAAGAAACTTCAGCCCGTTCTCATTGAACGCGCCTTGAAACTGCGTGGCAATCAGGCTCCAGAAGCCCAGCTTCCATTTCCGGCCGGCCACGGGCAGAGGTAGCGTTTGGTCAGCAGGCATTCAGGCACACCCCGACTTTGTTATGGAGGCCACGAAGATAGAACGATTCTAGCAGGGCTTCTTGCATCCCGGTCCTCCGTCGAATCCGGGCGTGCCGAAAAGGGGACGCTCGCTGGCGCCCCCGAGCTAGTCTTTGGCGGCTGGAGCCGGTTTTTTGCGGCCCGCGTTCAGGTGATCATAGTTCAGCGCAGTATTCAGAAGCAGCATGAAGCTGCCCTGCGTTTCCTGGCGCCACATGGGATTGGTGGCGAAAAGCACGACATGCCCGCGGCCAATGGGCACGTCGATAACCGCGGGCGAACCGGCAAGCTCGGATCCTCCCGCCAACATGCCGCTGATCCATAATTCTTTTTCGTCCGCAAAGCGCAATACCACGCGGGGATAAAGCGATTCCGGCGGCAGCAGCGCGCCGACGAATTGCCTGATCTGCGGATCAATGTACGTCTCCTGTTCACCGCGGCTGCGATGCGGCGCCGGATCTGGCGACGTCCACGGCCGTCCCTGTGGAATGTCCGGCTCGGTTGCAGAACCGCGCCCGCTCGGCTTCGGTGTGTTTGCACCATCGTCGCCAAATCCGCCGCCTGGCATGGAAATCTTCAGCACCGGCCCCTGATTGAAATAAACGCCGAGCGAATCATCGTAGCCGTAGGCGATCGGGCTGGCCTTATCCTCCACATTGGCGCGCAGGATGGAGCCGCGAGCTTGGAGTTGACGCGTTTCTGCAACGCTCACCGTGTCCGTCATCCCCAAATCGATGGGAAGGCGGGTGCTCGCTGCTACGGGTATGAACACTCCCCCGTCCTCGATGAACTTTTTTAGATTTGCGACGCCTTCGAACCCGAGACCGCCCCGAATATCCGGCGCCTCGTCGACCCCGCC
>Ga0207037_10395_pt1 | contig 11266 bp, 7 predicted proteins | sample Alteio_BWMinCont_75_FD_153268 | JGI IMG/M metagenome (GOLD analysis project Ga0207037, IMG submission 153268) | Enriched cells from forest soil in Barre Woods Harvard Forest LTER site, Petersham, Massachusetts, United States -... | ecosystem: Environmental > Terrestrial > Soil > Temperate forest >... | reverse complement strand
CCGCTAAACTCAGGTATTATACCTGCTCAGGCATTTTACGCTGCCGGTTAATAATTCCCCATCTCATTTTCAAAAAACAGGCTGTGTTGTTGTTCCTTCTCAAGGTACAGTCAACACGTGCTATCCATCTTATTTCCAAAAGCCGGGTGGTGTTTTTGTTCCTCTTATTGTACAATCAACACACTCAATATCGGCACCTAAAAACCCTGTTATATTAGGGCTTCCTGGTGCAATTATAGCACTGGTTGGTATGGTAGTTGAATTTAATGCTATTAAATTGTCACCAACTAATGGCGGGATGGCATAATAGTAGGGCCCCTCTCCACATTGATAAGGATAAACCGGCAACCATACCGATGGCAATTGAGTATTTGAAATAAAGATCCTTTTGGATTGAACAACGCATGCACTTATATAACCTAATACCGGTTCTGCAGTATTATTAGTATTATGAATATTACCATTTATAGTAGACGGCTCGGCATCAAATATACTGCCCAATTGCTCGGTGTTCTTTTTTAAATTCGTCCAAAAGTTATAAGCATCGCTTGTTAATGCATATTGATGTACCAGTATGCTGTACTTGGTCTCCAACTTCTCGGATGTAGAGGCTACGGATGTCAAGGGATTCTGATAAATCACATCCTGTGCCAGTTTAGCTGATGAGCCTAAAACAATATCACTGGAAGCATCATTTGCAAAACAGCTGTATACTAACTGGTCAGGGGTTCTTGGCACTATGGCTTTACCGTTGGTGATCCACGCCGAAGGGTATTCAGAATGAAACTGCCATGTTTCAGCATAAGCCCACCTGTAATAATGGGTGTTGTTATCAGGATCATGTGTATTAACATATAATTGTATGCCGTTTGATTGTACTATAAAGCCAATACTGTCAATAGGCGGCGTAACGCTTGCAACAACCAGATCTGAAAGATATTGCTGGCCGTTGGTCGTTTTTATGCTCAGCCGGTATTTCCTGGCATTATTCAGATTTAAGCCCGGCGATGTATAATTGCCGGCAGATGTTTCAACAAGCGGAAAATTATTATTCTGGTCGCTCACAACCATTACAACGGCGCCTTTCTCTGGATTCACCGTAGTGGTTGATGATAGTTTAACCGTACGGCTCAGCTTTATGTTGGTTGAATCCGCGCCGATATTGATTACCCCCTCAACTACTAAATAACTGCCCGGCGAAGCAATTGCAGGCGGGTTATATAGCTTTTCGCAACCAGCCATTACGGGTAGTAATAGTATAGAATAATATACATATTTCAGCGCGCTATTCATCTTATTTCCAAAAACTGGGTTGTGTCTTAGTTCCCCGTAAGGTACAGTCCAAACATTCACTATCTGAACTCAGAAAGCCAGCAGGATTGGGATCACCCGGCACATAAAATGCCTGAGCAGGTATAATACCTGAGTTTAGCGGAATTAAATAATATGCAACTTCATTAAGCGGCGGTTTTGATTTTGGCACATCATACCACATTGAGTCCAGTTCGCAATCATAAGGATAATCAGGCAACCATGAAGTGGGCAGCTGTGCATTGGCAATAAATATTCTTTTTGATTGAACTGTGCATGCGCTTATATAACCTATTACCGGTTCGGCCGCGTTATTTACGTTATGAATATTACCTGCTATTTCTGATGGCTCAGCATCAAATATACTTCCCAACTGCTCGGTGTTCTTTTTTAAATTAGTATAAAAATTATAGGCATCGCTGGTTAACGCATATTGATTAACCAGGATACTGTACTTGGTTTCCAGTTTTTCGGAAGTTGAAACAACAGAGGTTAAGGGACTCTGGTAAATTACATCCTGCGATAGTTTGGCCGAAGATCCTAACAAAATAGTGCTTGAAGCATCATTGCCGAAACAAGAGTATATATCCTGATCTGCGGTTCTTGGAACTATGGCGACACCATTAGTTATATATGCAGAGTAATATTTAGCATGAAACTGCCATGTTTCTATGTAATCCCACCTGTAATAATGGGTGTTATTATTGGGATCGTGCGTATTTACATACAACTGTATACCATTTGACTGCACCGTAAAACCTACGCTGTCTACGGGTGGCGTTACTTTAACCGGCACCAGATCTGATAGATATTGCTGATTATTAGATGTCTTAATACTAATTCTATAGGTTTTTGTTATGTCGAGGTTTAAACCCGCCACAGCATAACTGCCTGTTGATGTTTCTACAAGCGGGTAGGTAGCGTTAGTACTGCTTTGAACAGAAACAATAGCTCCGGTTTCAGGATTGTTGGTTGTACCAGATGAAAGATTAACCGTACGACTTAACTTTATTATGGTTGAATCCGATCCGGCATTGATTACCCCTTCTACAACCAGGTAGCTGCCCGGCGACGTAATTGCCGGCGGGTTATATGGCTTTTTACAGTCGGTTAATAAAACAACCGATATAAAATAGAGCAGAAATTTTTTACTAAATTTCATAAATTTAAAATCTGATATTATAATTTATAAACGGTATAGGCGACGCGAAAATTGATAACTTATAACCGCTTATAACGCCGCTCTGTTCGGTAAAGAAAGTAGAGTAGGCATTTTGCCTGCCGGTTAGGTTATAAACGCCTATTGTCCATGAATTATGCGTTTTTTGATGAATCTTATGATTTCCTTCGATATTTAAAGAAAAATCAGATCTGAAATAATAAGGAATCCGGTATTCATTCCTGTCTGAGTAAAATACCCGGTCTGATCCTGCGTATTCATACTTGGCAACAGGTAGTGTAATTGGCCTGCCGGTGTTGTAATTTAAATCTAACGAGATACTGTAACGGTGCGTGAACTTGTAGTTACCTGTAAAGTTAAACGCATGCGGCTCATCCCAATTGGCGGGGTAATAAGCACCGTTATTTATCAGCTCACCGGCATTAGGGTCATCCTGCCTCAGGAAAGTACGGGAATAGGTATAGCTCAGCCAGCCATTCAATTTTCCGGCGGTCTTTTTTATTAGGAACTCGGCTCCATAAGCTTTACCCTGGGTATTTATTACGTCTTGCTCAATATGTTCATTTAACAATAATACCGCACCGCTTTTATAGTCAAGATAATTTCTGATGCGTTTGTAATATACCTCAACAGACATCTCAATTGTATTTTGCCGGGCATTTTTGAACAGACCTAATGATACCTGATCACCATATTCCGGTTTAATATTAGGGTCGCTTAGCTTGTAAACATCCGTAGGCGAAATTGATGTTGAATTAGAAAGCAGGTGAATATATTGATGCATCGTGTTATACCCGCCTTTAATAGATATGTCATCGCCCAATAAATATCGGGCCTGTATCCTGATGTCGGGTGCCGAATAGGTATTAATTACCTTGCCGCTTCCATAAGTGGTGCTATCCACTACATTGGCAGGGCTTTTAGGCAAATTAGCTGCGTATTGGTTAATTGTTTGGGGGCCAAGGTAATTGTAAACATTGAACCTAACCCCGGCGTTTATTGTCAAGTTTGACGACACGTCATATTTATCGCCTAAATAAATTCCGCTTTCCAATGCCTGCTCAGCCGGAACAACCTGAGGAACAACCAACGATTGAGCGCCGTCTGGCTCAAATGTACCCGGGTTAAGTTTATACAAAATTGAGTTTACCCCAAAATCGAGCGTATGCTTGTTGCTGATATAATAGGTGAAATCGGCCCTGAAATTTGCCTGATTAATATTAAAGCCAAGGTCAAAAGCATTCACTGGATTTAAGGTGCTGCTTATATCATATTGATAATGGTCATCGCCCACCGATACAACGCTGTATAATTTGTTATTGAAATTATGTTTCCATTTTAATACAGCACTTTTATTGCTGTATGAATACTGCGTATCACTGTTTAATTTAAATTTATCATTACTCAGATAACCCGTTAAGTAAATATTATTCTTGTCGTCAATTTGATGACTGATACCCAGATTAAAATCATTAAATGATGCCGAACTGTGCTTATATGCTTCGGGCAATAAGCTCAATAACCAATCAGAATAAGTGGTACGTGCACCAAATATAAATGATGTTTTGTCTTTTATTATTGGCCCTTCAATATTAAACCTGCTGGTTAGCAAACCTATACCTGCTGATCCAGTAAATATTTTCTTGTTTCCCTCGCGGTTGTTAATTTCCAATACAGATGACAAACGGCCTCCATATTTCTCCGGAATACTACTCTTGTAAAGTTCTATATCCTTAACAATATCGGGGTTAAAGGCCGCAAAGAATCCAAAAAAGTGAGCCGGATTATAAATGGTGGCACCATCCAGCAAAATTAAATTCTCATCTGCGGCACCGCCTCTAACGTTAAAACCTGTTGTTGCTTCGCCTACCGTTTTTACTCCCGGTAAGGTAAGTACCACTCGCAAAACATCCGCTTCGCCAAATGCAGCCGGAATTTGTTTAATAGTAGCAATAGTTAACCTGCTCACGCCCAGCTCAGGGCTGCGAACATTGGCCACTTTATCGGCCGATATTTTAACCTCCTTCAGGGTGTTAACCTGCTCTTGTAAATCGATATTTAGTTTACCGTCTGTATATAAAATTATCTGCCGCCGGGTATCGCGCATACCTAAACCACGTATTACCAAAATTTGCCTGCCGCGGGGCACAGTAATGGTAAAATATCCAAACTGGTCAGTAGCTACGCCTGTTTTGGTGGAGGGGAAATAAATGCTTGCACCAACAACGGCCTCGCCCGATTTTGTATCACGAACATATCCAGATAGTATGGAGTTACCCGGTTCTATATTATTGGTTTTTGTACCAATTTCATATAATTTATTTTCGGTAGTAGCTTCAGGAACCTTTTTCTCTTTGTCTACTGTATAATCCGCTACGTTGTTATTCTGATTGCTTACAGCACCCAATGAAGCAGCCACTGAAAATCCGGGTGCCAAATCAGTTTTTATCTGCCTTCCCTTGGTTAAAAAAACCTTGTTTTGATCAATAGCGTATTGGAAATCTGTTTTATTGAAAGCCATATCCAAAACAACATCTAACGGCTTATTATTTACCTGCAAGGTGATTTTTAAGCTATCAAATTCTGCTTCATCATAATAAAAATGATAATTGGTTTTCGCCTCTATGTCGGTTACAAATTGGCTTATCGAAGCTTTATTAAAATCACCGCTAATTAATTTGCCGGTATTTTGCTGTGCCCTGGCCATCTGCATAAGCAACAAACAGCAAAAACTTAAGAAGTAAATTTTTCTCATATTAATTGGTTATATGGTCATAATAAGAAGCTATTTTGACCATAGCGTCCTCGGGGTTTTTCCTGAATTTGATTTTATTGGCTTTAATATACTGTTGGATTTCTTTCTTTTTATCCTTTAACAAAGCAAGCATATCGCCCTGGCCGGATACGCTGTAATAAATTTTGTTTTTTCGCAAATAATAATCCGTCGACGGTGAATAATATTTCTCCAGGCCGCTCAAACCACTGGTAGTTTGAACGCTTTTTGAACGCTTAACTAATACCTCGGTTTTGCCATTATACAACTCATCATAGTATCCTGACTTTATTGCCGATTTATTGTTAACCGTATCTGTATTGATATTTACAAAATGATGCCCCAGGTAATCGAAACTTTTCGTTTTCTCCTTTAAAAGGTAAAATTTTGAAAAACGGTTATAAAGCAGCACCGCAACGTTGTCGCTAAAAAGATCGTATAACATTTGTACGCCCACAAATGAGTGTCCATCATAAGAAACGGCACCAGGGGTGAAGCTATTAACCTCCATAAAATAGGCGGTGCCTTTTATTGTGGGATCGTAAAAATAATATTCAGGTCCATTGTACAATGGTGATTGCTCACTTAACGAAGTGCTGAACAACGAGATTGCATTATTAAATGCATGCTGTTGCGAACTGCTGTCCACTCCTACAAGTTGAGCAAAAGATTTTCCTGTAAAGAGAAAAAATATTAAAGTAGTAAATATTGTAATAGCAGGTCTCTTCTTCATGGTCTAAGGTCTAAAGATGAAAAGTACGTCACTTAAAGTTAATAATCAAGCAAATACATGCAATACTTTAAAAAAAAGCACTTTTTTAGTGAAAACACAAAGTAACATTTTGATTACGTAGAAATAAGTCCATCTGCTACAAGAATATTACAAATAATATTCTTGCAGCCAATGCATTATAATTGGTAGTATTGTTTCAACAAAAACCCTAATTATTTTTTACTATGAAAGCTTTAAAAGTATTAGCAATTTTATTACTGGCCACATTCGCCTACAGTGCAGCAAGCGCAAGACCTGTACATCACAAAAAACATCATCACAGAAGACCACATCCAGTAGCGGTAAGACATCACCGCTAAAAACAAGAAAAGGCCCCGTAAATACAGGGCCTTTTCTATTATACTATAAATTCTATCGATTATTTGATTAAAGCTTACGTTTTACTTCAACGTTTTCATAAGCCTCAACAATATCGCCTACTTCAATATTATTAAAGTTGTGGATATTTAAACCGCACTCATATCCTGCGTTCACTTCTTTAACATCATCTTTAAAGCGTTTTAATGATGCCAGCTCACCTGTATAAATTACTACACCTTCGCGAATGATACGGATTTTGCTGTTACGCGTAATCTTACCATCAAGCACCATACAACCTGCAATGGTACCCACCTTGCTAATTTTAAAGGTTTCGCGTATTTCAACGTTGGCAACAATCTTTTCTTCGTAGGTTGGTGCAAGCATGCCTTCCATGGCAGCTTTGATCTCGTTTATTGCATCGTAGATGATAGAATAAAGCCTGATATCAATTTGCTCATGCTCGGCTAATTTACGGGCGCCCCCTGAAGGACGTACCTGGAAACCGATAATGATTGCATCAGATGCCGAAGCTAACAATACGTCAGATTCTGAGATCTGCCCAACTGCTTTTGATATGATATTAACCTGTATCTGCTCGGTTGATAGTTTCAGTAATGAATCTGATAATGCTTCAATTGATCCATCCACGTCACCTTTAACAATGATGTTTAACTCCTTAAAGTTACCCACTGCCAAACGACGGCCAATTTCATCAAGTGTAATATGTTTCTGTGTGCGTAGTCCCTGCTCACGTTGTAACTGCAAACGTTTGTTGGCAATTTCACGGGCCTCCACTTCACTTTCAAGCACGTTAAACTTATCACCTGCTGTTGGTGCGCCCTGCATACCCAATACCTGTACCGGTGTTGACGGCCCTGCGAACTCAACCCTTTGGCCACGCTCATTAGTCAATGCCTTTACACGACCGCTGTAACAGCCGGCCAATATAGGGTCACCAACCTTTAACCTTCCGGCCTGTACCAAAATGGTAGTTACAATACCGCGGCCCTTATCTAAAGCTGCTTCAATAACGGTACCCACGGCACGTTTGTTAGGGTTAGCTTTCAGTTCAAGTAATTCTGCTTCCAGTAATACTTTTTCTAAAAGCAACTCAACATTTAAACCGGTTTTGGCCGATATTTCTTGTGATTGATATTTACCACCCCACTCTTCAACCAAAATATTCATGGCTGATAATTGCTCACGAACCTTATCGGCGTTAGCTCCCGGCTTATCAATTTTGTTAAAGGCAAAGATGATTGGTGCACCTGCAGCTTGCGCATGGTTTATGGCCTCGCGGGTTTGCGGCATCACGCTATCGTCAGCAGCAATAACTATAATTACAATATCTGTTACCTGGGCACCCCTGGCACGCATAGCGGTAAACGCTTCGTGACCCGGTGTATCCAAAAATGTTATTTTTCCTTTGTCGCCCGGTAAGCTTACCTCATAGGCACCAATGTGCTGGGTAATACCACCCGCTTCGCCGCCTATTACGTTTGTTTTGCGTATAAAGTCAAGCAATGATGTTTTACCGTGGTCAACGTGACCCATTATGGTAACAATTGGCGCACGCGGAACCAAATCTTCCGGAGCATCTGGCTGATCAAGGTTAGCCTCTTCATCCTGTGGCTTAACAAACTCAACCTGGTAACCAAACTCATCGGCAACAATGCTTAGTGTTTCTGCATCCAGCCTTTGGTTAATAGATACGAACATGCCGAGGCTCATACAGGTAGATATAATCTGCGTTACAGATACATCCATCATTGATGCAAGCTCATTGGCTGTTACGAATTCAGTAACCTTTAACACCTTTGATTGCAGTTCCTGCTCCATTGCCAGTTCTTCGGCGGTTGCAGCTACATCATCACGTTTTTGGCGACGGAACTTGGCACGTTGGGCAAATTTACCCGATTTACCTGCACCGCTTAAACGTGCAAGCGTTGCCTTAATTTGGTCTTGTATATCTTTTTCTGAAGGCTCTTCCTTCGGAGTGTTGCCTTGAGGTGCGTTACGACTATTTCTAAAATCGGGACGGTTACCGCCTCCACCCGGGTGATTGCCACCTTGACCGGGCTGATTATTTCCGCGGTTCCTGAAATCAGGGCGGTTACCTCCGTGTGCCTGTTGATGGCCCGGCGGGTTAGCCTGCTGATTTTGCTGATGGTTTTGCGGATTAACGCCTCCCTGCGGATTTTGGTTCTGGCTATTGTTATTATTATTATGACCGGGACCTCCCTGGTGATCTTTACGCTTACGCTTTCTCTTATGATCGGCTGCGTTATTGGTATTTGACGATGATGCTACCGGGTTACGTTTTGGCGCATTTACAGGCAGTTGTATTTTACCTATAACGTTAGGGCCAGTTAAACGCTCCGCTTTCGCCCTTATAACTTCGGGCTCCTGCGGCTCATCACTTGCTGATACTTCTGGCTCTGCCGGTGCCGGAGTTTCTGCTTTAACAACCGCAGGCTCAACAACTTTAGGGGCTTCAACAATTTTCTCAACAACAGGCTCTGGCTGTGGTGCCGGTTTAGGCGCTTCAACTACAGGAGCCGGAGCTTCCTCTTTTGGCGCTTCAACTTTAACTACAGGAACTACAGGCTGTGGTGCTGGCACAACAACCGGTGGTTCGGGTGCTTTAGCAACAACCTCTTCTTCTTTCTTCACAGCAGGTTTCTCAACGGGCTGTGGACGTGAATTCAGATTATTAAGGTCAATTTTACCAACTACTTTTACGCCCGGTAAAACATCATTATGCTGTTCTTCGGCTTTTACAGGCACGCTTTCGGCCGATTTAGCTTCAACAGGTTTTGGTTTTTCAGGTGCAGGCGGACTAAAATGATTACCAGCGTTCTTAATCAGGATCTCTTCATTCTCGAAGTCCCTTGAACGGCGGTTCTCAACTGGTTTTTCTGGAAACTGTGCAGCAGGTTCTTCCTTTCTTATCTTTCCGATACTGATCTGCTTAGCTTCCTCCTTAATAATTTTATCAACAGCAAACTCTTTTAAAAGAGCATTGTACATATCGCCATCGAGTTGGGTTGTAGGATGCTTTTGTACCTTGTACCCTTTGGTCGCTAAAAAATCAACGATCGTTCCCGTACCGATATTCAGCTCTTTTGCCGCTGTAAATAATTTTATGGATTTGTCTTCTGACATTTATTATAATTCTTTCTCTGCTATTTTGTGCAAAAATACTATTTTAATTTTGGTTATTACGTTTATTCGAACTCAGCTTGAAGAATTGATAACACTTCTTTTACAGTTTCTTCTTCTAAATCGGTACGTTTTACCAATTCATTAACAGTTAAAGCCAAAACTGATTTTGCGGTATCTAAGCCAATGCGCTTAAATTCGTCAATAATCCAGCTTTCAATTTCGTCTGAAAATTCTTCGATATCCACGTCTTCATCCTGTTCGTCTGCTTCGCGGTAAACGTCTATTTCATAACCCGTCAATTTGCCTGCCAATTTGATATTGTGTCCACCACGACCAATTGCTAATGAAACCTGGTCGGGTTTTAAATATACTGCGGCAGTTTTTTTATCATCATCCAGCTTAATTGACGTTATTTTAGCTGGCGATAATGCACGTTGAATATACAACTGCAAGTTATTGGTGTAATTAATTACATCTATATTTTCGTTTTTAAGCTCACGTACTATACCATGTATACGTGATCCTTTCATGCCCACACAGGCACCTACCGGATCAATACGGTCATCGTACGATTCTACTGCTACCTTTGCTCTTTCGCCTGGTTCGCGTACAATTTTCTTGATGGTGATTAAGCCGTCAAAAATTTCGGGCACTTCCAGCTCAAATAAACGCTGTAAAAACTCAGGTGCGGTACGTGATATGATGATCTTAGGATTGCTGTTCAGCATATCAACCTTGCTCACCACCGCTTTTACGCTATCGCCCTTTTTAAAGTAATCGGCAGGTATCTGTTCAGTTTTTGGCAGCAATAACTCGTTACCTTCGTCATCAAGCACCAAAGTTTCTTTTTTCCAAACCTGGTAAACCTCGCCGGTAACAATTTCACCTACTCTGTCTTTATATTTTTTAAAGATCTCGTCTTTCTCCAGCTCCAATATTTTTGAAACCAGGGTTTGACGGGCGGCCAGTATAGCACGACGGCCAAAGCTCTCTAAAGTGATCTGCTCAATATGCTCGTCGCCAACCTCAAGGCTTGGGTCCAGCAATTTTGCTTCTGCTAATTCAATTTCCAGGTCATCGTCTTCACTAAAACCATCTTCCATTACCTTGCGGGTACGCCAGATCTCTAAGTCACCGTTGTCGGTGTTCACAATCACGTCGCAATTTTCATCTGTGCCGTATTTTTTTCTGATCATGCTCCTAAACACGTCTTCCAGCACGCTCATCATCGTTGGACGGTCGATGTTTTTGAAATCTTTAAATTCCTGAAAAGAATCAATTAAATTAATATTGCTCATTTTCCTACTTGAATGATATTAAAACCTTTGTCTCTGTTATTTGATCAATCGGGATCACGCTTTCAACCAGCGTGGCTCTTTTTCCCTTTTCTTTTATATTTTCTTCTATTACGATAGCATCTTCTGTAATGCTACTTAACTTGCCTTCCCGTTTGGTACCATCGGCCATTTTGATGCCTAAGTTGCGCCCCACATTTTTAACATATTGCCGCAAAAATGTAAGCGGTGCATCGAGCCCCGGCGATGAAACCTCCAGATTATAGGCCGTTTCAATTACATTTTCTTCTTCCAGATGGAAGCCTACATGCCTGCTGATGGCCACACAATCATCAATACCGATGCCGTCATCGCCATCAACCAAAATTACCAATTTTCCGTTCGAGTGCATTTTTACATCAACTAAAAAAAGGTTAGGCTTATCGGCTATTTTCTCTGCTACAAGTTCC
>Ga0207037_10401_pt1 | contig 11271 bp, 16 predicted proteins | sample Alteio_BWMinCont_75_FD_153268 | JGI IMG/M metagenome (GOLD analysis project Ga0207037, IMG submission 153268) | Enriched cells from forest soil in Barre Woods Harvard Forest LTER site, Petersham, Massachusetts, United States -... | ecosystem: Environmental > Terrestrial > Soil > Temperate forest >... | reverse complement strand
TATTGATCAGAGAAAGCTTCGCCGTCCCACGGCTTCTTATATCGTTTCAGGAGTTACATTTCTCCTCGCTTTAGCCTCTGCTTTTTCAGGATCGCTTTTTAAGAATGTCAAAGTCGGTGAGAGGGGTCTCCTTGAAATTATTGACCAGATTATTATCAATTGGACGATTCCCGTCGTCGCATTCGGACTTGTTCTCTTTGTTTCCCTTAAGATTCCAAATGAAGAAAGAAAATCGGCATTTATTGACCAGAAGAGTTTGGTGAGTGTCCGACTTTATTCGACTTGGATGATCGCCGTAAAATACTTAGTGCCAGGTCTCATTTTGGCGTCTTTTATGATTCAAATTCTAATTTGGATTTTTAGTTAGAAACTCATTCCCAGAATACCCATCAAAGAAAGAGCATTTCCTTCAGGGATAAGACCTAAGGGTTGAGTGACGCCGTTATTCGTGACGGTGATGGGTTGCCCTTCACCGGGGAACGCAATGTAATTGTAGGTCGCCTGAATTCCGAAGAAAGCAGAATTGTGCATTAAGGGAATTTCGATACCACCGCCGGCTTGAGCGCCGAAGGCGGAGTCGTCGACTTCTCCGCCGGCTCCATTGATATTTGTTTTTCTTGTGTAACTTGAAGCTCCTACAATGAGATAGGGGTTCAGTGCCGCAAGGCCGCGGGTGACGTTTTGGGTATTAAGATAATATTTTAAATCAAATTCAAAATGATTAATTTGAACACTTCCCGTAAAAGGGGTTGAACTTCCAGAATCAATATTCAAACTGTGGTTGGCCGTGATGTAAGCAATCTGCATAGCGAGTTTGAGATCAAAGAAGTATTCTAAGAAAAGACCGAACTGAAAACTTGGAGAATAAATCTCTCCTAGTGTGTCCGTGAAAGACTCGTAGCCGCCGAGAAGACCGATGGAGAAAAATCGACCGTTGTGGAAGAAGTTAATATCAGCTTCTTCTTCGCTCCCTTCTTCAAATTCTGAATAATCACTGAAAGGATCAAAAGTTGAATCTCCGCTTTCACCGGATGTAGCGGCCCCTGAAGACTGATCCTCAACAAAGTCCCCAGCCCAAACATGGGTTGGTTTTGCGATAATAAAGATGCTAAAAATGGCTATTATGGCGATGCGGACCAATTTCCCCCCCCCCAGTCATATTAGTATTTCCCATATTGTTGATAAAGCAAAGCTAAAGCCAATCCTGCTTAGTTCCAGGAGTAGGGCAAGTGACTAAAATGACTAGACTTTTGTCATGTGTTCAGAGAGTTAGCAGATCTGTCTAAAAGTAAAAAAACATACCGGCATTGAGTGGCGATTCGCCAAGGGTTCGAAATCTCACCCCTGTCGGTAAAGATGTGACTCCTGCGCCGAAGATAAAATCAAAACCCAGATTCTCTAATCCCGGGATAAAGAATTCAACACCCCCAAAAGCATTAATATCGAAGCCCGAATTGGTGGAACCCATGGATCCCGAAGCTGGACCTTGGCTCACAAGAGAAACTCCAGCGCCCATAAAAAAATTCAGCATGCTTTCTGTAAAAATAGTTTTATAAACTTTTGCACCCAATCCAAAATTTGAATTTCCATTTGTAGGGGCACTCTGGGTATCGATTCCAAGAGCGGCCGATAAAGCCCAATCGCTGGAAGGGTAAAACTTCACCGATACACTGGGTAAATTGGCGACGCTAAAATCATTGGAGTAACCTACTCCTAATCTATTGGACAGATCTTTGGACCCGGAGCTCGCCATAGCGGCATGGGCCCCTTGAAATGATGTCATGAGAAGACAAAATAGAATGGATGTCGCGAGAAACTTCATTAAAAACCCCCTATAAAAATAAAACCAATTGCATAGAATGAGATCAGTAAAAGGTGTAATTCTCAAGTAAGTTTTCTATGGATTAAATATCTTGTATCTTGCGCTCCCCTAGGAGATGTGAGAGTACTGACGTTTCGATTCTAGAGGGTCTGTAGCTCAGCTGGGAGAGCGCTTGCATGGCATGCAAGAGGTCGTCGGTTCGATCCCGATCAGATCCACCAAATTAGATACGGTACGAACACCCGACCGGAACCCTGCCAGGGAACTTGCCGGGTTTTCTACTTTTTGGCCATCACTGGGCCGTGACCATACAAGCTCCGGCTTACGGCAATAGTATTCAGCATAAACACCATTTTCACGCACAACAATCCGACGGATTCTATTTTTCAAAATCTCTGTTTGAGCAGCCACCGGCTGGGCATCAAATGCACCCTCCCTAAACACTCGAATGAAATCCATAACCCCCGAAATATCGATAACATTGCAAGTTCTTTCAAGATCTAACTTAAGATCAGCTAAGGCCAGCTCGGTCATCGCCAAATTTAGAGCGGCTTCCTTTGCTGATCGAGAAAGTCCAGCGCGCAATTCACGATCTGATTCGTCAGCAATAGCTTCGTAAAGATTTTTGACTCTCTGATCATATTTACGCTTTTCCTGCTCTTTTGTAGCTACCAAGGCCCGCTTATGGTCAACGCTCGTCTTTGAATCTGCCATTGTCGAACGAGCAATCTCTGTAATCAGCTCGCGATCAGTAGATAGATCTTTGAGGCGAGAGATTATCGCTTCTTCTAGTTGAAACGAAGGTACGTTTTCAATCTTGCAGCGACTGAGGTGACGGTTGTCCGTTGTTACCATTTTCCGCATGTGACCATAGTAAAAATATTTCCCATTTTTTCCAGTTCCAGACTTACCGATGAGCTTTGCACCACATTCTGCGCATTCAATCGTTCCTGTCAGTCTGTATTCGTGAGTATATCGACGGGCCTTCTTTTTATTTTGCTCCAAGAGCTTTTGAACATCGAAGAAAAGTTCCTTTGTGACAACAGATGGCCATTGAGCCTCGACGAAAAAGTATCGATCATCGTCTTTAAGAGCCGCAGGGTCAGCACTTCGATATCGTTTATTGACTTCGCGCTCTCCGATATATGATCGATTAGTCAAAAGCGAATGGGCAGAACTAATTGTCCAGCGATTGCCACCAGCTTTTTTCCCATTCTTTGTAGTGAACTCTTTGGTCTTAAAACCCTTTTCATTGAGGTGGTTGACGAGGCGGCTCAAGTTTTTGAATTCTAAAAATTTATTAAAAATCATCTGAACATATTGAGATTCGTCCCTATCCAACTCGCGATGATTTGGACGATGCTCAACCGGCTTAAATCCAAGTGGAATGCAACCGTTTGCAAGACCACGTTCGGCCCGAGCGCGGGCTCCTCTCTTAATCCGATCCACAATCGATTGTCGTTCAAATTGAGCAAAGCTCATCGCCTGAATCAACATCAGCTCACCCATTGGGGTTGAGGTATCGAAATTTTCTTTAAGCGAAAACAAAGATACATTGTGGTCCTTGAATAGATCCCAAACTTCGCAAAAATCTTTGACCTTACGATTTAATCGGGAAAGCTCCGTGACCACTACGGCGTTAATGTGGCCGTTCCGAATGTCTGCCAGCATTTTTTGAAACGAAGGTCGATTCATATCTTTTCCCGACAGATCCTTGTCTGTATACCATTCAACGATCTCGCCCCAAGTGCCGCCGTTTTGAATATTTTTACTTTCAACAAACTGTCGAATGCGCTGGGGATGTGACACCAGTGAACCCTCTTCGCGCTCGTCTCCGGTTGGAGACAAGCGGACATAACCAGCCACCCGAAACTTCGGCGCGATTATTTCAGCCTGACTTTTTGGATCGCTGCTTTGCTCGCCCTTTTTGATATTCCTCCACGGCTCGGATAACTTGGCGGGCAAGGCTTTTAATTCTTTCTTCGTTTTCATGTTCTTCTAACTCCGCTGGTTCATAAAATATTTCAAGTTCTTGTTTCCCGACCTGTACCCATCGCCTTTTCGGCGGTCGGCTCAGGCGGCATCCTTTACTTCTTTAGTCGCAGTTTTATTTCCGCCTCTAGCCCCAAGCTCTCTGCAACTTTCAATAAGAATTCTAGGCTCACCGGCATTTTCTCCTGCATGATCTTGTTGACGTTGTAGCGCTGGGCTCCGATCCGTCTTGCAACTTCCGCTTGACTGATATTCTCCTTCACCATGGTCTTTCGGATCATGGAGAATACTTCGTCTTTGACCCTTTCTGGCATTTTGAACTCTTTGGTCATCGTCCTTATCTATAGTGTGACATTTAACACTAGTCAAGGTCAATGTCTTTTCTTTGGCACGACTATACTGTTTCATCAGCTTTAGCCTCGGTAATTTTGACCGGCGGTTTGAACTTAGGGGCCGAGCCTTGACGTCTCTTGCCCTTGATTTTGCGAGCCTCATCCAGTGCGTTAGCCATAAGTTCCTCGTAATTGGGAGCCCCCTTGGCCTTCTTTCGTTCGGCTTCGTAATAGGCATCTGAATCAAAGAACTCGGCAATTAAAACAACCTTGTCCTTTTCAAAATGGGCTTCTATAAAGTCGGCAACTAAAAAACTAACAAACTGCGATGCCTGAACTTTAAAGTCCCCTTCCACTCATAATGTAAGAGATTACTATACGCACAGCGAAAATTGTATGTCAATTTAGATGGTTTTGAAGTTTCGGAATCAGAAAATCACAGTAATCGGGCCAAGTCTTCGGTTTTTCGAATTTGTCCCAATCGTCAGCGTGATATTGGATTTTTGAACGGCGGGAATGGCTCGCGTTTTATACGGATTTTAAAAAAAAATTTTTGAACCGAGAAAATCGATGAAGAAAAATTCCGTCTGCAACCCTTTAAATCGTTTGGGAATCCGACTTTTTTAGAATTTTGATTTGAACGCGCGTTCGTTCAAAACCACTAGGTTGTGGGAATGATTTTGTCCCATTCCACGATGAAAAACTGAGAGCTGTTTTCGGCCCTTACTAAATCCCTCGCATTATAGACGATCCGTCCAAATTAAATTTCAAGAGGGTTTTAGTCATTTTTAAGGCAAAAAAGGGAGCCCCCGAAAATGAGGGCTCCGGCGTCTTAGGCGGCTTCTAAAGAACCAGTTTCTTCTACGTTAGAATCTTCCTGCGTTTGAGTTGCCTGCACTTCTAATGCAGGTAGCTCACTTATTTCACTTGCGGTTACTTCTAAAACTGGCAAAGCTTCTTTCAGTTGGCGTGGTTCTTTATTGAAGTACGGTCCGGCTTTTACAGCCTCATCAATATATTTTTGATGTTCCAGCTTAAGCCTCTTTTGCTCTTCTATTTCCTTCATCATACTTTGTTTTTCTGCCCAAACAGAGCCGTGCGAACATTTTGCAATCGCCGCCACGTTTCGGTACGTGAGACCAGCTTTTAGAAGTTTCCGGATTAATTCTGAATCTCGTTTTTTCTCTCGTCCGATGTGTACACCGCGAGCGCGAGCTGCTTTTAATCCGTTACGCACGCGCTCGACGATCAGCTCCCTTTCGAGCTGTGCGATTGCAGCGATGACCGTAAAAAAAGCTCGGCCCATGGGAGAATTTGTCTGTATCTGCTCGGTGTATGAAACAAATTCGACACCAAGTTTTTGGAAGTTTTCAAGAGCGCGGAGTAAATGTGTTGTTGACCTTGCAAACCTTGAAAAACTATAGACCGCCACATGAGAAATGGTTCCTTCCTCGACCTCTTTCATCATGCGATCAAGAGAGGGGCGAGATACTTTAGCTCCCGAAATTCCATGGTCTGAGAAAATTTCGTAGTTTTTTACGCCCTGTCTTTCAACAAAATCAACCATAGCTCTCATCTGAGAATCTAGACCTTTTTCCTGGTCCTGGGTTGATACTCGGCAATAGATCGCCCATCGCTTATTTGGTGACATCTAGGCTACCAGTCCCCAACGAATGGCTAGGCCCCTTAAAACGGCAGACTGAAGCTTAGGGTCCATGGCAAACGCCCGATCAAAAGGGTCTGACTGGGTTTCAACCTTGTCACACCACATTGCCTTTGCAAAAAGAAGGGCTGCGCTATGACCGCCTCCAAAATCGTTTTGAAAAATTTTATCCCAATTGATTTCCTGGCGGTCGATATCGACGTGGGGGAGAGCTTTACTCACAAGCTCAGGGTCGGCAGCCATAACAGTGATGACGGCTTTTAGCTCCCGTGGAAGCGTGGTCTCACTAGGCGCTTCGTCTATTGATAGCTCTTTAAATTTACCCATTTGAAAAAATCCTTTCATAAAGAAATTAAAAATTTTATTTTTGACAATTCTTTGCATGAGAGACCGTGGCCTCTCCAGTCCGGTTATCGTAATAAATACAAGTCAACTTTGTCGTGAACGGCGAAAGATGGGGAAGCCCTTTTTGAATCTTTGCCTTTGCCATGGCTTCAAGCTTTTCAATGCTCTTAATGTTTAGGCAGCCAGCACCAAATAAAAGTGAAAGGGCCACTATGAGTTCAAAAACGGCGCTCATTGGTTCACCCCCAGAAGCCTAAGACCTTCACTAGCCACCAGTGCTTTTACAAACTTAAGAACGATTGAGGTTTCAAGTTTGTTGGTTTTCTCCAATAGCTCAAATATTTCATCTTTATCTGTTATCGTTTCTCTGAACTTTGAGGCCTTGGCGTTGAAGTCATCTATTGAAAGGACGCCGTAAAGATCGAGCAGTCGCTTTAGATCCTCGCCTTTGGGGACATTCATGCGGCCATGCTCAATTTGCGAGATGTAAGAGCCTGTCTTGCCGCAAAGCTCTCCTACGACCCGCATTGATAGGCCTTTACTACTCCTGAGGCTTCTTAGTAGCCTTGCCTCGTTTGTAAGTTTGATACTATGCGTCCTAAACTTCATTTTTTAACCCTCCGTTACCAAAGTTTCTACCTATGCACTAAGCAGGGAGGAGATTCTCCTCCAGAGAGCAAAAGTTCTCCTCCAACGATTTCGGTTGGTTAGAAGCATCAGGCGGCAAACTTAACGGGTTGGACGATTTTATAGATTTCAGATAACTATTGATTATCTGAGGCAAAATCGTTAATGCTTCTTGTGAAAATTGGAGGAGAATTCTTGCGCCCATATCGGACATCCTCCACCAATTTTATTTTGGGTGTGCAGAAGCAAGTAGGTCAAAGGGTTTTCGATAATCAAATTCAATATCAATAGTTCCATTTCTGAGGCGGTGGTTCGATGAGACCGCTTCGACCAATTTACGTTTATGTTCTGCAGTTGCCTTTTTGTAAACGGTTTCAGTGTGTTGAGCCAGTTCGATGAGAAGAACTCCTTTCTGAATGTAATCCTCTTTTTTATCGTCACAAAGATCAATTTGCCTTTTCAGTTGTTCCCTCTCTAATTTCCACTGCTCATGTTTTCCACGCCAGGTTTGTTCATCTATTGCCGTCTAAAAATGGCTGGTTCTCTGCGATATGAAACGCGTAGGCCGCGGCCATTTCAAAAAGATCGGCATGGGCATACTGTCCACCGAAGCCAGCTTGAGGTTGGGCAATCGCTGACTCGAGAAGGCCCTGGTCGCGTATGCCGGGAGAGCCCCCATATTTTTGTAATTGCTGATCGTGGATGAGAAGAACGTCATCCAATGTTAAAAAATCTGGGTCCAATGTCATTTAGCCAGTTTCCGAAAAGTCGAATCATGCTTTTTCATGACTTTTTCATGGGACTTAGTAATGCGTTCCTTTCTACTTTCATGAATGGGCTCAATGATGAGTTTGGCTCCATCAGTAGAAATGGATAACTCTGTGTCTCGGTCGATGTCCAAAAGTTCCAAGATGGGTTTATCAATAACAATTCCGAAGCTATTACCCACAGGTGCAAGCTTCTTTCTAATAGCCATAAGGCCTCCTTAATGGTAATTACTATATTATAACATTGTAATTACCAAATCAAGGACTTTCTTGACCCGGTTGGTGGTCAGCAAAGAGCTTAGAAAGCGTCCGCTAGAGGAGAAAGTCTAAAACCGGGTCTTGCGTTTTAAGATGGACACCCGGCGCCTTAACCCCAAGTGGTTACCGTGCAGGCCACAGATTCTCACAGCCCATCAGGCTTTCGCCCAACACTTGATTTAAAGGTTTTACGCCTCGGTCTGCTTCAATAATCAGACTATCCCAAAGGCTTTTATAAAAATCAGCTCTCCACATTTGCTCAATCTCAACAGCTTCTTCAAAGCTAGGTGTTCCTGAAGCTGGCGGAGTGGCCGTAAAGATTGCAACACTGTTTTTGGGTAGTTTAGAAAGATCAAGCCAAATAAACATTCGGTTCGGCCAACCTTGACACCCTGGGAATTTCACCGAGCTAAAACCTCCAGACCAACCGCGTATTTTCAATGTATCAAATATTGGGCGAAGAAGTTTCTGACATGACGGGGTTCCACTACCGGGTTCAAATAGATGGCCTGGCGATTCATCTTCAAAAGAGCAATCTGCGTTAGTTAGTAATTTTTGGCTATTTTTGGAGAGAGGGCAATAATTCGACATGTCGTAGTAAACTGTTCCAGCGGGAATTTGTATCCGGTATAGAAGAAAGTCTTCACTTCCGCCAAATACTGAATATGAAGAAATTGGGTCAACAGAAGTATACAAGCCTGCTTTTACACCCCTCTCACGATTTGGTTCCCAGTAAAAATCACTCCAAAGCCTCGCATGATCACGTATCGCATCAGGAAGTGTCATTTCTTTTGGTTTGATTCTCTCAACATATGCCACAGTGGTGTAATGATAAAAGCGGTACATTCGTGGTGTTGTTCTTAAGCAGGGCTTAAAGTCATTTATGATTGACGTGACATCTGGGATGTCGTTGGAATCAGCAAATAATGTCCTAGACGAAGTCACTGTAGCGATAAAGAGACAAATCAGAATCAATCTCATTACCCTAGATAGTTGAAAAATGTTCTGATTTGAATTCATTTCTGTCATGGTCGTAGGGTTAAACCAATTTATTTCCCCGTATAAGAAAGCTCGGCACATGAAACCGCAAGCTTCGCACTATCGTCTGATAGAGCCACTTTACCTTTTCCGATCGCCGAAACACCTTTTAATTCGTCATTGATCTCAATGTTACCAGCATCTGATTTTTCAACTGTGACTATCAGGCGGGCGCTTTTATACGACTGATTTGATTCATCGGCGTATCGATCAACAATTTCGGATTTGTTGTTGTAAACAACGAGTTTGTCATTATTTTTAATACTATGGGGACTTCCTGCCTCACCCAGGTAAGTAATAACTGTACAATTATATTGAGAAGGCACCTGAGCTTGGGCAAAGATGCTACCTGTTAAAACGATAATTCCTAAGAGTAATTGGATTTTCATGTGTATCCTCCGTCAAATTCTTTGTCATTAGGGTAATTTATGCAAGCTACGTCCAATTAAGAGGTCACCCTTTAAAAGTTGATCAGTCATGGCGATCAATTGCTACTTCTGTGCCAAAATCTAATAAAATTAGCCTAAGTCGGGGTCCTTTTAACGCCCTTTTTAGGTGATTTAAAAATGAAATCTTAATTTTTTGATGTGATTCCTATAAAGGCCGTCAGGAATCAAAATGGCCTTATCTTTGGTGCTGAGAAGAACTCCATAGGCAAGGTCATAATCTAATGAGATGGCAAAATGAAAAATGGAAGAATCTAAAATATTTAAAATCATGGCATCATTACTGCCTAAAGCGCTTTCTTCTGAAAGGCGATACATTTCTTCCCACAATTGGTAACAATATTGTTACTATAATGACCTATGGCTATTTTGATAAACAAAGGCGCAACAAACCTGGCTCAGAACGTGATTAACCTTAGAAAAAAACAGAGGTTAACGCAGGAATCCCTCTCCAAACTGGCTTTCAGTTTTTAAATGGGACATACAGTAAGCAACGTCACTATCGGCTGTTGCAATGAGTTGACATTTTTGAATTGGCAAAGGGCGGGACGGCGCTGACAGAACAGACTACGCATTAAGTTTCGAATCTCAGTTATCTTTGAGTCGATCAATTTATACACCAAACGCATAGGCCTTCCTAAGGCAGGGTAACGCCAACAACAACAGCGGCTCCGTTTGTTCCGCCGCTCAAGCAGCCGTTGGCATCCACCCTGACGGTTAGTTTTTGTGTGTAAGCGATCATGACGTTGGCTACAGTATCTTTGAATTCCGCGAAGCCAATCGGGATCACAAATCGGTTGACGCTTGAGCACCCATTACTAGCCCCATTTACGGTGAAGTAGTAACCCTCCCCACCCCAACCGTTTCCTAATTGAGAAAGCTGTCCGGTAGAAGAAATAACTCCTCCAGAGGCAGTGACCGCCAAAATAGTAATCAATAGGAATAAAAATCGTTTCATAATTTCTCCTTCTAAGATGACTCTCCGCTGACTTAAATTATGATATCTCTTCGGCATTTCTTTTCAGGACTTGAGTCTATTTTGATGAAAATGTCAAAGAAGTGTACGCACTTAGTGTACGCTTAGAATGAGCGCATTATTTTCTTTTGCGCTTAAGGCAATCAGGATGTCCCAAGTCAATCGCCGCCTCGTTAGAGATTCAAAATTATGTTCTGCAGCCATCTTACGCATAATGTGACCTGCCGCGATGAACCCATCGTCTGAAAACCCGATGGATGGTAGGATCGAATCAAAAAAAACAGATTCAGGTTCCTTATCTAACCCTATTAATTGTAGAAGTTCTGTTGAATTTTCGTCCAATCACACTAACCATATAAAATTTATGATCTTTTTAGATGTCATACTCTTCGACACAAAGTGAATGGTTGGTCGTTTTCTTTCACGTATTTTTGACTTAATAACCAAGAGGACAGCCCCTTATAATTCCCTGATTTTAAAGAGGATTTGCTTGGCTGCTAAGTTGCAGTTTAGAACCTCTAGGGGACGGGGGATTCAGATACAAGTGGAACAAAAAGCGTTTTGGGCTCTATTCTTATTTTTTCTAACGGTTGGTTGTACACAAAATCGTATAAACGGAAACCTAGAAGGGTTGACGGGAAGTGGATCCTCATCCTCGACGTCCACTGTGACGCCTGCTACTACACCAGCTCCGACTCCTATTTCGACCCCCAGTCTGCCAACCCCAAGTCCAACACCCACGCCGACTCCCATATCAACACCGACTCCTTTACCCACACCCGTACCAACTCCCGCACTAACTCCGAGTCCAAAAGCGACACCCACGCCGACTCCCATATCAACACCAACTCCTTTGCCCACACCCGTACCAACTCCCGCGCTAACTCCGAGTCCAACAGCAACACCGGTCTCTAGCGCCGGATTTTATGTCGCACAAAATGGTACGGGTACCGGAAGCGGTAGCTGTTCCAATTCTTTCCCTTTGAGTTTCTTCACCACAGCCGC
>Ga0207037_10399_pt1 | contig 11306 bp, 3 predicted proteins | sample Alteio_BWMinCont_75_FD_153268 | JGI IMG/M metagenome (GOLD analysis project Ga0207037, IMG submission 153268) | Enriched cells from forest soil in Barre Woods Harvard Forest LTER site, Petersham, Massachusetts, United States -... | ecosystem: Environmental > Terrestrial > Soil > Temperate forest >... | reverse complement strand
CTATAGCAGACGTTGCCCTTACTGGGCTTGCTGATGCAACAGAAATAGCCGGGGTAAAGATTGCAGCAGTTGGAGCCGCACTTATTGCACGACTGACAGGTGGTGCTACAGATACCCCCCTGAGCGAAGGCGCACTCACTGCAGGTAAAGATGTAAGACCCGAAAACCCAAATGTGGCACGTGTAAATGTTACTGGTGTTACAGACAGTGGGGTAGTTGGTATAACATGGCTTTCAACAGCTACTAAAGCATTTGAAAAAGCATCTAGTGTTCCTGTACTCACCAGGTCTTGGAATGAATTTGGATTTGGTTGCTTTGATTTAGGTATGCTTTGAGGTTTATCTCCAAGTATGTTTGATGCGAGTACGTACAATTGTGTAGCCTGATTTATAGACTCAAGTGTATCTTGTGTAAACAACTGATCTCCCCATGCGATAAGATTATCTACATAAGACATAACCACGTTTTTCATAAATGCTTCAATACGAAGACGTGATACTGCAAAAGGATCAAATGGATTTTGTTGCCAGGTATTTATCTGTGCTATAGCATTAGCATTGTTACCACTTATTTGTGTCATCAGATCGCTAAGCGTTTGCATTGGTTGGCCAGCAAGGTCATAGAAAGGTTTAAATTTCCAGAACCGTTGTTTGGATATGGAAATCACACCATTTGCATCGGTATTACTTGTTGGGTCAAAAATATAGTGATACCATTTTTGAGCTTCAGAAAACTGTTGGTTTTCATTCAATCGCTTAGCTATCATCATAGGCAGATGGAAAAACAACTCCCAATTATATATAGAGTATATACCGCCGTAACTGAAGTCAACAACATCTGTAGGGTATTGATTATAGACCAATCCGGTTGGTGAATATGTTGAGGAGAAATTCATTCCATCTCCAAAAGATTGCATCCCGGTATTTAACAGTCCATCAATGCCATTTTTATTTAGTGCTTGTATGAAGTCATTGACATGAGGATGATAACAAGTCTGGAAATAATAATAATTGATCTCTGTAGGTATAGCACTCAATGGTGTAGAACCCGTATATATAGTGGCTGTTAACCCTGGCGATCCCATTACCAGACCTGGGGTTGTACCGGAAGACAGATGCGACGTCAATCCCATATGTGCTGCAGGATAAGCAGTAGCAGCAGTATAGCTGGCAGCACCCAGGCTTAATGGATTTGGAGCTGCCGCAAGTATTTTCCGAACAAAAAAAGTGTTTCTGTTATCTTCAAAAAAGAATTGATTTTCAAGAGGGTTAACACCAAAATTAGATTTAGCTGTTACTTCAAAGAAACCATTAGGTGTTTGTCTTAAAATTGAAGAGGAGTTGGATCTTACTCGAATAGTTTGGTTAGCATTAAATGTTTGACTGTAATAGTTATACCAGTAGCCATTTGTCCATCCTGTTGTCCCGGAAACATAATTGTCGACCTGTAGTGGTAAATTGCTTGTCGTTGAAGCATTGGAGCTACCACATTCAATAAAGTTATTGTTATAAAAAGCAGTATTTGCCGGTGCCGGAATATTCCATAAAAAAGAATTGTTACGAAGAACTTCAGGTTCGCTAAAACTATCTTTGAAGCGGAATGCATGCAAGTATTGCGCATTTTCTTGCCTGTCGAATGGATTAACAGTAAAGTAAAGCATGATATACAAGTTGTCTGTATCGCCTGGAATGAAATTGTTAGTTGCACCCGGTATAAATGGATTAATAAATATGCGGGATTCGGCAAGTTGAGGGATAGTTAATTCTCTATGTTTGGATATTCTTTCATAGAAATCGGCAGTGCCCCGACCTGTCCCAGGATCAAAACATGCATTAAGACTTCCTTCCCAAATACTTCCATCGGCCTTTTTAAAGGATTCAAGATATGGATTCAGCTTCAGTAGCATTTTGTCTTTCCCAGCCTTAGGTTTCAACCATTTGCCATCAGAATATTCACTCCAGTTAATTGTTACTTCTATCTGGTTATAATACACACATGCGTCACTATCAGAATCATTTGTATTTGTGCCTTCTATATTTACCTCTGTCTGATCATTATGAAACCATTCGGCCCAATGGTAACTGTCGGTATTCCAAACACTTTGTACGCTGTCTTTCCTGATTTTAGCTCTCTTTTCTCTGAATGTAAGCCAATATAGGTGCAGTTTATTATCCCATACTACCGGTATAATATGGTCACTTTTTATGTTCAGGCTAACTTCTTCCCAAGGTGTCCATAGGTCAGCAATTAAGTGGCTAACATAGTAATGATTAGGATCGCCTTGCGACCTTGCAAAAATGTGTGTAACGGTTTGTCCTGTAACTGGGTCAATTTCATCGCATGTACCAACCGGTTCCATTCGTGCCACTTCCTTCAGTTTGGCAAGATAGTTTATCATGGCTTCTTCCACAGTTTCTTCTGTAACACTTGCCTGAAGTAACTCTGTTTCCAGGTCTTTGAAAAAAACAGACTTGTCATCACGTAGTTCAGGTTGTAACCAGTTCTCAGGATAAAGGAATATTTGCCTGTTAGCTTCCCAAATATTATACCATTGACGCCATTGTTTCCATTGACTTATGAAATCAAGAGACACAGATATCTGATTGGCAATGTTGCCACCTGTATATTCCATATTCATGATCACACGGTCAATAAATAGCTGAACACTGCTTATGGCTTGTGAAATACGGGAAGTAAGCATTACCGGCTCCATTTCAACATCTATAAGCAGGTAAGCGTACAGATCATTAGCGTTTTGCCATTTATATAAGTTTGTTGGAGATGGGTTGGCAAGAATATAACCAACCAATGCATCACGTTGTTTCTTGCGTATGGTATCACGCAAAGGTTTTGCAATGTTTTCCCAATCATCATCACTTTGTTTGCCCTTGGCCGCCAATAGCACTTTATGGGAATCAGACAATGCAATATTTGAGAGTAATGCCTTTTGTAAGCTGGCAGGATTTAAACCTGTATGCTGACACCATGAAATGATCTCTAGGATATTTAGTATAAAAGATATTTTCTTATAATCATTAGGTGCAAAATCAGAATAGTTAGATAATGCTATATCAGCGGGATTAAAATCACATGAGAAAACAGTATTTAAAATACCTCCGGGTGTTGAATTTGTAGTAGCTCCAATCGGAACGATTGTCCCTCCGATAAGGTCTGTCAGCATAGTACCCCATGTTGTATCATTTACTATTGTTTTCCAGTTAGAAAAACAAGTGTTAAGGTCAAGGAAATAGTTGGTATCTGCAGTAGTTAATGGTGGATTTAATACTGCACCTGGAGCTGCGGGTATGATTGTATAAGAGGCATCAATCAACTTGCCGAGGCCATCTTCCGGCAACGATAATTTATTGCGTACCTGAACCCACAGACTTAATCTTAACAACCCGCTAAACAACGGCAACGGCGCGGCAATAGGCACTAAATTCAGATTGCTGTCTACCCCGACTTGTAAGGAACTGAAGTTGAAAATAGAAAAAGCAGATGTTACCCTTGAAGGATTTGCATAGAAATATTCAAATTCCAGGTTCTTTAACCGAAGTTTATTGGCAATATATATTATTTTGTACACCAACCTATAGGTCGTATAGAAATCGGAGAGTAAAAAGCCCGGTAAAACAGTGCCGGCATACGGGCCGCTTGGTATTGTATATGGACTGCCAAGAGTAAGGTATTGTGCATCTAAATACTGAATTGTTGTTTCAGACAGGTCATAAGTGGATGCGACAAAAATGTTGTTGATAAATTCAAGAATGACACCAGTATTAGCGCCTCCCGGATTTATAATATTTGCTATCCATTGTGAGGCAACTTTAAACTGTTTACTAAATTGCTGATATACAGCATTTATTAGTTGGTTAAGCAGTGTAGGGTTACTTCCTGTGTATGGCGAATATCGTTGTAGTTCAGACCTTAAATTCTCCATAAAAAGTTTTATGGTTGGTCCGTCAGGTGCATAAATACTAGCATTATCTATATTGCCGATGAGGTAATTTATTTCCCCAACCGAAAATCCTGAATTTTTAACAGCATCAATATAATCAAGAATTGATTGGAGGTTATTCAGGTAATCACTTATCTGGTAAGTTGTAGCACCAACTGTATATGGAGGATTGGATAAGAATACATTTATCTGGCTTAGCTGTAAAACTGCAACAAAATCCTGTACAGTATACCCTACGGATTTAGATATTTGCGCCAACACATATATACGGCTTAATGCAGTTTGTGTTATTGCCGTAGTGTTAAGATTGGTAATGCCAAGGTAAGTGAGGATTGATATAACCTCATCTTCCCTGATGCGGCAAAAACCGGCAATTGAAGCTGTGTTTCCTGTGTATTGGGATGGCAATGAAGCCGGATTACTGAATATGGCATTAACGGGGTCATTAATTACAGCTTTATTGCTGAAAATAGAACCATATACAGAAGGAAGTGTATCTAATGTATCACTGTTGTAATCAGTGTACGAAACATTGTCCAGGTTGCTCCACCATCCTGCTAATATTTCAGGTGTCAAGTTCAGTCTGTCAGCTAATCTTAATGCCCTACCCAGTAGTTGGTAATCGTTCTGGTTTAAAGTTGAGATATTTAAAGAACGGAATACAACATCCCATTGATAAATACTTAATTTCTTTGTCAGGTAAAGTAGTATATACCTATACAGGTTTCCCAGAAAACTTGTGGGAGTGGCAGTGCCAGTAAAGCTTAATTGCAACAGGTTCAATTCACACGTATTTGCAGGTGCACCGGTCTGAGGAGTTATGGTGATGTTGTTGCCATTATTTAGAAAAGTTGTACCTAATAATTGCAACAGCTCCTGGTAAACAATGTTTGTTTGTTTTAACAATACATCTATTCTGCTTGTGAGCAGTGTTGTCCAGGTTCCTTTTAATAAACTTGCACTGTTTTCGGGATCCTGGATGCCGTTTTGCAAACCACCTGTGTTGTCAGAATGATTCAAACCATAGAATATCCATTGCGTAGTGCTACCAGTAACTAATGTTATAATATTGGCAGCTTGTTGTGTAATGCCAAGCCATTCAGTAAATATCCCGTAATTGGATATAACATCTGCTGTAGGTATTGTGTAAATAGATTGTTGTGAAGGCGGCAGGAATAATTGCATCATATTATAGCGGCTCATTCCCAGGTATTGCAGGTAGGCACGGGTTTCTTCTATAGGTAGGCTAAATGGCAGGTTATAGGGGTAGTTGGCATTGCTTAGTACGTTGTTATAAACATAAGCAAAGTCTGTATAATCCAAATAAGTAGTAGTAGCATGTGGCCTATAACGATGCTCAGGATAGGCAGCTAATTCTACTTGCGTACCAGTAGTTTGAAAAGAAGATGGTGGTGTCGAAACCGTTCCTGGCGATAAGCTTTTGAGAATTGTCAGTTCCAGCAGTTCATTAACAAGATCAATATACGGTACAGGCGTATTGGCGTTTTTGCAGGTTAAGTCGATATTTATTATATCATTACGCCTACTTGCAAATTCATTATAAGCTGCTGTGAATCCCCCAATCAATGGGGTTGAAGCACTTTTGCCCATAAAATTGAGAATGTCGGCCAGATATGCAGATGGGCTATATAAAGATGTGCACATTTCACAATTACAGAAATCGAGACTGCCAAACATAGTAGCAAGGTCTGGATCTGCTGTTGCTGCCACTGTATCTATAATACCACCAAAATTTAATATAGTGCCATTTACGGGCATGCTCACATTATTTCTCGCACTCACAAGCGAGTGTAATGAATAATGGGTTGTTATGGCTGCCGTAGTATGCGCCAATGTAGCCGGGAAAACGGAAGCGTACGATGTGGAATGAGATTCAATAAATTCTCCACTATGCATAAGTGTAACCGTTCTTGGGCTAAAGGAGTTGCCATATAAAGAGATAAATTCATCCCTGCTCAATTGAGAGATAGCCAGGGCAGAGTTATGACCATTCATAATCATATTGGCAACTGCTGTAGGGTTACCCCCTGTAATCCGGCTAACAGTTACAAATGGTTTTAACGCAGATGCTAATGCATTCACATCTGTTATCCCGCTAAGGTTATAACTAGAAGAATTAATATCGTGCACACTATTTTTCAGCGGATCAAAACCTGGGTTATTGGAAATGAATGTTATTACCTGGGAACGTGTATTGCTGTCTGGAATTAATTGGCTTCCACTACTGCCCTGCAGCTGACCAGATATGTTTGTTAGGGGGTACATTTTTTGTGTAATTCCTGCCAATGTTTGTGCATATTGGGTTTGTGCTTGTATATTATTAGGATCGGTAGAAGTGCCTCTTATTGAGGACGGAACAGCGAGCAAATTGTTCGTTTTACAAACATTTTGAATAAATTGCAACCACTGTGTCGTAGTCCACGTTGCTAACTGGCTAATGTCTTTTCCGCCTAAAGAAGCTATTAATGCTGCTATTGTCTGTGGTTGAAAGCAGGTTATCCCAGCTAGTTGCAGCGTGTTTTGAGCTGTTTTTGCCATTGATGCACCATATGCATTGGTATAAGCTGTCCAGAAATCATTAATACTATTATATGGCTGGGCATTATATAATGTTAAAAAATTGGAGACTGTGGCAGGCGAACCTAATCCCGCCTGAAGAACATCATTTAATACATATGATTCCCCGTTAATTCCTATTCCTTGTGTTGCAGTAACCTGGTATTTTTGAGCTGTCTGTATGAAAGCACCAAGATTGCCAAGCTGAGATTGAGGTATAACCCCATTGACGATTGCGTTGTTAACATTATCAGTAATGTCAGAAACCGTCATGGTTAACCATGGGTGAAGGGCAGTGCCCCCGGTTTTTGTCAATGCATAAAAAAGTTCTGGAGGTTGGCTATGCTCATTAGCATACTGGTGTGCTGCAACTATGTTTTGTACTATATTCCCCTTATGGCTCGTACTACCGCTTACATACCTTAACTGGTCTATGTTATTGTTAGTATCTACCTGTAAAGATGCAATTGGTATTGAGCCTGCAACTATATTTATTGCACTTACTACATTTTCAAATTCAGTAAGCTGATTTGCTAAATTGAGTGTCAAGTTGACTATAATAGTGTCCTGCCACTCAAATATATCATTGGATCCAACAGATACTCCGGAGACATCTACTGCTTCTACTCTTATACTCCTTTTGGTAACAACAACAGTGTTATTAATAAGTCTGCTGCTTATTTTGGCCTGGTATTTACCATGAGCATCTGTTTGCACAGTTGCAAGTAAATACTTATTGCTCAGGCCATTTTCATATACATTTACAGTTGTGCTTACACTGGGTTTTGAATTTGTATCAGTGATGATACCCCGTACCGTTATGTAGGTAACAGGTGTAACATTAATTATATTATCGGGCACAGCCGTGTCATATGCTCCCTGATTTATACTAATTGTTACAGGTGGCTGTGGCTTATAAGGTATGGTGTTGGTAGCTAATAAAGTTGTGCCGGTGTAGACCTTGTATTGCGGAATGATACTCTGTTCTAAGATCAATGAAGCAATGGGGTCTCCTATTGAAAAAGTAAAACCACCTGTAGCATTTGTAGTTGTACTCCCAATTAAACCATATTGATCAGAAGAGTCCCACAATTCTATTTTTGAATTTGAAAGCGGTGTATTTGCAGGAATGATGATGACCTGCCCTGTAATTGAGAATTGATTAGCCATAATAGTAGTGTTGTGTTTTTAAATATTTTTACATGGTTTTTTATTACGATAGCATTTAAAGCATCAAATACCTTCGGTTTTTTTTATAAAAAGGCGCTCGATATCGTCTAAGCTGCAATGGATGAAGTACGAGAAGAAGCATAATATCATTATTGAATGGTTTATAATTGGACAATGGTACCCTTAGATACGACACAAAAGAAAACTATGCACTTGCAGTCTATTTGCAAGCAACTTCATTTGCAAAGAATTTGCTCATCATGGCCATCCATACTGGGCCTCTTAGTTTGCTTGCATGGGATTGGAAGATGTGGTGATGGATATTTAATGGCCACTTTATTATAATTTGGTTTTAAAACATTCTCCTTTATCTATAGCTGATAGGGTAAGAAACCTACAATGTGGACAACTATAAATGATAAATACTGAACTGTAGCGGTGTTCCTCAGAGTCGACATAAGAGATATGCACATTGTTGGTGAGGCGTAGGAACCTAGGTAAATTTGACCCTCAATTTATCATTATAAACCTACTATTATGCCAATTAATAAGTCTGCAAAATTCCGTTTTGAAATTATTGATGAGTGTCTCAGAAATATAAAAAAGAAGTGGACCAAAGCTGAACTGCTGCGGTTTGTAAACAGACGATTGGCGCTGCACCAAGGCGAAGAAGTTTCTGTTTCTTTAAGTCAGTTACGGTATGACCTGGAAAACATGCAATGTGAATGCGGAGCGCCCATTGAGATGTATAAAGACGGTAAACAGTTTTGTTATCGTTATGAAGATCCTGAATTTTCCATTAAAAATATCCCCATTGAACAGGAGGATCTCTCCAAACTCAACGATGCTGTCTGTCTGTTACAACAAATCAAAGGATTCTCTGTTGCCGATGAAATGGCAGCAATTGTACATCGCCTGGAACAAAGATATAACCTTACGCCACAATGCGAGCGGCAAGTGATATCTTTTGAGAATACCCCTGAAATGCAGGGTGTGGAAAGCCTTGAAGATATATATCATGCGATCATTAGGAAAACCGTGCTTAAGATCACCTATCAGACGTTCAATGCAAATACATCAAGAATATGGCATGTGCATCCGTACTTGTTGAAAGAATATAGCCATAGATGGTACCTGTTAGGTCTTTGCGATGAAAAACAAAACATAAGCATATACGCTCTTGATCGAATGAAAGAGATCAAGGTGGCTCGGGTAGCATTTATAGAAAATGAGGCTGGGAATAGTGATGACTATTTTAAGGATATAATTGGAGTAACGCTGTTACCAGAGAATAAAGTTGAAGAAATAGAACTCTTGTTTTCCAGTCACCTGGCACCGTATATTCAAACAAAGCCATTGCATAAATCTCAAAATATTGTAAAAGTGCTTGATGATGGACGTTTGCAAATCAGAATTAGGATACGTATCAATCCAGAATTGTTAAGTATGTTGCTCAGTTATGGCAAAGATGTAAAAGTATTGCAGCCCGATCATCTTACTGAAAAAATACAACAAATAATAATCGAACAGCTCAAGCAATATGAACCTATATAACTTCAGTTATACATAGAAAAGAGAGGTCAATACAAGTCCTCTTAGTAATGACATAGATATCTCTTACATTAGTTTATCCACCACCAGCTGTAAGTGCCGTTGTCGATCTTCCACCCTATAATATCCCATGAAAAGATGCCGGCGCTCACATCAATAGGTCCCAACCATTTGCCAGGGCCATCATGAGAAAGGCTCCCGATACAACTTACGAGGTTTTGATAAATATTCACAGAGGCAGTTTTTTGCATATATCTGAATGTCAAACAATTAGGAGTTCGATGTTTTTTGGGGGAAACATCATTTTTTTGAGATTTTTGTGCCTTCGAGCGTTTTTTTAAGAACATCGAACCCCAAAGGTTAAGGAAATCAGGCGATTACAAGAGTTCGAGTACCAGTAGGTCGTCCTCTTGGTACAATTAAAAAAAGTTGAAAATTTAAAGAGCAAAATCTTCTGAAATGCAATACTGAAGCCATTTTTGAATGAATATACGTTAAGGAAAAAGTTCGATGTACAAAATAAAAGAATTTGAAAAACTGCATAAAATATTTTTCCTGCAAAAAAATATTCATGGTGTAAAATGCAGTCAGATAAGGGTTTGAGAACAAAAAAAAGAGTAAAATGTAGATTCTACATTTTACTCTCCTCTGGTGAACCCGCAGGGACTCGAACCCTGGACCCGCTGATTAAGAGTCAGCTGCTCTACCAACTGAGCTACGAGTTCATTTTTTTAATGGACGGCAAAGATAGTATTTCTATTTAAAAAAGGAAATGGAATTTGTTGTTATTGAGTAATTTATAGAAAGTTTATTGGACAAGGCACATAAATAGTATGTTGCTCACTTTTGAAGAAGTGTTGATAGGTTTCAATTACATCATGTTTCCCCCTTATTCCACCTCTTCTCTAAAGCTTATACCGTGATGCTTAAGTTCAGTAAGTACTGGGCGGTAAACCACAGGCATATTAGGTATGCAAACACCTGTAGGTATGTTGATCTTATTATTGAGAACCATACGTGCAAGAATACCCATGGGCAAACCTACAGTTTTCGACATAGCAGAGAAATCACGGCTTTCGCCTTTTAAGGTCATGCTACTTACCAGCTTTATCTTCCGCTCTTTGTGTGTGTATTCCACTTCGTGTTGCATGATGACCATATCCTTTTCTGCAGGTAGCATTTTCCATTTATTCTCTAATAGATCTAGCAAGTGCAGTGCAGAGCTTTTTTTGCCATCTGGTAATGGATTTTCATCTAAGATGCCTAGCCACTCTATCATTGGCAGTACACGGTCGTCTGGCAACACCTTTAGTTTTTGAGCAACATATTCCTTAAGTGATAAGCCATTATTGTAGCCGATTTTTTTCTTAAACCACGATGCATAAGTGTTAGGTGTTCCTTCAAATTCATCATCATCGCTGGTAAGTCCTAACGCTACAAGGGCGTTCCAACCCTTGCAAAATGCTGGGTGGCGAAGTGTAGCCCGCAAGAATGTCTTTATTTCCGGTACGTCGTATTGTTGTAAATAATTTAGAGAATCACGGTTAGGGTAATAAGCAAATGAACCGATGCCATCTACCTTTATACGCTTATTACTGTCAAACATTTTTTCGTAAGGTACCTCTACCTGTTTGCCCTGATTCAAGTATTTAGCCCCCCCCTTACCTGCAAAAACCACATTCTTTGGATTCCAGCTAAACTTATAGTGCCAGGGATTATCGTCATTTTCAGGTGCTACTAATCCACCGCAATAAGACTTGAAACTCGTGATGATACCTGCAACTCGCTGAATGCTATGAATGATTTGATTTGCAGTCATATGATCGATGCCGGGATCAAGCCCCATTTCGCACATAAACATAAGTCCCGCTTCTTTCACTTCTTTTTCCATCGCCTTCATTTCAGGGGTAATGTAGGAAGATGTGATAAGGTTTTTTCTATGCTTAAGGCAATCTTGTGCCAATAAAATGTGTAAGTTGGGGGGGGCATTAATGATACAACAATATCTGCTCTTGCAACTAGTGGTTCCCGCTGTACTGTTTTTGTGATA
>Ga0207037_10391_pt1 | contig 11324 bp, 8 predicted proteins | sample Alteio_BWMinCont_75_FD_153268 | JGI IMG/M metagenome (GOLD analysis project Ga0207037, IMG submission 153268) | Enriched cells from forest soil in Barre Woods Harvard Forest LTER site, Petersham, Massachusetts, United States -... | ecosystem: Environmental > Terrestrial > Soil > Temperate forest >... | reverse complement strand
AAGAAAAAGTGGGGCCTTTGGTCCATGGTCAATTGAGAGAGGAGCGGGTGACCCGTGAACTTGCGGAGTCCCTTCGAGTTTTCTATGTCGCTCTGACTAGAGCTGCCGAAAGACTTTCTTTAATTGGGAAGAATCAAGGCGGAGAGACGAGCTGGCTAGCTCATCTTGCCATTCCTCTCACCGAAGGGAATCATGAAAACACATACAGCGTAAAGATTTGGAACGAAAATCCTATAAATAAAAAAATCGAATCTCTTTTACCTGAAAAGCTTTGTGAAAGAATAGAATTAAAAATTCCAACGAAGGGTCAAAAAATATCTCAACTGACGGTAACTCATTTGGTTCAAAGTCGCGTTAGTGAAGTGAGCCTGCCCCTTGAAAAGCAGCTGGAGTCTCAGCAAAGAGGGCAAGCCATTCATTATATTTTCGAAAATCTCAAAAATTCTAAAAACTTGGATTCACTTTGTGTGCGCGCAAAAAAACTTTTCGCGATTTCAGATTCCATCGATCCAAGGTTTGTGAGCGATACTTTGTTGCTTAAGAACCCACCACTTAAGGCACTTATTGAAAACGGCCAAACAGAATGGCCCTTTGTTATTCGCGAAAATGAAGTGACGCTGAGAGGGCAAATTGATTTGTGGGGAACCGTTGACGGAGTAACCTGGGTTATTGACTATAAGAGCTCTCGGAAATTTAAAGAAGAAAGTATTGAACGGGCCAAAGAGCAATTAGAACTTTACGCCCTGGCCATCCATAAGACGGGGATTCAATGGAGCGATATTCGCCTTGCCATCGTCGCACCCTTACAAGCTCAGGCTAAGACCTTGGAGCTCTCGTCTTTAGAAAATGTCAAATCAAGGCTCAAGCCCCAACCTGCCGACAACTTGACTGAAACTGAAATCTAATTTTAAAATTAAATCGACGTTAGGGGGAAGATAAGACTCTTAATAGGCAAAATTGGCATAAGTTATACAGAGGTGCTTGCTTTAAGGAAAAGTTGAAGCGTTCCATGATCCACACAAAATCAATTTGACCAGTTTGAATTAAGTACGCAAATTGCAGACCTATCTCGAGATAGAAACCAAGTGGCCGAGGGTCGAATCATTCAAGAAATTCGGATTTGATCGATCTTGCCTTGGTCAGAAATTTTTAGATAGTGTGGACCATCAAACCACGAACCAAGATTAATGAGCCTTGAAGTTTTTCCATCATGATCAAATTTAAAATCATCAGGAACATGGGTGTGACCCGTTAATAAGAGATCAAAACTCTTATTTTTGGCCAATACCTGAGCGTAATCGCGAAAAATCTTTAGAGATTTATTGGTAAGCCCCGATGTGTAATCTCGACTAACCTTCGATGCGCGTTGGCCAATTTTTAAAACTAAAGATGACGGTAAATTCTCAATTAGAAATTTCAATGGGGCTGTTCTCAGGAACCATCTTAAGAATAAATATCCGTGATCCTCCCTATTAATTTCATCGCCATGCTCGGCACGAATTTTTAGTCCACCAAATTCAAAATCTTTGGGCCCGGAGAAAATTTCAAAATTCATTTGGGTCGTCCAAAATTTTTCCAAATGAAAATCATGGTTCCCTTCGAAATAATAAATGGGACATTTTTTTCGAAGCTTTTTTAAGGCGCTAATAATCGGCTCGTACTCTTCTTGAAAAGCTTTTCCCGACCCGACCCAAATATCAAAAAGATCTCCCAAAATGACAAAGAGAGAGGCCTCATCTTTTGCGGTTTTAAGTAGAGACAGCAAAGCCTCTCCGGAAGGAGAGGCCAGGCGAGACAAATGAACGTCAGATATAAAAAAAGCCGAGCTCATTTTTGAAGAACCACCCAAATCCTAGATTTGTGGTTCTTGAGGCCTCTGATTTTTACGAATGAAGGCAGGAATATCATAAGTCTTCTCGTCAAATTGTCGGCCTACTTCCTTGGCCAACTTGCGAGCTGACTCAAGATCGGGCCCGTTAGACTGGCTATTCATCTGAGCATCTGGATTTACGGGCATGCTCAATTGAACGGGCTCGGGGCGCGTTGTTTTATCGCCGCCAGTGCTTTGAATCTCTCGGAAAGCTCTCGCTTTCGCAAGTAAAATATCCCGAGGCAAAACGGGTTTCGACATATTTTGGTCTTGGGTCGCAGGCATTTCAATTTGTTGAGGAATCGGAGGCAAGCCGTTGGCAATAGGTCTAATTGTGGGCGGTTGAGGCCATGAGGCCGGCATCGAATGCTGAGTCTGTGATTGAAGTTGGGGTGTTGGAGCAACATTTTCAGCATTAGAGAGGGCATGCATTTGAGAAACTTGTTCTGCAAAAGTTGTTTTCTCGTCACGGCCAAAGCCCGTCGCGATAACTGTAACTCTGACTTCATCACGAATGGCATCATCGATAACAGCACCGAAAATAATCTCAGCATCTTCATGAGCGGCTTCAGTGATTAAAGTTGAAGCTTCGTTAACTTCAAACATGGTGAGATCGGGTCCGCCGGTGACATTAATGATAATTCCCGTTGCCCCATCGATTGAGACATTTTCTAAAAGTGGGCTTGAGATCGCTGCAGTTGCTGCTTCAACGGCGCGATTTTCACCTGACGCACGACCTGTCCCCATAAGGGCCATACCTTTATTTGCCATTACTGTTTTGATATCGGCAAAGTCCAGGTTAATAAGACCGCGAATATTAATCAAATCTGCGATCCCTTGGCAGGCTTGAAGAAGAACTTCATCTGCTTTCTTGAAGGTATCAAGAAGAGGAGTTCGCTCTCCGGCAATGGCCAATAATTTCTGATTTGGAATTACAATTAATGTATCAACATTTTCTCTGAGTTCAGCTAAACCTTGGTCGGCATGTTTTTTACGTCGTTTCCCTTCGAAGCCGAAAGGACGAGTGACCACACCCACTGTAAGGGCTCCAAGTTCACGGGCAATCTTTGCAACGACGGGGGCACCACCTGTTCCCGTACCGCCACCCATACCGGCGGTGACGAAAACCATATCTGACCCTTCTAGTTTTTCTGCAATGTCATTATAGCTTTCGATGGCAGCACGTTTTCCAATTTCGGGGTTAGCTCCAGCACCTAAACCTTTTGTGAGTTCCCGGCCAAGTTGGATTTTGCCGGGAGCAGGAGAAGCCTCCAAAGCTTGCCTATCAGTGTTGGCGACAATGAATTGCACACCAGACATTCCCGATCCCATCATTGTCGTGACAGCATTCGATCCCCCGCCGCCGATCCCGATGACCTTGATGTTTGCCCCTGAATTTTCACCTTCATCGATTTCGAACATTTTCCCCTCCTAAAAGGCGCCGCCTAAAAAATCTGTTACTTTGTTTTTGATGATCTCAACGAAAGATCCTGAGGCCTTCTCAATAGCGCGAGCTTGGTTAGCGGCTCCAAATTTAAGAAGGCCTACCGCAGTAGCGAGAGCAGGAGTCTGAACAACCTCTTTAAGACCGGTGGTATTGATCGGAATTCCTCTTCTCACGGGCATTTCAAAAATGAACTCGCCGAGTTCAGCTAAACCCTCAAGAAGACTTCCCCCTCCCGTCAAAACCACTCCGGACCCAAGAAGGTCTTTGTACCCGCTCTTAGAAATTTCGTTATTTAATAAATGAATTGTTTCTTCAATTCGTGGCTCGATCACTTCAGCCAATGTGAGTCTTGAAAGTGTGCGAGGATTTCTTCCTCCCACACTTGGCACTTCAATTGTTTCACCGGCTTGAACAAGACTTGCCATAGCACACCCATATTTACGCTTAATCTCCTCAGCTTCGCTAGCGGGAGTTCGTAAACCCACAGAAATATCATGGGTCAAGTGTGAGCCCCCGATGGGAAGAACAGCTGTGTGAACAACAGCACCCCCGACGTAGATAACCATATCGCAGGTTCCACCACCCATATCAATAACGGCAACACCAAGATCTTTTTCATCTTGGCTTAATGTGGATTCGGCAGATGCTAAAGCTTCAGAAATCAGACCGCTTACATGCAACCCAGACCTTTGTGCGCATTTTGAAATATTTTGAAGGCTCATTATATTTCCGGTGATCACGTGCACACCAGCTTCAAGCCTCACACCAGACATTCCGAGGGGATCACGAATACCATCTTGAGAATCCACCGCATAGTTTTGTGGAAGAACATGAAGAATTTGCCTTCCTTCGGGAAGTGCAACGGCTTGGGCCGCTTCGATCACACGTCTCATATCATCTTTTTGAACTTCGTGATTTTTGATGGCCACCATTCCTTTGCTATTAAAAGAAGTGATGTGGCTTCCGGCAACGCCTGCCCAAACTTTATCTATATCAACTCCAGCCATAAGCTCTGCGTCTTCAAGGGCACGCCCGATGGCTTCAACAGTGGCATCGATATTTATAACAACACCTTTACGAAGCCCCACCGATTTGGCTTGGGCCACACCGATAATTTCTGTTTCTGAGGAATTTGGAGCACCACGTCCGATAACGACACAAACTTTGGTTGTACCAATATCGAGACCTGCGATGATGGGCGCTTGATCGATGTTTGAATTCATGATGCAGCTCCGAATCCTTTCAGGGCCACGACAGTACCAGTCCGTTTTTATATTCCATTTTCACCAGTCTCTAAAGTTGCACGTCAAAGTTGTCTTAAAAAAATTCTGGTCGAAAATTATTTTTAGATCTGCGTTAAGCCAGCATAACTTTTATGCTACTTAACTTAGGTCCATGTGAAAAGGCTATCGACCCTTACGCACTTTGACAAGAACTTTTTTAGCGTAGTCAGAATCAACGCGCGAGGCGTTAACACTATGTTGGTCTAGGTACTGGACCACACGGCGGGCGCGATCAATGTGAAGTGGAATATTTTCTTTTCCAATGTCGATCAAGATTCCAGATTTTGCGAGACGCATTTGAAAACCATGTTCTTCATCAAAACGTAAGTCGCTTACATCATGTCGACTCATCAAACCCTCTTCAGGCAGCGCTTTGAGAATATCTAGAGCTTCCGCTCTGAGACTCGTGTTGGTTCTGAGCTCATGTCCGACAAGAATTGGATATGGCCCAATTTTTTCTGGCTCAGCCTTATCTATAATGGTGTTGCTCATATCAAGATATTTAAATTTGCCGTTGCTTTCATTTATAACGGCAAAAGGGATGCGCTCTTTAACCTCAATTACAATTGTACTTGGAAAAACTCGTCTCACTTGGGCTTTCTCAACCCAAGGGTCTAGAGAGGCCACTTCGGCTTGTTTCTCCACTGATTTTTCCCAGAGAGAATCTCCCGGATTAATTGTAATATTTTTGCGAAGACGGGTTTCCGTTGCTGGGCCGGCTCCCACTATCTGAATTGTTTTTAATTTGAGAAGATCTGTTTTTTGAATTCCCTCCCAGAGGCCGCCGACGAAAAGCACGAAGAGAGCTAATAAAACTAGAGGCCTCATGATCCTCATCGATAATCAAGGGTTGATTGTTCAACCAAAACTTCGATGATCTGATCAAAGGTGATTCCCTCTTTGGCAGCCGCCTTCGGAAATAAACTTGTTTCAGTAAAGCCAGGAAGAGTATTTATTTCCAGAACAAAAGGTTTGTCATTTTTGTCGATTCTTAAATCAACTCTTGCGTATTGTCTGCAATCCACCGCCTTAAAGGTTTCCAGAGAATAGTTTTCGCAAAGTTTTTTTACTTTCTCTGAGATTCTAGCTGGAATAATGTATTCCGTTTCACCGGCAGTGTATTTACGTTTGTAGTCGTAAAGCCCCGTCTTAGGAATGATTTCGATAATTGGTAAAACTTTATCTCCCCAAATGCAAACGGTCACTTCACTTCCATCGATATATTCTTCGATAATAACAAGCTGATCACAAGCCCCAGCCGTATCAAGGGCTTTGACAAATTCATTTTCGTTACGAACGATAGACAATCCAATGGTTGACCCTTCCCGCGCGGGTTTCACGACAACGGGAAGTTTGAGGCCCAATTTGATTTCACCAGCTTTGTATTTTGAGAGATCAGCGACCTGCCATTCTGGAGTCGGAACATGCCAATGGGTGAGAATTTGTTTTGTTAGAATCTTATTCATGGCCAATGCTGAAGCCAGAACTCCGCTCCCGGTGTAGGGAATTTTCAAATACTCTAAGATCCCTTGGACAATTCCGTCCTCCGCATATTTTCCGTGGAGGGCGAGGAGAGCGCAATCGCACTTGGTTTGACTCATAACTTGGGGAAGGTCAGCTCCGGCAACGATGCTTTCGAAAGGATACTTCAATCTTTCAAGGGATTTAACGAAGGCCGCACCTGTTTTTAAACTGACTTCTCTTTCATTTCCGATGCCGCCCATGAGGACTGCTACGCGTTTTTTCATATAATAAAAATTCTATCATAAAACCTAAGAGGAGAAATATGCGAATCCCATCTGTAGACAAAGGTCCCCTTCTTTTTTGGATCTGTTGACTTTTCCTTATCGCGCTGCAATAGTTCTATGACAATCTTGTCATAGAATGGGGAAAGTTTGAAAATCGAAGAACAATTTAAGACCATTAAGTCCCTTGGTCTTGGGGCCACGGCCGAGGTGTTTTGGGCGGTGAACCTAAAGACTGACAAGAATGTCGCGCTCAAAGTCTTTAATCCCATGGTCCACCAAGATGCGGAAGCCCTGGGACGCCTTAAATCGGAAGTCGAATCCCTTGAAAAACTGAGACACGCCAATGTGGTGAGCCTCCTTGGCGAACACGTTCAAGAGAAATTTTATGCCCTTGAACTTGAACTCATTGAGGGCAGTGACCTTAGAGTCTGGCAAAAAAATAACAAAACCACCTTAATTGAAGATCGTCTTTGGATTTTGGCTCAGATTGCACGGGGTTTGGGGGCAGCCCACGAACTTGAAATTCTTCATCGCGATTTAAAACCAGAAAATATTTTGATTTCGGATATGGGGGAAGTAAAAATCACTGACTTCGGTCTTGCTCGTCAACTTGACAGACTTACGATGACTCGCCTCGGCCTTCTCACCGGATCTTTAGGTTATATGGCCCCAGAAGTTATTAATGGCCTTAAGGCCACTCCGAGATCCGATATTTTTTCCTTTGGGGTTATCGCTTACGAACTCTTGACGGGAGAATCTCCATTTTCAGGAGAGACTCCCCAAGCCCTTTTAAAATCTATCGTTGATCAAAAAGAAATGTCCCTTAAACAAAAAAATCCTCTGGTTCCCGCCCGAATCGCAAAACTTATTGAAGAGAGTTTGGAAAAAGATCCAGCAAATAGGCCCGAGACAATTTGGAATCTTGAGGGCGAGATTTTAAGTTATCTTTCAACCACAAGGCTTCTTCCCCTCTGTAAAAACATGATGAACCAAAAAACTCGGGGGGCCACCCTCACCCAAGCACTTTCATTAAAAAATAAAACTCTTCACAGTGAAATTGAAAATTTAGAAAAACAAAATTTACCTCAAATCAGGAGTCGTCTTCTCGAGGTGGCTCAAGAAATGATGATCCTCTTTCCGGAAGATAAAGGCTCTTCAAAGATCATAGAAAAACTTAATGCTCCGCGGTCATTAAAACTTCCTCTCGCCGTGATCCTAGGGATTTTCATTCTTGTACTTGGGGGTTTGTTTTTGTGGAACAAGAAAGAAAAAGTTCTAGAAGACCCCACCCCGATCGAATCGAAGGTTTCAACACAAATTAATCCGGCAAAGGTGGCGCCAGCTAAAGTGGGTCAAATAAAACATGAACCAATCCCTGCCCATGGCGCCATAAAATTTTTAGCCGATTACGATGTTCAAATTTATGTGGATGACAAAATTGTGCCGTCGGATCTTTGGGACTCTTTTAAAACATCACCCGGTGGTCACACTGTAAAACTCGTTAAAGCGGGTTTTTTACCCATACAAAATCAAATCCAGGTCACAAAAAATAAAACAATCACCATCAATGCTCGAGGAGGTCCTTAGGTTTGAAAAACTTGGTGCTTTTAAGTTCTGGAAATATCAGAACTCTAGCCATAAGTAATTTGGTTACAGTCGGCGGTTCACAAAGTTCGGGAATAAGAATTTCTAGTCTGAAAAACAAAGACGATTATTCCCTTATTGTCCCCGGTGAAAGTGAAATTGTTCTTCATCCTCTTAAGGGAAAGAAAAAGGGCCCGGTTATCTTAAAGGTCGGTGAAATATTCTGCATTGAAGATCTCACCATCGGAATTTCAGCGGATCAGCACGTTCAAGACTCAACGAAAGTTTCATTTATTAATGACTATGAAGAGTGCATTCAGTCTTTTTCGGGAGCCGAAGATCTTTCAAGCTCAATGAACCTTATTTTAGATAATCTTACCCGCGCAAGTGCAATGGAAAAAGGTCTTATCATTCTAAAAAACCCGAAAGGCGGCTTTGATCTTATAATTAAAAAAGGAATTGAGAAAAATGATTCATGGCTCAGTGAAAAACTCATTCAAACAACTCTTGCAACACAAAAACCCCACCTTATCCAAAATGTTATTGGTAGCCCTTTTGAAGGAAATCGTAGCCTTATCGCCAGCGGCTTTATTTCCATTGCCACTTGGCCCCTCGTTGTTCGGGGAGAAAGCCTAGGGGTTTTGGTCATCGGTTCTACAAAACCCCACTCCGGATTAACCGAAGATTTGAGAAAACACGGCCAGAATCTGGCTCAACTTGCAGCTCTGATGCTTTGGTTTCAACTTCGAGAAGTGAAACTTCGAGAAGAGGTAAAACATCTTCGCCAGACCCATGTGGGTTCAAATGATTCTCCATTTTTAACAACAGACCCAAAACTCATTTCTACAGTTCAGTTGGCCAAACAAGTCTCTTCAACCAAATTAAGTGTTGTGATTCAAGGGGAGACGGGCGTTGGCAAGGAACTTTTGTCCAAGTGGATTCATGACCACAGCGATCGAAAAGATGGGCCTTTTGTCGCCGTAAACTGTGGAGCCATTCCTGGGGAACTTTTAGAAAGTATCTTGTTCGGACACAAGAAGGGTTCTTTTACCGGAGCCATCAATGACCAAATCGGTAAATTTCAAAGTGCCCATAACGGAACCCTTTTCTTAGATGAGATCGGTGATCTTCCCGAAAAATTGCAGGTCAAACTTCTAAGGGCCCTTCAAGAAAAAGTGATTGAGCCTTTGGGATCAAATAAGCCCGTTCCCATCGACGTAAGAGTGATCGCTGCAACGCATAAGACTCTTTCTCAACTGGTCCAACAAAAAACATTTAGAGCAGATCTCTATTTTAGATTGGCTGAAGTGGTGGTTGTTATTCCTCCTCTACGCGATAGGCCATCAGATATTGGCCCGCTGGCTACAGAATTTTTGAAATCTTATTTGCCCGAGGGAAGGCTTTCAACTCGAAGCTGGAATTGGCTCAAAAGCCGAGAGTGGCGGGGTAATGGTCGTGAGTTACTCAGTTCAATCAAACGGGCCGCAGTACTTAGCACCAAACTTGAAATAGAGATTGAGGATCTCACCCGTGGAGAACCAATCGGTCCAGCGACTGGAGGCGAAGGTCTAAAACCTTGGTTGGGCGGGGAAACCCTAGAAGATGCAAAAACAAAATTTATATTATCAAAGGTCGAGCTTGCCCTTCAACAAGCAGATGGGCAACGAACAAAGGCCGCAGAACTTTTGGGTGTGACTCCAAGAACTCTGTTTAGATATTTAGAAAATAAAGGCGAGGACCTGACAGAGCCGTCATAGAGACTGACAGTTCTGTCATAGTGATCAGAAAAGAATGAGGATGGAAGTGAATCTTATTAATGACTTAGACTTGGCCCGAGTTGGTCACGGATTTGAAGTAGGGAGTGTCATCAACACTTACTTAACTTCAATGAAAGGACTTTGAATCTATGAAAACAAGCAGACTCTGGTACAGCTTTATTGCCTTTATGGGCATTGCCTCCCTCTTGATCGCCGCAAGTCTTAGGGCCGATGATGTTTATAATTTTTATTTCCAAAAAGCACCGGGCCCGTCGACCGTTTATCAAAGTGGGGGAATGCCTTCGGCTAACAGTGCCGCACAAAACCCGACGGTGATTCAAAACGGGGTGCAATCGCCACCCGGATCAACGACTAATCCGGTCGTCGTTCCCGCGGGAGAGGGCCAGAATTCTACAAAAGCTGAAGTTGGAAAACCAGACGATGAGAAAGGTTTTTCCCGTTGGGAAATCTTTCTAGGAAAGAATAGTTTTAGCTCAGGTATCCCCGAATTTGGTGATGGTGGCAGTGGAGCGAGCGCATACACTGGAGAGTGGGTTCTAGGTCTTCAATTTAATATTTGGAAGAATTTCGGACTCGGAGTTCAAGTCATGCAACCTTCTGGACAGTCCATTGTTTTTAGCGGTCCCATGTCTACCCTTGATTATACAGGGGAATTTATTTTCACACCCTTTCATATGAATGTAGCAGCATTTGACGTTATGGATTTCGGATTTGTGGGAGGCTATACCACCATTTCTATTCGAAATTATTGGGACGGATGGGGCGGCGATTATTCTGGGGCCACTCTTACCCATATAGGCACTTATTTCGTAGGGGGTACGGCCGCTCTTAATATCGGAAAAACCTTCGCCATTGTTGGTGAAGCTGACGAACTACCGGAAGAAAAACTCTCCCGCCTTTCCGTCGGCGTAAAATTTAAACTCTAAAAAAGCGGTGAAAGGAGTTGAGGTATGAAATTAAGTAATCTCTGGTACGTTTTCGCCGCCTTCCTGGGAGTCCTAACAGCCTTGATCGCTTCAAGTCTCAAGGCCGACGATGTTTATAATTTTTATTTTCAAAAAGCTCCGGACCCCTCCACTGTTTATCAAAGTGGAGGGGGTCCCGGTGTAGTTTCAGCGGCAGACGGCCAGAGTTCGGCGAAAGCTGAAGTAGCTAAAACCGAAGATAGCAAAAGTTTTTCTCGTTGGGAAATTTTCGTCGGGAAAAATAGTTTTACCTCAGGCATCACTGAATTTGGCGATAACTATGGCGGTGGGGGACCGGCAAATGGAGAATGGATTGTAGGTCTTCAATTCAATATCTCGAAGAATTTTGGACTGGGAGTTCAAGCCCTCCAAACTTCGGGGCAGTCAATCGTATTTACCGGCCCCATGTCGACTCTCGACTACACGGGTGAAATTGTTTTCACTCCCTTTCATATGAAAGTGGCGACCTTTGATGTACTGGATTTCGGTTTTACCGGAGGCTATACCACCGTGTCTAATATTACTGGCATGAACGCTGTACCTTATAATGGCGCACCCGACAGTAGCAATTATTATTCTGGTTCGAACAGCGGTCATACTGCCTCGTACTTCGCCGGTATAATTGCCGGCCTTAATATCGGAAAGACTT
>Ga0207037_10369_pt2 | contig 11560 bp, 9 predicted proteins | sample Alteio_BWMinCont_75_FD_153268 | JGI IMG/M metagenome (GOLD analysis project Ga0207037, IMG submission 153268) | Enriched cells from forest soil in Barre Woods Harvard Forest LTER site, Petersham, Massachusetts, United States -... | ecosystem: Environmental > Terrestrial > Soil > Temperate forest >... | reverse complement strand
TATTTCCTCCCGTTGCAAGCAACGGATAAAGCGCTGAGACAAGAAACGTTCCTCCATATAACACATTTTGAGTCGCTTGCCCGGCGCCATTGGCGGATAACGTAGGGATGGTACCCGAGCTGACGGTCGTCGTGCCCGAGGATCCCGCTTGTATATTAGTCCCGACCGTTACCTGTACTCCTTTAGAGAAGTTGAGGGATGCCAAATCGGCTGAAACAGTCGCAGAACCAGACGCTCCATTGTAAATGGACTTGATTTGGTTGAAATACGAGAGCGAGCCATTGGTGCCAAAGAACGTATTTATGTTCGAATCTATGCCTGATCCGAAGTCCATACAATGTGATCGGGTTGGCAGTAGCCAACAACCAGCAGGTGGAGTAGGAGGTGGAGCTGCTGCTGGTGCACCAGGTGCGGCCGGTACAGGAGACGGAGTGATCTGATATGTCGGGACTCTGATTGTTTGGGCGCGCGTATAGCTAGCAGAACTTGCAAGCAAAAAACAGATGGTTCCGAGTCCCAAAATCTTCGAAATCTGCATGTATATTTCCTCCCCAATCTCTAAGCACACTTCCGGGTCCGCGTCAGAACGAAGGATTCCGAGGCGGAAAACGAACTTTGGGCCTCCGCCCGACAGCGACGCATGTCATCAAAAACGACAGGGCAAAGAAAATCCCTTTCGACAACCGAGCGAAATCGTTATACCCGGAGAGCGCAATGACGATGGAACAAAGTTCTTTGACTGAGATCGGTTACGATTGCACCATTCGCGCACGAAGCGGGCGGTGAAATCCCCACGATAGATGGCGAGTACCTTGTAAGTGAATTGCCGCGGTGTAAGGTACAATCGGCGTCATCTGGAGGTCCCGGCCCTCGATGAATTATGCGGATCTATCCTCACCGGAGCTTTTTTCTCTCTGTTCTGGCGCCGGTGATGCGGCCTGCTGGCAAGAATTCATCCGCCGTTTCAATCCGCTGATTGCGCGCACGGTGCTGCGCGTCGCCATGCGCTATGGAATTTCCAATAAAGCGCTTGTTGACGACCTCGTGCAAGAGACCTACCTGAGGATTTGTGCCAACGAATGCGCGCTACTTCGAAGGTTCAGTCCGAGGCAGCCTGAGTCGGCCTTTGCATTCCTTAAAGTCGTCGCAGCAAATGTCGCGCAGGATCACTTTAAGTCGCGTCTCGCTGACAAGCGAGCACCCGAATCAACAGCGGACTCAGTCGAGGAGACATCGGCAACAGTTGGTTGGGAACCTCCGAAGAGCTCCTTGAACGACCCCGAGCGAGCCGTGCTTATCGATCAGATCGATCGCAAGTTGAAGGAGGTTGTGCCTGAGCGCGAGTTCCAACGTGATCGCACCGTTTTTTGGCTGTACTACCGTTCGGGATTGACGGCGAGCGCCATCGCGTCACTTCCCACAGTGGGTCTGACTACGAAGGGCGTGGAGAGTGTGTTATTTCGCTTGACCCGATTGATCCGAGAAAGCATCTCCGGTCCTGGCGGACCGGATGCTCAGGGAGCAAAAGGATTTCATCAAGCGGAGTCGTTATAGGGAAGGAGCGCAGTAGCATGCTCAAACCAGGTGATCAACACCTGACCGAAGATGAGCTTGACCGGCTAGCAGGCATCTCGGGCCCGGGCCATGCGACTTCTGGTCAATCGGCTGTTGTCGCTCCAACGGCCGCAAGCCATCTCTCAACCTGTCTCGATTGCCGCCGCCGCGTTGAAGAACGGCTGGCAATGATTCAGAAGCTTGCATGCCTGGAGACGTTGGTTTCGGCGGACAGGACTGAATTGTGTCCGAGCAATGAAGAATGGTTGAAGGTAGCGGCTGGACTTGTGCAGCAAGATATGTCGCAAACGATGCTGGACCATGCAGTTCAGTGCGACCATTGTGGCCCCCTGTTGAAACAGGTTATTCAAGACTTCTCTGACCCCACCTCCCCGGAGGAAACGCAGATCGTCGCCAACTTAAAAAGCAGTTCCCTGGAATGGCAGAAGAGGATGTCAAACCAATTAAGCGCATCAGCGTGTCCCCGAGAACAAAGCACTCGCATGTACCAGGCCAGGTGGTCATGGAAGTTGCCAGTTTTTGCATGTTCGGTCGTCGCGTTGTTCGCTGTTCTCATTTGGATTTTGTTACCGCGTCCCGAGCGTCGCGTCGAAAAGCTCCTAGTCACCGCTTATACTGAACGGCGCAACTTCGAGCCTAGGATGCCCGGCGCCGCGTGTGCTCCGCTTAGAATTCAACGTGCTGTGGAGACTTCGCACTTGGACAGTCCACCGTCTCTCCTCGAAGCTGAAAAAGAGATTACAAACAATCTGGCAAAGAACCCATCCGACCCGTTCTGGCTGCAAAGCCGCGCACGAGCAGAGCTCCTCGAAGGAAACTATAGCGGTGCGATTGACGCACTTCGTGAAGCCCTCGCTGCGAAACCGAATTCTCCATCTCTTCTTGTTGACCTTGGTACCGCCTATTCCCAACGTGGGGATGCGACCGGCAACCCACAGGACTACGGACAGGCCGTCGACGTTCTTGGTAAGGCGCTGCAGAACTCCCCTCGCGACCCGGTTGTCTTATTCAATCGCGCGATAATCTCGCGCAAGGCCCTCCTCTTCTCCCAGACAATTGAGGACTGGCAAGCCTATCTTCAAATTGACCCGACGGGTCCATGGGCAGACGAGGCTCGTTCGAGACTAGTTGAGGCGAAGCAGGAACAAGGAAAGAGAAAACAGGGCAGCCTTCAGCCGCTGCTCACGCCAAGTCAATTCGCCGCTTTGGACCTTGATCAGCCCGTGGTGATCGATGCGGTTGATCAGCACTTGGAGACCTATTACGATACGGCGGTCTCGCAGTGGCTCCCTCTCGCGTTTCCAATTGCAGCCTCTAGCTCAGTCGAATCAGCAGATGCCCGCGCCGCATTGCAAAAACTGGCTGCCATTTCCCTGACCCGACACTCTGATCGCTGGTGGACAGACCTTTTGAGCGGGTCTTCCTCGCCTCTATTTCCCGCCGCGCTAAGGTATCTTTCCTCTGCGATTCAAGCCAACGAAAGCGGGTCCACGGATGCAGCTCACAAGAACGCTGTTCTCGCAGTTCAATACTCCCGTCGAGGCGGCTGGAATAAGGCGGCGATAGTTCGAGCAAACATCGAGGACCTCTACGCCTCCAACCTGGGACAAAACGCAGATCAATGTGCTAGCCGACTCGGACCACTTCGCGATAACCCTCAACTGCGTCTCTATCCCTGGTTAGGGATCAAATACCGCATCCAAGAAGGAAATTGTCAGTGGCTTCACGAAAATCTAGGAGGTGCGCTGGACTCGTATTCGTCCGCCGCAACGCAAGCGAAAGCAACCAACTACGGAACTATTCTGCTTGGGGCCCAAGACCACTGGTCTATGGCGGCCGGTGCCAGCGGAGATTATGCCTTGGCATGGCGGCTCGCCACCGACGGGCTAAAAGAGTTCTGGGGTGGAAACTTCTCCGATGTCCGAGGCTACAACTTTTACTACAGCCTATATGAGACCGCACGCTTCAGACAGGAACCATTTCTGGAGGTATCGATTTGGAAAGAAGCCATTCCACTTGCAGAATCATCTCCCGATTTGGCGCAAGTCGCGGTCGCCCACTCACTATCCGCCAATTCCTCGTTGGCCACTCAAGACTCATTCGAAGCACTCCGCGAGTTTGAGCGGGCGACCGAACTGTTCGCACGTTCTCCAAAAACGGAGGCCACACGGTTGGCTCACCTGGAGGCAGAAACGAGACTTGCTGGGGTCGAGACGTCAACAGGTCAGAGCGAGTCTGCGCTCTCGCGACTTCGCTTGATTTCGGCGGAGGTAAATCGGCTTTCCGACAACTACCTTAAGGTTCTCTTCTACGACAACTTCGCCAAGGCGTTGGTGACCGAAGGAGATACCAAAGAGGCCGAGGCATCCTTGCGCTCAGCCATTCGACTAGCTGAATTGCAGTTGCAATCGGTACGGGACGTCAAATCACGACTTGAATGGAAGCTCCGTTCCTCCGAGCCATATCGCGACTTGGTTTCTCTCCTCGTTTCAAAAGGCGATGCGGAAGGCGCCCTCCAGTCTTGGGAAGCATTCAAGGCGGCTCCGGCACGTATTCCGAATCTCAGTTCCCAAGAATCCGGAGATAAGGCAATGCTTAGAAACGCAGCTCTTTGGCAAGTGAGTTCATATTTACCCGGATTGTCCAGAGCCACCTTAATCACCTACGTCATTTTTCCAAAACAACTGCTCATATGGGCTTCCGACAACCGCGGCGTCCATTTCGAGCGCATCTCCGTATCCGCCGCGGAACTCTTAGCCTCCGCAGAGACCTTCCGCGACCTGTGCTCGCGTCCTGGGTCCGATCTCGTCCTCGTTCGGCATCAGGCGGAGCACCTATATGAGCTTCTGGTCGCTCCCATTGAACCCTACTTGCAACCCGGTCGGACTCTGATAGTCGAACTCGACGAAGGACTCGACGGCCTTCCCATGGAAGCTCTGCTTGACAGAAACAACCACTACTTAGGGGAACGCGGCCCGATCATGTCATCACTTGGGGTCCTTTACTCGCGACAGGAAACGCTTGTTCTCAGGATAAGCCGTGAGACGCCGGCTTTGGTTGTCGCAGTCTCAGCTCCTCATCGGGACACTGGGAACCAACTCCTTGGGTTGCCGGACGTCGTTCCTGAGGGCCAGGCTGTCGCTAGCATGTTTAAGTCTGCTCACTTGCTCATAGGTCGCACCGCCACGCTACAACACACACTACGAGAGATTCCTCTCGCCGGTGTTTTTCATTTTGCCGGGCACGCTTCGAACTCCTACTTAACGCCCGGACTCCTGCTCTCCGATTCAGCCCTCACGGCCAACTCCCTAGAAAAACTAACCGTGTCGAGTACCCGCCTCGTGGTTCTTTCGGCCTGTAACACCGAGGCCGGCGCGCTTGGAAGCGTCGACGCTCCCGACAGCCTTGTTGTGTATTTGGTTCGTGCAGGTATACCGCGCGTCGTTGCGAGCCGGTGGGACGTCGATTCCGGCCTAACCCGCCGCTTCATGGTCGAATTCTACACACAGCTGTTGCACGGCTCGTCTGTGGAAGAGTCTCTGTTCGAGGCGCAGAACGCTCTGCGCGGGCAGGTCTCGTCCGGCCATCCTTTCTATTGGGCTGCCTTCACGGTTTTCGGCGCCCAGGCAGCTACCACATGAGTTTCGTTGTGATCGATAAGGCTCAACAATTGCACGAGTATAGGAGGCCACAATGACACCGAGTTCGCTGACCACTCTCTCTTCCAAGTTAGTCTTATGCCTTATGTTTCTGAGTCTTGTTTCCACAGCGTCGCATGCACAAACCAATATCGAAATAGAGGTAGTCGGGCCCTGGAGCTACGTGCAGGACCCAGGCGACACTAATAGGGTCATCTTGGTTGCACCCCAACTGGGGCACACAATGGCAGTCTTCAAAGGAGATGATGGGTTCAATTATTCGAATGCCACAGAGCCATCGATAGGATCTCATCGCTTGGATTTCTCGACTCTGCCCTGCAGTGCTACATCGCCTTCCAAGAAATATCTGTATCCCCTGACCGGAGTCACTCCGAGTACTGTCACAGCTGCCTTACAATCAACTTCCGCATACTCTTTGTCTTTACCCAAGCCCTGCGCCTATGAAAGCAAGATGACTTCCCAGTTTAGGTACAACGCTACTCAGCCCGTCACTCAAGCCGACCCCGAAGGCAGTTTCACTACTTGGATGATTCTTCACTACAGCGTGACAGACCAGACGGTTCCCGCAGACTTAGATAAGGGGACTGGGAGTGCTTCGACGATTCAATTCGGCACAAACAGTGGTTCAACTAAGAATGCAATCAGCGTCACTCTATATGTGAGTCCCAGCATCGGCCCCGACACGCGGTGCGATTCGCATTCCGCAGCAATCTTCGATGCAGTTCTCCAGATGTGGAATGCTCCGCACGTCTATCGTGTCTTCCCCAAATTGAAGCCATTAGCGACCTCAAACCAGCAACTCTCTTCGTATGACTACACATGCGATCAAGGCAAGGCTAATTCTGCCAACGTTTTCGCACCTAAAGTCCCGGGCCACCAACAGAAACGCGCTCCCGGCAGGGCAGACTGCCACGCAGCACAAGTTAACGTGAATGGTGTGGTCAACTAATTCGCAGGTCCAGCAAGGTGTGACGGCAGTTTCCTAGGCCGTTGTTGTTGAATGGGGTCTGGAAGATCCCACCATGGTTGGCGTCCAACTAGCGTCCAAAACCCCGTGTTTTGGGGGTGGTTTTAGGGGGTCTCCGAACTGTAAGGGCAATTGAATCATCAAGACTTAGGGTTTGCTCGTCGAGCTCATAACCCGAAGGTCGTCAGTTCAAATCTGACCCCCGCAACCATTTCGTGATCGACAAGGCCGGAATCCAGAATTCCGGCCTTTTTCGTGCAAAATCATCTCCTGAACTAGATTCGAATTTGCAACCCTCCCTCAACAGCTGGATTTGCGCTCGCTTTGAAGCCGCCGCAGTGTCCCCTGTAACTTCTTTCCGCCTCGACTCGCAGTTCAGTTTTCCCAATTGTCCGAAGGCGGCGCAATCCCGAGTCGTTTCATCTTGTAAAACAACGTGGTGCGTTTCAGACCCAGTCTCGCCGCTGCTCCCCGCGGACCACCCAGCTTCCAATTCGCTCGCTGACAAGCAGCAAGAATCTCCTGGCGCACTTTGTCCTCCAGCGTCGGATTGGAAATCTCGACCGGTGATGGATCACAATTCTCCGGCACTATCGGTGCGAACACTCCATCCGTGGAAAGGATGACCCCACGCGCAACATGGTTTTGAAGTTCGCGAACGTTCCCGGGCCAAGGGTGACGGACGATGGCACTCATGACCTCCTCGGGGATTGTATTAATGAATTTGTCCATGGAGGTAGCGAACTGTTCAACGAAGTACTTCACGAATTCCCGGACGTCCTCTTTCCTTTCGCGGAGCGGCGGCAAGGAAATCGGGAAAGTATTCAGCCGATAGTAAAGATCTTCCCGGAACTCACGGTCGCGAACCATTTGCCGCAAGTCTCGGTTGGTAGCGACAACAACGCGGACATCCACCTGCGTGGTACGTGTGCAACCGACGGCCTCGAATTCGTGTTCCTGGAGTACGCGCAGCAGCTTGGGCTGAAGTTCCAGCGGCATATCTCCAATTTCATCGAGGAGCAATGTCCCGCGATCGGCAAGCGCAAAGCGGCCCACGTGTGAAGTGACCGCGCCGGTGAACGCTCCCCGTTCATGTCCGAACAGCTCGCTTTCGAGAAGCCCGGCGGGCATCGCCGCACAGTTCACCTTGACGAGATTTCGGTTGCGGCGAGGACTGAGTTCATGAATCGCGCGCGCTATGACTTCCTTGCCGGTGCCGGTCTCGCCCGAGAGCAGCACGGTCGCGTTGGTGGGCGCCACGGCCTCCACCTGGGAGAGGATTTTGCGCAAACCCCCGCGGCGCCCCACGATCGCCTCCAGGAAAGCGTCTTCGGCGCGCTCAGACTTGCGCATATTGGCTTCATCGAGACGACGAAGAGTAGTCTCCCTAGTCGCTGCTCTTCGATATCCGTCAACGTGCGTGGCAAAGTCGGACATTACGCTCATGTTTCACCCCCCAGATGGCTGTCGCAAGTCTTGGTAACAATGGAACAGGTTAGGCGACCAGAATTCATAGCGAATATCCTCGTCACCCACACGCTAGCCACAGGCCGTACCGAATGGAGTCAGCGAAGCTGAATGCCTTGCCGTACCGCAGCACGCGATACCACTCGACCCACTTGCGACCGAATAAGAGAATCAGTGACATAACCCTCCCGAGAACCGAAACGTCCCAACACCGAGCGTTGCGCTTTCGCATCTTGACCACTCCCCCCCACTGATCTCACATCTTTCGTTGCACTCAACATTACGGACTCTCCCAGTTTTTCAGCGCTTGAGTCTTTGTATCGCGACACCCAGTAAAGGCACTTCACAAGCCAAATCCCTGGTGGTTTAGCTTGCTGAAAAAAGGTGCCTTAACTGTCCGGGGTAGCCTTGCCTTCGGGAATAGGTGCCAACATGTTCGCAACAGTGCAGTTGTTGACAGACGGCGGGGATGTGAAGCAGGTCTTCAGGTGACCGTCAGGCGTTCCGGAGGTGACATCGGGAAGAGGAATCGTTTTTCGGCTAACGTATCCCGTTAGCAGACTACTTCGTGCAGCAGACTAACGACGGCAGCGTTCGGGAGCTTCGAGTCCATCGCCATTCCGCGGTTCTGCGAATCATCATTGCGCAGGACAATTGCTTGGCGCCGGGTTTCCGGCAAACCTGCCTGCGATCCAGGCCAGCTGGTCTCGTAAAGATCCGTAGACAACCGGATCATGCCCGAGACCGGGGTAAACATTCCGTTGGACGCGGGCCCCAGAACGGCAAAGGCGCTCGAAGATCTTTCCGCCAGCAGATTCCGTAAACAAGATGTCGTCCCCGCCACCCACAAGTAGCAAGGGACCATACGCCGGTTGCATTCCCGGTTGATTGCGCGCGAGAAACTGTTTGATGTATTTGTTGTCCCTCCACCCGGGCAACAACAGTTCCTCGGTGGGCAGCTCTGCGAAGGCGCCGCTAGCCGCACTGCAGCCGTCCTCCAGGGAGACGTTATAGATAGCGAGTGCTTTCTTCGTCAAAATGTCCTTAACCTCAAGCTCCGGATAAACCGTCTTGGCTCCGAAGACCCAGAATCCCACGAGTCCATTGAGCACGGGCAGCCTCACGCTGACAACGGCGCCAATCCCATCTTGGAGATCGCTTGCACCGGCGAGTGCGACTGTGCCAAGAAAATTCCGGTCCTTGATTGCTCCTTCGAGCTCTGCGACTCCCAAGCTCGACAGGCCGCCCTGCGAATGTCCGACGACGAGCCACTTCTCAGTCAGCGTGAGGACTGCGGCGCGCGCTGCAGGTACGGAGTTGATGACATCGGTGCCATTGCTCAACATATCGAGGTAGGCGTGTCGGCCTTCGGTTCCGAGTCCCGCGTAGTCCGTTGCAACCACGGCATAACCCATCAGGACATACTCATAGAGGCCTTCCCAGTTGTAGAACAGCGACTTCATGAGAGAGGGAGCGCAGATTCTTGCAACCCCGCTTGTGCCATGCGACCAGGCAAGCAGCGGCCAACCACCTTTCGGAGGCCGGCCGTACGGGACCAGGACGACGCCGGACGCCAACGCATCTTTACCGCTTGCTGTTCGGGTGTGATAGAGGATGCGGGTTGCCGTGATCCCTGGCGGTAGCGCGAAGTCGGTCGCTGGTTCCGATCGAACTAGAGTTCCTGCCTCAGCTTGTATTTTGCGATCGCCATTTTCGTAAAACGGTGTGATAGCAAGCGCTCGCCCAGCATCGATCTCTTTTCCCGCTCGGTAGGATGGCGCGAATAAGTCAGCCCCTCCCGCCAAAGGTTCCTGGGCCAACGTCGCCCCTGACCATAAACCCAGCGCGATCAGTGCGCTTGTAATGCGGAGAAGAACGTCAAGACCAATGACAAGTGGCTCACGGCCTGGCAAATGCGACATACGGCTCCGATCCTCGACCTGCCCGAGTGGACCAGCGGGCAAATACGCTTCATGCTGCCCGGGCGGTACTCCCCTTAAGCTCAAACGAGAATCCGGCACGGCCGTACCAGGAGCTCTCCCATTGCTGCGAAGAGAGAGAACCAAAGGCAATCCCGTGTCCGAAATCAGTCCCTGCGAAAGACTTTCAAAGGCAATGATTTGTGGCGCCTACATCAAAACACGTGGATCGACGGGTTGGTCAGGGCTCAACTCTCCGGCGTACGCGCGGCGATGGATCTCGCCGGCCGTGGCGCCCGCGGCTCGAACCGCCACCATTTTTTCGGGATCGAAATACCTGCCCATCGGCATGGCGGCAAATTCTGCCGAAATTCTCATGAAGTTCCCGGATTCTTCCCAATCCCCAAAGTTATCGGCGAACAGCTCCACGCTGTTGCCGTCCGGATCTGCGTAGTACATGGAAGTGGTCGGGCCGTGATCGGCTGAAAGAATTGGTTTGATTTCCTTGTCTCTGAGCCGAATGTAGGTATCCAGGAGCTGGTCCAGAGAATCGTATTCATACGCTATGTGTTGGAACCGCACGTGACTACTCTTCTGTGCGTCTTGGGTCAGCTGTGGCATGGCGATCAAACCGATTCGATGATTCGCGTCATCGTTGGTCACCCAGGCAGCGCTTACCTGAATTGGCGCGTTCTTTCCGAGTGGGCTGGACGTTTGAAATACAACCACCATACCCAGCACCGTCGCGTACCACTCCGACATTTTCTTCAGGTTGGCCGTGGTGAGGCCGTAATGATGTAAGGTCGGACGGATCGTCCCTTGAACATTTGACATAGGCATCGCCTTTTATTCCTCCAAGAATCCTCGAGTGCGGGCACGAGCTTTTTCATCAACTATTATTCAGTTGTGATTCCCATCGCCTCTGTCAATTCGTCTCGCGCCTGGATGTAATCCAACTGGGACTGCAGGAGCAGAGTTTTCAAGCGCCGTGCCTTCCTGCATTTGCTGGGCACTTCTTGAAGCTGCCGTGGCTCTTGTGGGTGGAGCAAACGATACGCGATCATCCGCTCCTCTCCTGAATTCGACTCGCGCCCGAAGGTGCGTCTATACGGCGCTCTCTGAATTCAAGGCAATTGAGGACCCAAAATGAGTGCACCCGAATTGCGTTCAAAATAGGTGCGTTGCGTTACTTACGTCATGGGAGCGTGCGAGTTCTCCGTCAATAGATTTACATTTGGGCAGATGTTGACAGTCGCCTAGACAAGCAAAATTATTTTCTTCGCGAATTGTGAGATAGACCCTGTTGGTCTAATGCGAGATGCTAAAAATGCCAAAGAGAATATAATGCACACCATGGCATCCCGCGTGCCCGCTCCGGGGCAATCCATGGACCTTCGCGCCGTCATCGATTCGGCTCCCGCGCTGATCCACACCGGTTTGCCTGACGGCTATCTCGATTTTTTCAATCAAAGTTGGCTTACGAACGTCGACTTTTTTTGTCCGCGTACTCCCCAACCGCTCGAACTCGCGTTCCTGCAAGACCCGTAGGAGTTTGGGTTGCAACTCCAAGGGGATATCACCGATTTCATCCAGAAACAGTGAGCCCTGGTCCGCTACCTCAATGCGTCCTGTTTTCTGAGTAATGGCGCCCGTGAAGGCGCCGCGCTCGTGGCCAAAAAGCTCGCTTTCGAGTAAGCCGCTGGGAATCGCCGCGCAGTTGAGTTTTGCAAATGCGCGGCTCTTCCGTTGGCTGCGGTAATGGATGGCGCGCGCGATCAACTCCTTGCCGGTACCTGTTTCCCCGAGGAGTAGTACGGTCGAATCTCCGGTAGCGACCGTTTCAACCAACTGCAGCACTCGCCGCAGGGCTGAACTCTGCCCCACAATTCCTTCGAATGCTGTCTCAGCGCTATCATCCTTGTCCAAAAGGCTTATCTTCACAGTTCTTAGAGGCCCACTGGTGAAATGGGGAT
>Ga0207037_10202_pt2 | contig 11652 bp, 6 predicted proteins | sample Alteio_BWMinCont_75_FD_153268 | JGI IMG/M metagenome (GOLD analysis project Ga0207037, IMG submission 153268) | Enriched cells from forest soil in Barre Woods Harvard Forest LTER site, Petersham, Massachusetts, United States -... | ecosystem: Environmental > Terrestrial > Soil > Temperate forest >... | reverse complement strand
ATCCCGGCCGCGGTGCAAATTTCGATCAGCGCCTGCACCAGCGCCTTGCCGACACCCTGACCGCGCACATTCTCCCGCACGTAGACGCTGTCTTCCACGCAGTACCGATAAGCCGTCCGGGCACGGAATTGCGAGTAATACCCGTAGCCGAGCACCCCTGATTGATCCACCGCCGCCAGCCACCGCCAGCCGTGATCGACGATTGCCCGGTAGCGCGTGAGCATTTCCTCGACCGAAGGTGGCTCTTCCTCGAAGGTCCCGGTGCCGGTCAGGACATGATGGGCGTATATGGACTGGATTTCGGGCACATCGGCCTCAGTCGCGTCGCGGATGATCATCTCCGGGTCCCTGTCGCGGCGATTGCGTCAGACAATACCACCGGCAGCCAAATGCCGGCGCGGCTCATTGTCAGCGTACATCGTGCCAATTTCCGGGCTGACGGGGAAGCCATGCGTGACAGTCATGGACACGAATCCAAGGATTCGTTGATTTTTTTGGTCATGAGGTGGCATACAGGGTCGCCAGAACGGAACGGCGGCTCTCCGCGTGAAGCGGTCGTCATGCACAGGTATTGGGGACGGCAGGTTTCGGGTGGTACTCTCCCGGGGGAAAAGTCCGCGAGGATATTGTAACCCAACCCCCCCCGATGATGGCGGGAGTTTGGGTTGGTGCCCGTAGTCACGTTCGGATAAACGTGTCGTCTTCGGCCTGGGGTTAGGTTCCTTAAAGGGTTTGCTCGTGGATATTTCTGACGGACATACGCCTGGCCAATCATGGTTGGGGCGCCAGGCTCCCGCTCCGGTTCCGGATCCCGCCGAACCAGGCATGTCGCAGGAGGGCGAGGAGTCACCTGGCGCCCCGCGTGGCGCGCCGATCCATCCGCGCCTGTTGGCGATGATGATGGCGGCCCGCTACTTCGGCCTGGAGCTCGATCCAAACGAATTCCGCAATGGCCCGGGTGAGACGGTGCCGGGTGCCGCGGCGCTGTCGGATTGGGCCAAGAATGCCGGCATGTGGTCGCGTGCGCTGCGGTTGCGCTGGCGCCACCTGATGCATCTCAGCAGCACCGGACCGGTCGTCCTGCTGTTCAACGACGGCACCGCCGGACTGCTGACCGGCGCCAATCCGGAAGCCAAGATCGTCGGACTGAAAGACCCGCGGGCGCCGGAAGCCGATCCGGCCATCATGGTCGATGAACTGCGGCTCGCCGAGGTCTGGAGCGGCGAGACCATTCTGTTGCGGACGGAACGCGGCGGCGTGGAAGCCGATCCGCCGTTCACCGTCGGCTGGCTGACCCGCATGATGCTGAAGGAGAAGAAGTCGCTCAGCGACCTCTTCATCGCATCGCTGGCGCTCAGCTTCCTGACCATCGTGCCGCCGCTGATCGTGATGTCGATCATCGACAAGGTCATCACCCACCACAGCTTCTCGACGCTGTTCCTGATGAGCATGATCCTCACGATCATGGTCTGTTACGAGACGCTTCTGGGCTTCGCGCGACGGCTGATCATCGCGGTCGTCGGGGTCCGAACGGACGCGAAACTCAATCTGCATATTTTCGCGCGGTTGATCCGGCTGCCGTTGGATTACTTCGAACGCCACCCGGCGGGCGAGACGATGTATAAGGTTAGTCAAATCCATCAGGTTCGGCAGTTCATCACCGGCAAGCTGATGACAACGCTGCTCGACCTGATCACTCTCATGGTGCTGCTGCCATTCCTGTTCTGGCTGAATGCGACGCTTGCCTGGATCGTGCTGGTTTGCTCGACGATCGTTCTGCTCATCATCCTGGCCTATTTGCGGCCCATGCGCGTGGTTTTCACCAAGGTGATCGCGGCCGAAACCGATAAGCAGTCGGCACTTGGCGAGACAGTGTTTGGCATCAAGACGGTAAAATCTCTGGCACTGGAGCCGCAACGCAAAGCGCTCTGGGACGAACGCGTGGCCGAGGCAGGGAAATGGCGGCTGGCGTTCAGCAAGCTGGCCAACTGGCCGCAGACTTTGGTGACCCCGATCGAGCGCTTCATGTGGATGGGCATCATCCTGGTCGGCGCGTATCTCGCGCTGGTCGACACGAGCGGGTTCCAGGTCGGCAGCCTGTTCGCGTTCATGATGCTATCGCAACGGGTCAGTCAGCCGCTGGTCGGCCTCGCCCGGTTGATCGAGGAATGGGAAGAGGTAGGCGGCGCCATGGGGCAGGCCGCCGACGTGCTGAACAGGCCGTTGGAAGTCGACGCGGCCTCGGGCGGGCTGCGGCCGAAGTTCGCCGGCGCGATTAGTTTCGAGGACGTGACCTTTACTTACGCGGGCACCAAAACTCCGGCCCTGGAAAAGGTCTCTTTCGCGGTTCCCGCGGGAACCATGCTCGGCCTCGTGGGGCGGTCCGGCTCCGGCAAATCCACCATCACGCGGCTGTTGCAAGGGATCAACCGCGAGTATTCGGGCTTCGTGAAAATCGACAGCGCCGATCTGCGGGAAATCAACCTGCGGCATTTGCGCTCGAGTTTCGGTGTCGTCCTGCAGGATAACTTCCTGTTCCGCGGTTCGATCCGCGACAACATCCTGGCCGGCCGTCCCGGCCTGACTTTGGAAGACGCGATTCGCGCGGCCCGCCTCGCCGGCGCCGAGGAATTCATCGAGCGGATGCCCAACGGCTATGAGACCTATATCGAGGAAGGCTCGCCAAATCTGTCCGGCGGCCAGAAGCAGCGCCTTGCCATCGCCCGCGCACTGATCACCGATCCGCGGATTCTGATCCTGGATGAGGCGACCAGCGCGCTCGATCCGGAAAGTGAGGCGTTGGTCAACGCCAACCTGCTGCGCATCGCGCGCGGCCGGACAATGGTGATCGTGACTCACCGTCTTTCGTCACTGGTCGATTGCGACCAGATCATGGTGCTGGACAAAGGTCAGGTGATGGACATCGCCCCGCATGCCACGCTGCTGGAGCGGTGTACGGTCTATCGCCAACTCTGGGCTCAGCAACATCGTCACATGGATAAACAAGGTCCCCGTCATGCCGCGCTCGCCCCAAACCTCGTCCACGGCGATTAGTACGGCGGTCGCCGACCGCCGCGACCCCACTCTGCCGGTTATCCTCGAGTATCAGTCGCCATCGACCGCGATCGTCAACGCGCCGATCCCGCGCGTGGCCCGCGGTATCAGTTGGACCGTCGGCACGATGGTTTTGGCCTGTTTCGCGGCGATGTCCATCATCAAAGTGGACAAGGTCGTCACGGCGCAGGGCAAGGTGATTGCCCGCGCCCCAACGATTGTCGTGCAGCCGCTGGAAACCGCGATTGTCCGTGCGATCGAGGTGCACGAGGGCGAGGACGTACGGGCCGGCCAAATTCTGGCGCGGCTGGATCCAACCTTCGCGGCCGCCGATCTCGAAGCGCTTAAAAGCCAGGTCGCGGCCTATTCCGCCCAGGTGGCGAGGATGCAGGCCGAAATAGACAATCGGCCGTTCAACTACGCTGGTTCCGACCCCCATCTGGCGCTGGAGGCGGCGATCTACGCCCAGCGCATGTCGGAATATAATTATAAACTGGAGAACTACCGGCAGAAGGCGGACAGCCTCTCAGCCCAGATCGCCAAATCCCAAAGCGATCTTTCGGGTTACCGGGATCGGCTGAGTACGGCGGTCTCTCTGGAAAGGATGCGGAACGAGCTGGACAAGCTCGGCGTCGGAAGCAAGCTCAACACGCTGTCGGCACAGGACACGCGGGCCGAGATGCAGCGCTACGTGGATAGTTCCATACAGGCTGGAAATGGCGCGCAACGCGACCTCGCGGCCCTGATCGCCGAGCGGAACGGCTACATCCAGAGTTGGCACGCCGACATCGCCGAGAAACTCGCCGAGGCGGCGGCCAAACTTTCCGATGCGCGCGAGTCGTTCAACAAGGCGCAGTTGCGGCGGCAATTGGTCGAACTGCGCGCCGAGCAGGACGCGACGGTGTTGACGATCAGCAAGGTTTCGGTGGGATCCGTCCTGACCGCTGGCCAGCAATTCATCACCCTTGTCCCGTCGAACGCGCCTTTGGAGGTTGAGGCGAATATTCCGGGTGGCGAGGATGGCTACGTTCATGTCGGCGACCCGGTGGCGATCAAGTTCGATACGTTCCCATACTCGCAGTACGGCATGGCGCACGGTGTGGTGCGAATCATCAGCCCCGACAGCTTTAATTCGCAGGACGAACAGCGGAACCCAACCGGGTCGGTGCCGATTCCGGCGCCCGGGATGTCTGGCATGACCGGCGGGAATACATGGTACCGGACGCGGATCACGCTCGATCAGATCGGACTGCATGACACCCCGGCGGGCTTCCACCTCGCGCCCGGCATGCCGGTAACCGCCGACGTCCTGGTTGGAAAGCGCACGGTCATGGCTTATTTCCTCGGCCGCGCCATGCCGTTGGTGCATGAAGGCATGCGGGAGCCGTGACGGCGCGCCGCCGTCCGCACGCGCCAGCGGGAGTCAGGCTCGCGGGAGTCAACAAGGTGCTTCCGTCATGGGGGATCAAATCGTCCATCGGTTGCCGCATCGAGGCGGGATGGTTGAGGGCTGAATGATTTTCTGGGACTTCGTTCTGTCACCGATCTCCGCCTCCGCCTCGCTCCGGCAGGCGGTGCGCCTGACCGACCGAGGTGATCGTCGCGCGGCGTTTCCACTGTTGGTCCGAGCCGCGCGCGCTGGCATCCCCGAAGCGGAATTCCGTATCGGCCGCTGCTACCTGGAAGGCGCCGGCGTGCCGCCAAGCCGAGGCAACGGCGTCCGATGGCTGGAAAAGGCGGCGACCCAAGGCTATGTCGAGGCACAGGCGCTGCTCGCGACCCTGTGCCTCAACGGCCTGGGCCCCGATCAGACCGCGACGGAACCTGGCAAGGCGACCTTGTTTGGAGGTCCAATCTCGGCCGCTCCGGACTATGAAACCGCCATGTACTGGGCTCGACGTGCCGCCGAGAGCGGCTCGGCCGAGGCGCAGGCGGTCGTCGGGTTCATTCTGGGTGGCGGTCCGGAAAACCTGCGGGATCAGGCGGCTTCCGACGAGTGGTACAGACGCTCCGCCGACGCGGGTTGCCCGCAGGGGCAACTCGGCTACGCCCTGGTGTTGGCACGCAACTCCGAAGATCCAGAGACGCAGGCGACTCTCGTCAGGCATCTGCGCGGCGCCGCTGACAAGGGGTTGGCGACCGCTTTGTTCCTGTTTGGGATGATGCAGGATCGCGGCGTAGGTGTGGCTCAGGACCAGGCCGCGGCCGCGCGTTCCTTCGCGCAAGCGGCCGCCAAGGGTCATGTATCGGCGCAGGCCCGATGGGGCTTCGCCCTGATGCGCGGCATCGGCGTCGAAGCCAACCTTACCGAAGGTGAATCCTGGCTGCGCCGCGCCGCCCTGGCCGGAGATCCCGAGGCGGCGGCTGTGGTCGGCGACATCTACGCCAAAGGCGGACCCCTGCCACCAAATTACGCCGAGGCGGCGACGTGGTTCCGTCGCGCGGCTGACCGCAATCACAAGGGCGCCGCCCGCGCTCTGGCCATGCTGCATCTCACGGGTGCCGGCGTGCCGCGCGATCAGGACGAAGCCGCCAGATTGTTCCGGATCGCCGCGCAGGCCGGAGACCCCGCATCCCACGCCGATCTGGGCAATCTCCTGCTCAAGGGCCATGGCGACCTGCAGGATTCGATCCACACGCGCGAGTGGTTCGAACAGGCGGCGGAGTCCGGCGACCTGATCGCCGCCTTCAATTTCGGCGTCTGTCTGGCCGAGGGTGTCGGCATCGAACGGGACGATCAGAGGGCCGCGCAGTGGCTGCGCCGCGCCGCCGATGGCGTCGTCAATGCGCAATACTGGTACGGCCGCATGTTGGTCGAAGGACGTGGTGTCGAGCAGAATGCCGAAGAAGGTCGAGCCTGGATCACCCGTGCCGCCGATATTGGCATGATTGAGGCGCAGGTCATGCTGGCCGATATGGAGTTAAACGGTACCGGTGGGCCAAAGGACCATGCCTCGGCTTTGGTCCGGTTCACCAAGGCGGCTGGGGCCGGCCATGTCGGCGCCATGTTCGCCACCGGTGCGATGCTCGGGGGCGGGCACGACGTTCCGGTAGACCGCACGGCAGCCCAGACCTGGTACCGCGCCGCCGCTGAACGCGGCCATCCCTACGCGCAATTGATGCTGGGCCGCTTCTTACTCCGCAACGTGGCGGGCGAGCACAACCCCACGGACGCGCGAATGTGGCTGGAACGCGCGGCGGCTCAGGGTCTGCAGGATGCGAAGGCTGACGTCGCCAGCTTGCCCGCGGTACCGAATGACGCTGTCGCCGAGGCGGTCTGATCCCGCGACCAAACCGGTGCTGACATCAGTGGACAATGAGACCGCCGAACGCGCGAGGCATGCAAGCCTGGTCAAGGATGCATTCGCGCGCGGCCAGGCGGCACTCGCGGCGGGTGATCAACCGGAGGCGGTGCGTTGGTTGGATCGCGCGCACCGCCTCGCGCCAGCCGACGGCACAATCGCGTTGTTGTTGGCCTCGGCCGTCATTGCCCGGGACAATGCACGGGCCGCCGGACTGTTCGCGGAGGTACTGGCGTCGCACGACGTGAGAGATGCGTGGCTTGGCCTGGCCACCGCCCGGCTTCTCAGCGGGGATTTGGCCGGTGCGCGGGCGGCTCTCGGGGAAGTTCTGAGCCGGCACGCCGTGTGGCCGGATGGCGAGAAACTTGCCGGCGAGGTGGTGCGGGCGACGGGTGCACCGGGCTGGTGCGGGCTGCGAGGCGACGGCGATTTGGTTGTTCATTCCGCGACCTCGGAACCGGTCGTGACGATCGCCGACGGTAGGCCGGTCAAAAGCACCCAGCTATCGCGGGCATGGCCCCGGATGAACCGGATCACGGTGATGGCCGGGGAGCGCCACCTGATCGGCAGCCCCATCTCGGCCCGCGCGATTGGGCGGGTCGAGGGATGTGTCAAAGTTCTCAAGGACGGTATCGCGGGATGGGTTTGGTGCCCGGCAGACGCGGATACCGATCCTCAGGTTTCGATCGGCGTTGGATCGGGCCGTCACGAGATCGTCGCCAGCGAACCGGCGGCCGGCATTCCCGGCCTGGCGCCCCTTGCCCGGCCCCGATCGTTCAAAATCCCTCGGACCAGCCTTCCCGCGGGCGAGACAACCTTCCGGCTGCGCGGGCGTGATGGCCGAGATCTTCGGGGCAGCCCGGTTTCCATTGATCGCGTGGGTGTGGGCCGGAACAAGCCGCCGCCGGGGGACCTTTCGCCGTCCCGCGCCGCGATTGAAGCACACGGAGCGTCCGAGCCGCCTGTCTCGGCGCGGCGGCGATTCAACGTCGGGCAGTGGCGTGGCGATGCGACGGAGGCGGTCATTCTGGTTACGCACGGCGACGGCGGCGGGGTGGAGCGGCGTGTTCAGGCCTCGGCCGCCTCGCACGAAGCACAGGGCCGCCGCGTCATCGTGATGCGCCCGGTGACGCGAACGGACGGCGCCATCCGGGTCACGGTTGACAGCGGACTGATCCCGCCAGCCCGGTTCGAACTCCCCGGGGAGCAGTCAGAGTTGCTGCGCCTGCTCCGTTGTACGAAACCGGTCGCGGTCGAACTGCATCATCTGCTGAACCACGATCCGTCCATGTTCGAGATCATTCGCGCTCTGGAGGTTCCCTACGACGTGCACATCCACGATTTCGCCTGGTTCTGTCCGCGCATCGCGCTGATTGGCCGAGGCAACCGATATTGCGGCGAACCCGCGCCCGCGGTGTGCGAGAAATGCGTCGCGAAACTGGGCAGCTTCCTACACGAGGACATTCGCGTCACGGCCTTGCTGGCGAGGTCGCGGACAATCCTGTCCGGGGCACGGCAGGTCATCGCTCCCTCGAAAGACGCGGCCGATCGGATGGAGCGGCATTTCCCCGGCATTTCGACGATCGTCATCCCGCACGAAGATGATGACGATCTGGACGAACCGCCGCCGATCTCGCGAGTTGACGGCATGGTACGCGTATGCATCGCCGGGGCGATCGGTTTGCATAAGGGGTTTCACGTGTTGCTCGCCTGCGCACGCGATGCGAAAAAGCGAGGGCTGGACCTCACCTTCGTCGTCGCCGGCACGACGATCGACGATCAGCGGCTGATCGACACCGGCCGGGTGTTCGTGACCGGTCCGTATCAGCCGGACGAGGCGGTCGCGCTCATTCGCACCCAGAACGCGGCGATGGCGCTGTTGCCGTCGATCTGGCCGGAGACGTGGTGCCTCGGTCTGACGGAATTGTGGCGCGCTGGCCTGCGTGTCGCGGCGTTCGACATTGGCGCGCAGGCCGAACGGATCAGCCGCACTGGCCGCGGTTTCTTGCTGCCTTTGGGGCTGCCTCCTCCTGCGATCAATGACGCGCTATTGAATGCGGCGAGAGGACGATCTCTTCTTCCGATCCGCCCCGCTTCGGCTTACAAGCCTTCCCGTTGATGCAACCAAGAGTAAGCGAGACACCGCATGCCTCCTCCCGCGGACGCGGTACAAACCATGACCGATGAAACAGAAGTCCAAACTGCCCCGCCGGCATCCGCCGCCGGACGTATCACCGAACTTCGCGTTTCCGCCAACCTGATGACGCTGGAGACCGGCGTTTACTGCGTGTTTCCGGCGCCCGGCAGTCGCACTCCCGACCCGGCGACCGGGCTTCCCGGCGTGCGCATCACGCGATGCCCGGGCATGGCTGGACGGCCGGAGGCGGTGTCCATCAGCACTTTCCGTGACGATGGCTGGCTGGACAATACCGCCGCTCTGGTACGGGTGACCGACGGTTCAGCTCAGGTGCTGGTGACGATTTATCAGATGGCCGGCCAGCCGGGCGAAAATGCGCCTCGCTTGCAAGTGCTGCGACTGGCCGGCGATCCGGCCGTCGCGGTGTCCGAGCCGCCGGCGCCAGCGGCTCCGGAACGGGAGGCGGATGTCATGGCCCATATCCAGGCATCCGGCGATGTTCCAGGCCAGTTTGGCGAGTGGATCGGCAAACGCGGTAGCCGGGCATGGATCGAAGGCTTTGGCATCTCCGACAAGGGACCAATCGGACCTGGCGACGTTGAGTATCAGGGCGTACTGGGCCGGGGCTGGCTGTCGCCATGGGTGGACAACGGCAAATTCTGCGGCAGCCGGGGCATGGCTCTGCCGCTTCTGGGCTTGAATGTCCGGCTAAAAGGAGCCGCCGCGAAACAATACTCGGTACGCTACTCGGCGACCTTCATTGACGGTAGTGCGGTCGGACCGGTCGAGGAAGGTACCGCATGCGAGGCGCCCGGTCTCGCGGCACTGGAATCCTTCCTGATCGAACTGGTGCCCAAATCCGAGCGCACGGCGGCCGAGCGCACGGCGGCCGAACGCACGGGCACGGCGCGACAGGCGGCGCCCCGCGCATCGACGCCGAAATCCCCCGCGCGGTCGAACCGCCGATAGGCCAGAAATCGGGCCAAAGACTGCCTGACCACTGGCCTCCAGTTGGGATCGCGCGTTGAAATTCCTGTTTGTGCACCAGAATTTTCCTGGCCAGTTCCTTCACATCGCACGTCACCTGGTGGCGATGCGAGCGCACGAAGTCGTCTTCATCACCGAGGCCAACGCCAACGTGATCGACGGGGTACGGAAGGTCCCGTACATGAAGCCGCCCCCAGCGTCGGCGGACACCCATATCGCGGCGCGAGAACTGGATGCGGCGGTTCGGCGCGCGGAAATTGTCGCCAACACCGCGAAGTCGCTAAAGGCGCTTGGTTTCACGCCTGACATCATTATCGGCCATCAAGGCTGGGGTGAGATGCTCAATCTGCACGATATCTTTCCCGGCGTTCCCATGATTGGCTACATGGAATTTTATTACCAGACTGATAGCGCGGACGTTATTTTCGATCCGGAGTTTCCCATCGATCCTTCCGATTTTCCTCGAATTCGCGCCAAAAACGCCATCAATCACCTCGCCTTGAACCTGCCCGGGCACGGGGTAACACCGACAAAATGGCAATTATCGACCTATCCCGACTGGGCGAGGCAACGCATCGATCTGCTTTGGGAAGGCGTCAACCTGGACGCCTGCTCACCAGACGATAAAGCCAGGTACGCACCACTCAAATTTGGCGACATGACCGTTCGGCGCAATGATTTACTGGTGACTTACGTGTCTCGCGATCTTGAGCCCTATCGCGGCCTGCATACAATGATCCGTGCACTGCCGCATTTGCTGGGCGCACGTAAGAACCTCAAGGTGGTCATGGTGGGTGGCGACGGCGTCAGTTATGGCGTGCCGGCACCTGGCGGCGGAACCTGGCGCGAGACATTCATGAAGAACGTCGCCGGTCAGATCGATGTGTCACGGGTCGCGTTTCCTGGCCGCATCGATTACACGCAATATCTGGCGATGCTGCGCCGTTCTGACTCCCACGTTTACTTAACCTATCCGTTCGTCGCGTCATGGTCGCTGCGAGAGGCGTTGGCCGCCGGCTGCGCGGTCGTTGGCAGCGACACCGAACCGGTTCGGGAATTCATAACCCACGGCAAGAACGGCTTGTTGACCTCATTTTTCGATCCGCGTGGCCTCGCCGATTCGGTACTGGAAGTGCTGGAGGACAAAAAATTGGACCTGAAACTGCGGACAGGCGCGCGCCGTTATGCCGTGAGCAATCTCGCGATGGACAACTATCTGCGGGAGTTCTCGGAAAAGATCGAGAGGCTCACCGGCGCATCGCTGCGAGTGCCGGAACGGCGTGACCGGGCCGCGTCGCCGCATGCCCGGAAGCGCCGGGTGAAGGTTTAGCCGCGGTATCCTTCGCGGTTGGAACGATCGTTGCACAACCGTCATCCCGGGATCCCCTCAATCGTTATCCCCGGATCCCCTGAATCGTCATCCCCTGATCTCCTCAATCCTCATCCCCTGATCCCCTCAATCGTCATTCCCTGATCCCCCTCAATCGTCATCCCCTGATCCCCTCAATCGTCATCCCCTGATCCCCTCAATCGTCATCCCCGGGCTTGACCCGGGGACCTCTTCAAGCACGGTTCGGCGTTAGGTCCCCGGGACAAGCCCGGGGATGACGATTGAGGGCCCCGGCCGACCGAATGACACACTGCCGCGCAACCTGTCATGGCCCTCCCCCGACCCGATCGGAAACTGCATTGGACTCGATTATTTCTTCGCGGCCCGCGCGCCGGCGACGGCGCTTTTTAGTTCGACCGCGTCCACGGCTCCGGGCAGCATTTCATCGCCAATGATCATCGCCGGTGTGCCCTGAATACCCAGTTGGTGGGCAAGATGCAGATTGGTATCGATCTGCGCCTGAATCGACGGATCGTCCATGTCATGCAGCAGACGGTCGCTGTCGAGACCGAGTCTTTTCGCCTCCGTCTCGATCGCCGGTTTCGTGATATCGGGGGGCATCCGCATCATCGCGTCGCGTAATTTTTCATACGCATTCTGTTTCCGCGCCGCGAGCAATGCTTTGGTGCCCAGTACACTGGCGGGACCGAGGATCGGCAGGTCCTTGTAGACCAGCCGGACATCGTGGTCGGCGGCCAGCAACGCGGCCATCTCGGGCTCCAGTTTCCGGCAATAGGGACAGCGGACATCGAAAAACTCGACGATCGTGACGCCGCCGCGCG
>Ga0207037_10386_pt1 | contig 11684 bp, 9 predicted proteins | sample Alteio_BWMinCont_75_FD_153268 | JGI IMG/M metagenome (GOLD analysis project Ga0207037, IMG submission 153268) | Enriched cells from forest soil in Barre Woods Harvard Forest LTER site, Petersham, Massachusetts, United States -... | ecosystem: Environmental > Terrestrial > Soil > Temperate forest >... | reverse complement strand
ACGTTCGTGTCGAAGAATGACAATCAGCAGCGAGAAGGTCCCAATTGCCGCCGCGATAGACGCGGCTGGGGAAAAAACCTGAATCCGGGCCGGTCGGATCCGACACCGCGCCGCCTGAATAATTCCCGATCCAATCAGCGCACCACTGCGAGACGTTCCCGAGCATATCATAAAGGCCCCAGGCGTTCGGTCGCTTCGTGCCCACCGGATGAGTTGTGCCACCGACGTACTGGCCCCCCGGCCGCTTTTTTCCTCCGCTGTTCTCCGCAATCCATGCCGTCGCCTCGAGGCTGTTCGCGGAATCGCTCGTCGTGCCCGCGCGACATGCGTACTCCCATTGCGCTTCCGTTGGCAAGGTAAAGGCATATCCAGCCGGAATCCGCCCGGCGACCCGCTCCCGTTCGTCAAGCTTTTTGCAAAACGCCAGTGCCTCATACCAAGTAACGCTCTCGACGGGAGCATTTCTGCCGACATTATTGTACATCGCTGGTTTAAAGAAGCTCGGGTTATTTCCCATCAATGCCTCATATTGTCCCTGTGTCACATCGGTCGAGCCAAGAAAAAAATCCTTCGTCAGCGTTACTTGGGTCTGCGGGCGCTCGCTGCCTGTTGCGTTCCTTAAATCCATGCCATGGGAGGTCAGTTGTGACAGGGGAATGTTGGAATTCGGCTCGCCCATCATAAATGTACCGGCAGGAATCGGGACTAGGTGGATCCCAGTGTCGGTCGCGAGCTGTGCAATGAAACCAGGAAACTTTCCCTGAAGGACTACTTGTTGGGCAGGGGTCAGCGAAACCGTCGGAACTGCCGCCACGTCTTCAACAGGAGTCAAGCTGGTCAGTAGAGGTTTGGTCTGGCCCACGACATGGCACTTTCCGAAAGTGAACAGCAAAATGAAAGCAAAGGTGGCGCCTAGGTTGAGGCTTAATGGACTTTCGTTCGAGATCATTGGATTTCGCTAAAGGGACGATCAAAGAAGGTTAAAGGTTTATCTAAGAAAGAGCAACATACGGTAAAGATCGATAGAAGTCTACCAAGAATTCTGGTTCATGACAAGATAACGATTCGATGCGGGTTCAGGTAATTTAATGATTGAATGCGCGCCCCTTGTCGACATCGATCAATCCTATAAATCGTTCACTCCACTCCAGTTCATTCTATTTGAACGATAACCTGGGTTGAGACGCTCCCGGCGAACCAAGTCGCTGGGTCAACGCCATAACCGGGTGAATACTGTTGAATGTAACCGCCTTCAGGGGTTATCGGCCCGTTTGGCCAGTAGGCAAGGCCGTAATAGTTCGTAGGGTCGGTATAAAAAGTGGACGTTAACGTCGATACAACGTTCATTTGGGACCAGCCAGCGGCCAGCATGTCTGAAATAAAGTAATCTACATCCACCAAGTGATCGTCATAACCGTAATTCGAGTCTACAATCGCAGAGGTTACATTATCAATCACATACCATGATTCATACCATTCATCCCACCGATATGAGTCAGTTGCCCCCGGTTCTTTCACCTCATCAATTGTAACGTGTTGGATGATATACCCATCTCCCGCGCCAGCAGAACATCCTCCGCTGGCAGTCCATTGCCATTGGTCAGCGGCCCACATCTCCGAAGCACCCTGGTATCCGGTTGGCTCCGAGCCAAAGCCGATGTCGTGGGTAAAGCTCGCAGTGTAGGTGTTAGTCACACTAAAGCCATCGGAGCCGCTTCCATCCAAAGCGGCAACTGGATAACCTAAATCTGTGGAGGTAACATATCCAGGGCCTAGGCCAAGACGATCAGTTGCCTTGAAAGGATTCGAAAGGTAATGAAACGCATTCATCCCATCCGGGAACCCGCTCGGATCGGGCGTCATCCAGCGGGCTTCTTCGGGACGGTAGTTGCGGAAGGGGAAGACGTAGGCGCCGAGATCTTCATCGTAGGGCTTGCCGGTGTAACGGGTGGCCGGGCGACCCGCGGCCAGCGGGGCGCCGAAGGCGGTCGTCTCGACCTGGTCGATGATTCCTCGGGCATCGATGATTGCGATGGTGGTCGCCAGGTGGTCGTTGAGGTAATAGGTGTCGGTGTATCCGCCCGAGGCGGGCGGGATTTGAGATTTCAAATTTGAAATTTGAGATGGGCTGACGCCGGGTTGGTCAGCCGCTGACAGGGCGGGGACACCGACGAGGCTGGCGGCGAGGGAGAGAAGGGTTGAGAATCTCATGGTTGAGTTTAAATCGGATTGTTGGCCGCAAAGAGTCGCGAAGAAGACAATGAAACGGCTATAGCCGCAAGACCGAGGTTGGTGGGGCGTTGGAGGCTGACGCACGCGGCGCAGGCTTCGCCCCCTCGCTTCCCGCTGCTGGCAGCGGTTCGGGGTGGTCCGGCCTTTGATCTCGATGGTCCTGAGAGCATGGACTGGGGTGGTTGGGCGGAGATGATGCCCTGATTGCACTATGCTGCAAGGATTTTCTTCCAGAAATCACACGTTTTCTAAATCATTTATAGCCAAGAACCTGCGCTGGCTTTGAAGGCATCTTGGAGGGTCGATCACTCGATTTGTCGTCTAATTTCAGGCCGAGAATTGCACTCGGCCACTTCGCGCGGATGTCGATGGCGATCGCGTAGTTCAGCGGTTTGGCGGCGCTAGCGGCGGGCGCAGCAGCGTCAGTGATGGTGTCATTGTTCATGGGATGGGGTGTCCCTTCGCCCTAGTTGATTTGAAAAATGTGCGCAAGATTCCGGACGTTACCAAGATTCCGGACGTTACCAATAAAAATGTGCGAAACTTGACGGACACTACCTCGGACGGAGGATCGCGGCGTGAGATAACGATCAACGATTCGCAGGGAGGTCAGCGGCCGCACGTTTACCCTCAATCGGCTTCGATATTTCGACTTCGCGCGGACCTATGACCTTAAGTGTTTGCACGACCTGCGAACCTTCCCTATTTGTCACTTTAACGATCAATCGATCTCCTGAAGACGGTGTCGGATTTGGCCATGGAATTTCTAGTTCCTCAGGGTAAAACGGGTCTCCCGAAAGAGGTCGCCCATCGTGGCTAGTAATTACCCTAGGTTCGGTTCCGTCGCTTCCTTGTTGGACGACAACGATATTAAAAGGGCGAGCGGCACCAGACACATTGACCAAAAGTCGATCCATTATGGTTAGGCGACCTCCTGACTTGGCTTTGGATTCCCCCCGCTCTAGACCCTCCGAGCGAGTGACTATGGATTCGATATCAAGCGGAGCGGGACTAGCCAATCCGACTTGGTCTGTCAAAAACATGATCTCCTTACCAGTTAATTGCCGAGGCCAACTGTGTTCGTTGACCAGCTTGACAAGCGCCTTCCTTCTTTCTTCAAGTGTCGCGGTAGAATAACGGAACGAAGTCCACGGTAGCATTCTTGCGACATAATGTTCCAATTCGATCTTCGACGAATCTGTTACCTCGGCGATCATGGATCTGTTTTCGATAAAAAACGGTATTCCGTCTACTAAGATGATCGGATCAAGAGGCCAAGGCTGAGATCCATCTGCACTGTTCCGACTCGAATCTCCAACAGAATCACCGACGAACTCCGGATTGATGCTTCCGACCCGCCAAAATGTTTGACCAGCTCCGGGCGCAAACAACATTCGGAAGAGCACGATGAGTTGCTCGTCTAAGTCACCCCTTCCGCGCAAATCTGCGGAAACCTGAGCCCAAGTTCGCAACTCGGCGAGTCGCTGGTCCTCAGGGAGACCTTGAAGGGCAATGGCGGCTTCCAAAAACGACTCGCTGCGGAACGGGCCGTACAGTTTAGAGAGGTCGATCTTCGTGAGTGGCGCAACAAGAAATTGACGGTGAGGTGCATGGTCGGCACTCGCGTTGAGGGCAATACGGAATCCAACATCGAAGGTGGCACGAGACACACTGCTGCGAGCGGATGATCGACATTCATCGGCAGTACTATTCCACCCACCATTCCTGGCGACTCTCCCCAGATTCCCAGAGCCAAAAGCGGGGCCGGTTGGATCTATTACAGTTCCGCCAGGATAGGAGCTATACCAATCGAAGCACCACTCACGCATATTGCCTATCATGTCGTATAGCCCCCAGGCATTGGGCTGCTTCTGGGCCACCTTATGAACCATGCCATGACTGTTTTTGTCGTACCAAGCCATCGCGTCTATGTTCCCCGGGTATGGGCCGTTTGTCCCGGCCCGGCATGCAAATTCCCATTGGGCCTCCGTCGGCAGAGTAAATACATAGCCATCTGGCAGACGTCCAGAGGCATTCTCTCGCTCATTTAGTTTCTCGCAAAACTCCATCGCTTTTGTCCAAGAGATGCTGTTAATCGGCGCATCGCTTTCCACAAGGCTTTGAACCGTCGAATCGATCGCCATCAATGCGTCATACTGTCCGTTGGTCACTGGAGTGGCTCCAAGAAGAAAGCTTTTCGTAAGAACCACCCTAGTCTGCGGCCCTTCGTTCGGTCGGCGACCTGTTTCTCCCAAAGGACTGCCCATCATAAACGTGCCCGCCGGAATCGGGATCAACTTGATGCCAATGTCTGTCGCAAGTTGCGAAGTTATCGCAGTGAAATCCCCTTTTAATACCGCACTCTGGTCAGCGGTTAATGATCTGGAAGGTAGAATGGCTTGGCCCCCGTAAACGCAGGTCACATCGGCGACTAGGCCGACAACCGCAATGAAAACGTGCCGTTGAAGTGAAGTCAGATGTTTAAAGGATGTTGCTTTCATTATCATTGTCCTATCGGATGCTCTCTACAGGAGCGAAGATGCGATGTGCGGCAATACAATACTACCGCTTTATGCCGGAGAAAAATAGGGCCAGTAGATCGAGGAAAAGGCATGCCTATATATTATTGACTCACATCCCAATCGACTTCCGAAATATATCGTCGAAGGAGGCAAATAGCGCGATATGATAAATTCGCTGCGGAAAGAAACCTTGAAGAACACGTCTCGCTTTTACCGATGACAACTTTGAAGGTGGGTTCCATAATCGTACGCACAACATATATATCGTGAGAGCGCCAAGATGAACCCGTGGTCATTTTCGCAAAGGCGACTACGTAACCCTTATTCAACAACGACTTCAGTGTAACGATAGGCGTCATAACCGGTGTCCCTTTGGCTCCAAACGCCTGGTGGCGGCACTTGCGTAAGATCCATGCTGAACATAAACTCTAACGCACCGGGAACACTATATAGTCCGTTCCAAGTTGAGTCTCCATAAAAATCGGGAGTGTAAGTACTTCCCACGACATCACTCACATAAGGTAGACCATAAACGTTAGTTGCAATATCCCCAGGCCAGAACTGCGAATAACATTCAACGGTCTCATCAAGTTCAGCAGATATATTAGCTTGAGTCAGATTAATCCCGTTGAAGTCTACAATTCCAGTATTTGTGTAGACGACCTCGTCGGCCCCATAAAATGTGCCAGTATACGTGCCAATTATCATGCATTCCAACCAGTGCGCCACATCTATCGTCGGAGTATAAAAATATACTTCTTGAATAAACCATCCAGGTGCATTGGGGAAATATAAAGTTGCATCCGATCCGACCTGATAATCGGGATTGGAGTTTACGGCATTGAAAACCATTGCTTCGTGGTTGAAATAAAAAAGCGCGTTGGAATCGTCATCCGAAGCAGTTGCGAAGATTGTTTGATCCCCATAACCCGCGTTTTCGTTGTTTGCGGAGTCTGCCCACGACAATCCCAGTCGGTCAACTCCCCGCGTTGGCAACGGAGCGTAATGTCTATTGTTGGCACCATCCGGGAACCCACTTGGATCCGGCGTCATCCAGCGAGCTTCGTCGGGGCGATAGTTGCGGAACGGAAAGACGTAGGCGCCGAGGTCCTCGTCCCAGGGCTTGCCGGTGTAGCGGACGGCGGGGCGACCTTCAGGCAGAGGTGCTCCAAAGGCGGTGGTCTCGATCTGATCGATGATTCCTCGGGCATCGATGGTTGCGATGGTGGTCGCCAGGTGGTCGTTGATGTAGTAGGTGTCGGTGTATCCGCCCGAGGCGGGCGGGATTTGAGATTTCAAATTTGAAATTTGAGATGGGCTGACGCCGGGTTGGTCGGCGGCTGATAGCACGGACACAGATGCGAGGCTGGCGGCGAGGGTGAGAAGGGTCGCCCCGACTGCTGTCCGGGGTAAACTACAGGTTTTCATGGGAGAGATTGGCAGAAGAAGTCAGAGATCAGATGAAAGAGGCCAGACGGAATTCGGAGTCGGCTGAGTAGGGTAGGAACCCAAGAGGATTGGCCTGATGGCCCCATCGCATGCTTGACTGGCCTTGACTGGGCTTGACCAGCCTTGACCAGGAGGGTAAAAAGGTTGAGGGTTGCCTCCGTCGCCGAGGCTTTGGAGGCCACGGGAAGGATAAACCCGCTGCTGTTCGGGGTAAAGTTGATGAAGGACGGAAGTCGGGCGGTCATCCTTCGCCGGACCTACCCCGACGGCGATCGAGGTGAACTCGGACGCGGCCAACCGCGCGACGCAACAGGCACGAAGGATGAAGGGCGGAGAGCCGAGGGCTTCTGGAGAAAAGGAGGCGGAATGGCGGCTGGCGCGAGAGGCGAGACCGGTTGGCCAGCATGGTGATCGGTCCGCCCTCGACACAGGTCCATGGAAATCGACCGTCGAACTCCACCTCCTGGCGCGAACTTTGGCGCCTCGAAATCCGCAAGCTGCGGCGGTTCGGGATGGGGTGGTCTTTGACCTCGATGGGGCGGAGAGCATGGACTCGGTGGGTGACGGGTCGAGCGTGAACTGGTTACGGCTGAAAGCAAACAATCTCGGAGGATTTTAGGCAGATCTAGGCACGAAATTATAGCCTCTCCGGAGGCGCTTGGCATGGAATAAGCTGGCGGAAAGCCCATCCGTTCGCCCCGGCGTTTCGGGTTGCAAAAGCTACTTGGACGTGAGCCGACTTCGGCAACTCGACCCCCCGGAGGCCACAGCACGGCCATTTCGAACTTCATAATTCATCCTTCAGACTTCATACTTTTCTCGTCCTTCCTCTGAGCCACCTGCCCAAAAACAAATGTGCGAAACTTGACGGACACTATCCTAATTATCCACTGAACTGAGAGCAATCCTAAAACCAATGATGGAGCCAGCGGAACCGATTGGTAGATAAAGGCGAACTGTCGAGCGGCAATACACAAGATCATTGGTCCAACAGCCTCCCCGACACACGCAATCGAAACCCGTAACTGGGCGCGCCGGGTCCGTGAGCGCGCCCCCGGGGTAATTCCAATACCGATCCAGACAAAACTCCCAGACATTTCCATACATATCATAGAGGCCCCACGCATTTGGTTGCTTCTGGCCAACAGGATGGGTCACGCCGCCGCTATTCTCGGCACCCCATGCCATCGCCTCGATATCGCCTGCGTATGGGCCAGTGGTTCCCGCCCGGCAGGCGTATTCCCATTGCGCCTCGGTCGGGAGCGTTAGAATATACGGTCGAGGCAGATGCTCGGTAGATCGCTCCTTTTCGTTTAGTTTCATGCAGAAGCTAATCGCGTCACTCCATGAAATGTTCTCGACCGGGGCATCTTTGTCGGAACTCTTAAAAACGCTGGGGTTGTTCCCCATCACCAATTCATATTGCCTTTGAGTAATATCCGTCGCGCCAAGGTAATAATCTTTCGTCAGTGTGACCCGCGTTTGCGGTCCTTGATCGCGATCATGCCCAGGTTCAGCGCTGCCCATGAGAAATGTGCCCTTTGGAATCATGACAAGCTTGATACCGGTACGGGCCGCGAGGTCAGAAATATAGGTAGCAAATGCTATTGGCGGACTTGGGCGGGGAAGATCAGTCAATGAAATCTCGGGCGTTTTCTGAATCATTCGTGTTCGTGGCGGGCCGAGTGCCGTTGAAGCGAGAACGATACGAAAGCCAACGCCGCCGCTGACCGACTCAGGTCTGTCGAAAAAGCGACACGCAGATCGACAATAATCAACCGGATCCACCCAGCAGCTGCCACGCACGACCCGGAATGGTCCGATTGATCCGCCAGACGGATCCGTGATTTCCCCTCCTGAGTATGAACCCCACCAATCGAGGCACCACTCCCTAACATTGCCTTCCATATCGTAGATTCCCCAGGCGTTCGGCATTTTCGTGGCGACAGGATGAGTTATGCGACCACCGCGCTTCATGTTGGTTCCTTCGCCAAACCAAGCCATGGCTTCAAGATCTCCAAAGTAGGGACCAGTCGTTCCCGCCCGACAGGCATATTCCCATTGCGCTTCTGTTGGCAAGGTAAAGGCGTAATTCTTTGGAAGGTGTCGCGCATCACGTTCCCGGTCGGTGAGCCGCTGACAAAACGCGATTGCATCAAACCAAGATACTTGCTCGACCGGCGCGTCTTTTCCGGCGCTCTTGTGAAAGCTGGGATTGCTCCCCATTACGGCACTATATTGCCCCTGCGTCACATCAGTCGCACCGATGTAAAAATCTTTGGTAATTGTGACCAGGGTCTGCGGGCCTTCGTCGCTTTGGCGTTTCGGCTCGTCGGTCGGGCTGCCCATCAAGAACGTGCCCGCCTGGATATGCACGAGATTGATGCCGGTCTCGACAGAAAAGTTTGTTTGGAAAGGGTCGAGCTCGGCATTGCGATCATCACTTGTCGTTTGAACCGGAGTCTCGCCTGAATGCTTGGTTGCACAAATTAGCAAAATGGCAAGGACCGATGGCCATGCAAGCGACCGGCCATCAAATCTAATCTTTATTGATGTGAGTTCGATCATCAAAGGCCACTAATGTTTTCGCGAAAGAGTGAGTTTGCGACACAGTTTATGGGAGGACGCTCTTGCTGCGCCATGATCCGTGTCGTCGCTCCAGTGGAATGCGACTTCCAGATGTAAGTACATTCATCGCACCATCTATAGAACTAATGTTCATGGGATGGAAATAGCAAGTAGATTTATTCAAGCGAATGTGCGCAACACGAATTCGATTGGATATAGATTAATCGAATATGGAAGAATTGCTTTCTTTGAAAAAGAGGTATGGAAGCCCACCACTTCCCGACGAAAACCAAGTGGGGTAGTTACTTGCGCCGAAACCGTTGACGGTGCCATAGTCTAGTACCATTGTGGGTAAAGACTTTCCCGGCCGGTCACTTACGCTCAACCCAAATCTAAAACCTTCCTCCGCCCTACAAAATAGACGTGTGCGAGACTTCCATCTGGCTCACCGAACTCAGAATTAATCGCCCACTCCGACCATTATAACATCTGCCCGAAAATCAGTCACATATAGTTTACCATTTTTATCCAACGCCAAGCCTTTGCCTTCTTCAAACCGCACCTCGTCTCCTCTTCCTTCAGTAGATCCCATTTCTCTCGCTTTTCCAGCTACGGTCGTGACAAGACCTGACGGCGTGATCCTCCGTATCGTGTGGTTAGCCGAATCGGCGACGAAGATATCCCCTGAGCCGTCCACTGCAACCGCTGTAGGACCATAAAACCTAGCGGCACTTCCAACACCATCAGAATCGCCCCTGACACCTGCACTTCCGGCCAAAGTCGATACCGCTCCAGCGGGAGTAATTTTTCGAATCGTACAATTCAGTGTGTCGGCCACGTAGATGCTTCCGCTGGAATCCACCGCAAGTCCGGACGGGACGTTGAAACGTGCGTTGGCCCCCAATCCGTCCTCGCTTCCACGAAAACCAGCCTTGCCGGCCAATGTTTTAACCTCCCCTTGCTTCGAAACTCTTCGGATGATAGACCCTGAATCGGCAACGTACAAGTTTCCGCTTTGATCGATTGTTAAGGCAGTAGGCCCATCGAACCGTGCCAGTACCCCAACTCCGTCCACAAGGCCCTTGATTTGATCCGATTGACGCCTGGCAGATCCAGCGAAAGCAGTCGCCACCCCAGTTAGAGATACTTTCAGAATCTCATCTTGATGAAACACGTAGAGTGTACCATCGCGATCCACAGCCAATTTCATAGGAACACCGAACTCATCGGGGGCGCCGGCCGAGATTTGGAGCTTTTGTCCTCCAAGCGTTAACGGCAGTGTTGATACTACCTGTAAACGACTAATCTTCCTAATCGAGAAATTATTTGTATCCCCTACGTAAACATTCCCGTCGCGATCCACCGCTATGCCAGTTGGAAGGCTAAATCGCGCCTGGTTGGCAAAACCATCTTTGAAACCACGCGCTCCAGGCAGGCCAGCGAAGATAGTGAAGGTGTATGCTGGGTTGTAGTTCGTTCCCGAAGGTGGCTCGATTGACATGGCATCCGCAGCTAGAATCTCCCCGATTCCAAGGGTAAGTCCTAGAAAACATTGGCAAATTGATTGCGACCTCAACGGAAGCCAATTTGTCAAATATACCGGCGAAACGCGTCTTTCTATCATGGTCTGCAGCGGGTTAATGAATCTTTTAGCATCTAGAATGCGCCAGGGTTGAACGGTGTGCAACTCGGAGCCATCCCTTCCTCTACTTTACAGTCGATGCAGGCTATTCGGGAGGCCCGATATTAAAGCCGAACGTAACTCCACCATTATATATCGTATAGGTAGACACCATATCATACGAGGCAACATAGTCGTATGCCCTCCAATAGATGCCATCGTATCCATTATTAACGTATTCTGTATTCGCGTAAATGTACGGGCGGTGGGGAGTATCGGTAATGTCAAGTAGACCTACCCCGCCAACTCCGCCTCCATAGAAATAACTTCCACCTCCCGATGGGGCGTCGATACCGTATTCCTCAGTGAAAGTTGCGTCCAATGGACAATTCGTGTCAATAAACTGAATAATCCCGAGAAGGCCCGAGTAACTAAAATTGTAATTCGGAGTAAACGAGAGTTCGTATTGAATGCCAGTCTCATTCGCATCGTTATAATCTGTTACCGTAGTGTCATACCACCACTGTTGGAAAGCACCGGAAAACGTGAAAACGCCAGCAAGCGCTCCACCATTTGTGAAATTTGGGTATGTTCCAGTGTTAACTCCTGAACAGATAGAAACATCTTGAGCATAACAGCGATAATATCCGCTGTCGTCAACATTTTGATTAACAACGAGGGCGGTCATTGCCGGAAGCGAATCGCTATGAGTGGTGAGCGTGAGAGCCAAACCGTAAGAATCTATATATTTATTCGGGCTGGAATTGTATTCGCGGTTATTCATACCATCCGGAAATCCGCTCGGGTCGGGGGTCATCCAGCGGGCTTCTTCAGGTCGGTAGTTGCGGAAGGGGAAGACGTAGGCACCGAGGTCTTCGTCATAGGGTTTGCCGGTGTAGCGGGTGGCCGGGCGGCCGGCAGCCAGCGGGGCTCCGAAGGCGGTCGTTTCGACTTGGTCGATGATTCCTCGGGCATCGATAGTCGCGATGGTGGTGGCCAGGTGGTCGTTGATGTAATAGGTGTCGGTGTATCCGCCCGAGGCGGGCGGGATTTGAGATTTCAAATTTGAAATTTGAGATGGGCTGACGCCGGGTTGGTCAGCCGCTGACAGGGCGGGGACACCGACGAGGCTGCTGACCAGGGCGAGGAGTAGTGGCACAAGTCTCATAGGATTGGTTGAATACCGTTTTTACCGCAGATTACCGCAGATTGGGCGCAGATTGATCTGGGACTGAGTTTCAGAGGATTGGTGCAGATTCCCGCAGATTGAACCCTTCGACAAGCTCAGGGCA
>Ga0207037_10384_pt1 | contig 11699 bp, 10 predicted proteins | sample Alteio_BWMinCont_75_FD_153268 | JGI IMG/M metagenome (GOLD analysis project Ga0207037, IMG submission 153268) | Enriched cells from forest soil in Barre Woods Harvard Forest LTER site, Petersham, Massachusetts, United States -... | ecosystem: Environmental > Terrestrial > Soil > Temperate forest >... | reverse complement strand
GCAGACTGGGCAGCCATCGCCGGCTACCTGCTGATCACCCTGATTTTAGGTTTGTATTTTCGCGGGCGCTCGGGGCGCAGCACCGCCGATTATTTTGTTTCCGGGCGATCGGTCAGTTGGTGGCTCGCGGGAACTTCGATGGTGGCGACCACCTTCGCCGCGGACACTCCGCTCGCGGTAAGCGGACTGGTCTACACCCAGGGAGTAGCGGGGAACTGGCTGTGGTGGAGTTTTCTACCCTCGGGAATGATGACTGTTTTTCTGTTCGCGCGATTGTGGCGCAGGTCTGGATTGATCACCGACGTGCAGTTCGCGGAATTCCGCTATCAGGGTAAGCCCGCCGCATTTTTGCGAGGATTTCGCGCCGTGTACCTTGGACTGCTGATGAATTGCTTGATCCTCGGCTGGGTGACGAAAGCGATGGTCAACATCATCAGTACCGCGCTGGGCGTGAGCGATGCCAAGGCGCTGGCCATCTGCGTATTTTTTCTGATGCCGTTCACAGGGATTTACGTTTCGCTGGGCGGCTTGTGGGGCGTGCTGTGGACGGACCTTTTTCAGTTTGTGCTGAAAATGGCTATCGTCATCGGCGTTGCGTGGTACGGAATTCACGCCGTGGGCGGCATGCCAGAACTCCTAGCAAAACTTGCAGCCAAGCGCGCGGCAGTTGGGCCCGGAGCCAGCGACATTACCGCGCTGCTGCCGGATTTTTCGCGACAGTGGAGCGAAGGCGCGTTGTGGACGCTGCCGGTGATCACCTTCATCGTCAACTTGGCGGTGCAATGGTGGGCGTTCTGGTATCCGGGAGCGGAGCCAGGCGGCGGAGGCTATGTAGCGCAGCGAATTTTCAGCGCACGCGATGAACGCAACGGGTTGTTGTCCGTGTTGTGGTTCAACGTGGCGCACTATGCGCTGCGTCCCTGGCCGTGGATCCTGACGGCGCTGGCCGCGGTCGTCTTGTATCCTGGGCTGGCGCAACCGGAAAAGGGTTACATGCTGGTGGCTACGCGTCAGACGCCGCACGCGTTGCTCGGAATATTGCTCGCCGGATTTATGGCGGCATTCATGTCCACAGTGGCTACGCAGCTCAACTGGGGCAGTTCGTATCTTGTCGAGGATTTCTACCGCCGCTTTCTCAAAAAGAGTGCCAGCGAAACGCACTATGTAAACGTGTCGCGAGTCGCAACGCTCTTCCTGGTGGTGGCGGCCGCGTGGGTCTCCTCGCAGCTCGGCTCCGTGACCGAAGGCTGGAAAATCGTGCTGGAGATTGGCGCGGGCACAGGCGGAGTGTATTTGCTGCGCTGGTATTGGTGGCGCGTCAATGCCTGGAGCGAAATCTCCGCAATGGCCGCGGCTTTAGCGGCTACCGTCGTGCTGCATTCGGCCGCATTGTGGGTGCGTCTGATCGGCCGCAATCAGCCGTTCACCGGAAGCGACCCCGTGATTTTTGCGAAGGCGACGCTCTTCACCACTGGTTTCACGACCGCCGTTTGGCTCGCCGTCACTTTGCTGACCAAGCCGGAACCTGGCGAAACCCTTGTATCGTTCTATCGCAAAGTGCGTCCTCAAATCACCGGCTGGCGGCCCATCGCCAAACTTTCCGGCGACGAGACCGTCACGCGCGACTTGCCACAAAACCTTCTCTGCTGGCTGGCCGGCTGCGTGCTCGTCTATTCCATGCTGTTTTTCATCGGCGAAATCTGTTTCGGTCGCTATCGCGAAGGATTTTATCTAGCAATCGTCGCCACTGCGTCTGCCGCGGCCATCTCTCTCTTGATGCCCAAATCGATTGACTTCCGGCAAAACTAAATCGTGTCGCGTCTTTTCTGCTTTTGCAGAGTGGCAGCGTCATGCACCACTGTGATAATATTTATTTACAGTGCGCCTGTAGCTCAGTTGGATAGAGCGTCTGGCTACGAACCAGAAGGTCGGGAGTTCGAGTCCCCCCAGGCGCACCATAATTTTCGACGACTTCTACCCTTTGCGTTGTCCTCCATTGCTGCATTTTGGTGCAGAGTGTCCGTGAATTGTCCGTGTTCTGACACAATCGCTGATTCGAGGGTGAGGAGTGCGAAGATGCGAAAGCCAAGACGTAAAAGCCACGCTAATACGTTCTGCCGCCTGCTAGACTTCTCACCATGCCCCTTACAAAAGAACAGCTTCTCGCTGAGGTTGAGGATTTACTAAGGAATGCGCCTTCGATGCAGGATATTGTCGGCAACAGAGACGACGCTATTCCCTGGATGGGTCGATTCGCGGCCGTAATCCGCGCATGGGACTTTGCGCGCTCTGTAGATGTGATGGTATGCCAACAGCTAATCTCAAGCCACATCTCCACCTCCATGATCACCGATGGTCATCGGCGAATACTGACCCTGCTGAACGAGGCTCGGCACGCATTGCGGATGGAAACGGTCGGTCCTCTTGCCGTCCCCGTGGCACATGGCGAAGTGTTTGATTATTTCGATGAAGTGCGACGAATCATTGAGATCGCCAAGCAAGATTTGCTCTTCGTTGACCCTTATCTCGATGCGGAATTTGTGTCGCGCTACTTGAGCCATGTCTCGAAAGGAGTGACGATTCGCCTGCTTGCACGCGAAAAGCTGCCAACTCTGCTGCCAGCAGTGGACCTTCTTGCGAAGCAATTCGGCTATGCGATTCAAGTTCGCTCAGCTCTGGGTTTTCATGACCGCTTTGTTTTTGTCGACCACAATGCGTGCTATCAATCCGGAGCGTCTTTCAAGGACGGCGCGAAGTTTGCACCAACAACGCTTACTCAAATGACCGACGCATTCGCAGCGATGTCGCAAACCTATGAAGATCTTTGGAGTAAGGCGAAGTCCGAGCGCTGAGTACGGGACTGAGCATTTCCAAGAGTGCCGCCGATGCGGAGAAAAGGTCTTAGTCGAGACGACTTCTGATCCAGTCCGATTCGGCGTGCCATATCCATAAATTGTCCGTGTAATTGTCCGTGAACTGAGTACGAGACCCTCCAACGCAGCCCTAAAGCAGTTCTCATTTTTGTGCCAATTCTATTGGCTCTTTTTGTACGGCGTGTGTTGGCGTGTAGTCCAAATTCTCCCTACGAACCAGAAGGTCGGGAGTTCGAGTCCCTCCGGGCGCACCATTCCTTCCGATTTATTTTTCATCCTCGCTCATAACTAATCGCCCCGAAAACGCCATGTTGGGCAAACCGTGAATTTGGCGTAGCGCAACGACAGAAACCACTCGCCGTGCTGCTGGACCCGCCGCTTACCAGCGGTGGGTTTGTGCGTCTCAGAAGGTAAGCGCGGGTGGGGGTCTTCGAATGCATGGGTTGGATTGCAGTTTCCTGTTTCTCTTTCCGGTTAAGTTTGCAGCCGTTCTCGACCTATTTGGCTTATCAAAACTTGTTTTTTGGCTTTATTTTTCGCTGATCGGCATGCTGGCGATCGGCCTGGTGAAGATTGTAGGCGAGGTGCGGACGCCGCAGAGCGGATTCGACAGGTTCACGACCTTTGGCAGGTTGTGGTTTGCGATTCCGTTGGCGGTATTCGGGGCGGAACATCTTGCGGACGCTGCGGATGTTGCCGAGCTTGTGCCGCGTTGGATGCCGGGGCATCTCTTTTGGGCCTATTTCGTGGGGTTCGCCCTTGTTTTCGCGGCGCTGAGCATAGTCTTGAAAATTCAAGCGCGGCTTGCGGCCACCCTGCTCGGGATCATGTTTCTGTCGTTTGTGGCCATGATTCATATTCCCAATATCGTGGCTCAGCCCGACAGATTTTTTTGGGCCATTGGTTTGCGGGATTTGTCGTTTAGCGGAGGAGCGTTTGCTCTGGCTGGTTCACAGCGAAGCAGCGGGTCCGCGAATGGCAAGCCGTTGCTCGTGCAACTGGGACGGTTTTTCATCGCGATACCGGCGCTGTTTTTTGGCGTGGAACATTTTCTTCATGCCGCATTCGTGCCGGGAGTTCCACTGGGCAAACTGACTCCCGCATGGATTCCGGGGCGGTTGTTTCTGGCGTATTTCACCGGCTTGGTGCTGCTGGCTGCGGGCGCGTGTCTTCTTGCAAACAAAAAAGCGCGATGGGCGGCGGGAACTCTGGGCGCGACGATTCTGCTTTTGATGCTGGTTGTTTATTTACCGATGCTAATCGCCGCTCCAACCAGCGTGGTGGCGATGAATTATTTCGCGGACACCCTGATGTTCGGCGGAGCCGTTTTGGTCTTGGCTGATAGTTTGCGTTGATCGTGTTTTCAGGGCGCGATGGGCGCGCCAATCACATCCGTACGTCTGTCACTCGACTTCAGAAGATGCGGGGACCTTGCGTTTGACGGCGGGCGACCTGGCGGAAGAGGATCTGTCCAGCGCCTGTTCTGTTCCCGGAACGCGCAAGAGTAAGAATAGCTCTCCGGCCCACAGCATGATGTCCAGTAGCCGCCCACGGTGCAGATTTGTCAACGTTTCGCAGCGAAAACTCAAGTCCAGCGCGGCGCGCGAACATTCTTCGACAAACTGCCGCTTCCCGGGAATGTCCAGCGTTTCATCGCGGTTCCTGCGGCTCCGGGGATCGAATCGTTCCAGATGCTCGTAGCAATAAGAAATGAAATGATTCAAGCACAGATTCTGTTCAGCCAGAACAGCAACCGCGGCACTTTTACAAGAATCCAGAGTACACGCTCGCTCCCGTAGCATCGTGACCATGGCCCCCAAATTCTCGGTTGGAATCTCATGCCGTTTTGCATCCACTCCGGTATCGCTCACTAGGCCGCCTTCTCTCGCGTTTCTTTATCCGCTTCGTCAGGCTACCGTCAGGAGATCGTTCTCGAACGTCACGGTCTTCTCCATGCAGCCGGACATTTCCTGCCGCATCCCGGGACGCAGTTGCGCTTGTGCAGGCAGCCGCGCAAAAACCGTTTGAGAACGCAGACACCGATCCATGAACGGTTTCAGCAGCGCGTTGACCCATCGTGTATTTTGTTGGCAAAGTTGCGAACCGCGCGGCCCGCTCCAAAACGTAATCACGGTAATCAACCGTGCTTCCTGATTGGAAATCATCACCAGACAACCTGCGTATCCGTCAAATTCGCGCAAGGATGCGTCGATGGATGCGGGGATGGAGTGCTCCGCTCTTCGCGCCTCCTCAGGTTTTGCAACAAACTCCACGCTCAGCGCCGTGAGAGATGCGTTGGCTTTTGGATAGCTCATGCCTGGAACAGGATCCGTCATTTGGGCCTCGGAATAGGGTCTGCAATCTGCTTGCGATTTCCGGATCGGACGTACTTGGCTGGCCACTCTTCCTCCACTGCTTCGTCCCGCACCGGTCGATTGGGGAGGCGCACTCACGCTGATTCAGGGCGACGTGAATGCGCCTTTGGGGATCGCGGGGGACCGGGGAAGTGCCCCGCGTTGAGGATTCCCGTGAGCTGACAGGGTTCCTACGCATAGTTAGTGCAAGAGGAGCCCGTTCCGTTTCAGGAAGCGGCGAAAAACTTTCGACTCATTGCCCCCAAGGGGGTGCAAAGCTATACTGCCCACACCAAAAGCCGGGGGATGCGTGGAACTCTTCGCTTTCGACAAAGACTATGTGGAGCGCCTGCGGGAAGGGGACCCGCCGACGGAACAGCACTTTGTCTCCTACTTTAACCAAATCCTGCGCATCAAGCTGCGGGCGCGTCTGCTGGCGTCCGAGGTAGTGGATGACCTTCGCCAGGAGACCTTTATAAGGGTTATCGCCGCAGTGCGCACCGCCGGGGGAGTGCGTCAACCGGAGCGGTTTGGCGCTTTCGTTAACTCCATTTGTAACAATGTTTTACTGGAGTTTTACCGTTCCTCTACCCGCAGCAAGCCGCTCGAGGACTCGCATCTCGAGATTCCCGATAAAGTATTGGATCTAGAGGGGATGTTGGTCACCAAACAGTCCAAGGAGCGCGTCCGCCAGGTCCTGGAGGAACTCCCCGACCGGGATCGCGACCTTCTGCGTGCCTTCTTCCTGGAAGAAAAGGATAAGGATGAAGTCTGCCAGCAGTTTGAGGTTGATCGGGATTATCTGCGCGTGCTGTTGCACCGTGCCAAGGATCGCTTTAAGTCCCTATATGAAAAGGAGTTAACGATTCTCCCAGGCCGGACTACCACTCGGGAGACGATGTGAAACGATTTTCCCCTTTCCTACACTACTCATCGTGTGAGGACTATGGACCACGCTGAAGCAATCCGGCTGCAAGCCGCCGTAAAATATGTTCTGGGAGAGCTCCCGGAAACCCTGCGCGACGAATACGAAGAGCACTACTTCGATTGCGGCGTCTGCGTGATCGATGTAAAAGCCCTGGCGACATTCATGGACGGCGCCCGCGAAACGCTGCGCCAGCAAGAGCGCGAAGAATCGCGCGGCAGAGTCGCCGCACCCTCGCGTCCCGGGTTGTTTGCTTGGTTTCGTCCTGCGTTTGCTTTGCCCGCATTTGCAGCTTTGCTGCTATTCGCTGGCTATCAGAGCTTCGTCCTCATTTCCAGGCACAATGACGCAAGCCCCAGCAGCGTGGCTTTGGCGTCCAACACCTATTCCTTGCTCGGTGCCAACACTCGCGGTGGGAATGCCGTTACGATTCCGATCCGACGCGACGAGGGCTTTTCTCTCACCAACATAGACATCCCTCCCGGCACAGGCTATGACAGCTTCGTTGCCCAGTTGGTGGACGCATCGGGCCACGTACTTCTTCAAACCAGGATTTCCGCAAATCAAGCGAAAGATTCCGTCCAGTTATTCGTGCCCCCCGGCAAAATTCCTCATTCCGGCGTCTGTACTTTGATGGTAACCGGCGATCCCGGCGCTAAAGGTGAGGTCGTACCCCAGAATGAAGTCCTCCGCCTGTCGTTTACTGTTGCATTTGATCGGTAGATGAATAAGTATTTATTGCCGTTCCATCTCAAGAGGTGTCCCCGATGAGTGATAAACCCCGCATCCCTTTCCATTTCCATGCGAATTGTCATGCACTGAGCGGTGAATTCCATCGCCCTGTGCCCCATTCCTTGGGAACGTTTGCGGCAACTTCGTTGCCCAGTATCGGAGGTCACGCGCACGCCCACGTCGAGCGTCATGACGTTCCACGCCTCGTGTCGTTTCGCAATGCTCATGGCCATGTCTCCGGAAGCTGGCAAGATGAAGACACCATCACCACCGAAGCGACCGCATCGATCGAGTGTCTATCCATTTTGCATGTCTTGACCGCCGATCGCATCGTCGCTCGGCTCACTGCCGAGGCCAAACGTAAGCAGTCCGAACCTTACATCCTGGCCCTTGGGAGTACGTTCCAGAATCTACGTATCGGCGGCCATGAAGTTAAAGTTACTCTTCGTCATGATCTATTCCTGGAGAGCAAAACCTTTCCAGAATTGCAGAAGCGCGTTGCAAAAGATGCAAAATCCGCGAAAATGAGTGTCGCAGGAGACGGGGTACTGTTGTGTTCCCTTGTGGACGAAATCGTGACGGATTTGCCGGGCGCCAAAGTGGTGGGTCACATCCTGGAAGTTCCACATTTTGGCAAAATTGCCTTTGCCGAAGTTTTTGCCGCCGACAGCACCAGAACGCTAACCATGCTCCGCCTGCAACTCGGCTCACCCGATTCAGGAAACCTCACCGTGGTCGAGGCCCTGACGAACGGCAAGCCCATGCCTCCCCCTTGAGACGTTCGTCGCTCGTCCTTTGCGTCGTCTTGGGCTGGGTTGTCACTTTGGCGGGCGCGTGCGGGGGATCCTCGGCGCCTCAAACGATCCACAATCGGATTGCTCAAGACATTCGCGAAGGGAATCTGACGGCCGCAAACACGGAAGTTGACCGGGCTCTCTTGAAGTATGGATCGCAAAACACAGAGTGGTCTTGGCGCTTTCGTCTCCAAAAGGCGCATATCCTTGCTTCCCAGTCTGATCCCGCAGCAGCTCTCGCTATTCTAAACAGCGATCTCCCCGCGTTCCTCTCCTCGACAGATATTGCCGTCCGCAAGGATATGACGGAAGGTATGGCCTATAGAATGGCCAGGAACTTTTCCACCGCGCGGGAAAGGCTATCCGCTGCGGAGAACCTTGCCGTCCGTGCCCATGCCGAAATGCTGTGTGAGGTGCTTAATTTCCGAGGTGCGCTCGAATTCGACGAAAAAAATTATGTCAAAGCTGAGGACACGTTTCGTCAGGCTTTAGCACTTGCGCGGCAGTACCACAGAAAAGACCAGGAGGCGAGTGCCCTCGGCAGCCTTGCTCTGGTAGCCATTAAACTTGAGCATTTTGACGAGGCTATTGATCGAAGCGAGACGGCTCTTCAGGTATCGCGTTCACTGAATATGCAAGCGTTGATCGCCACGATCCTCGGAAATTTGGGTTGGAGTTATTTCCAACTCAGTGATTTTGAGAACGCCCTCACATTTTATAAGCAAGCTGCCGAAGGCTCCGAGCGCAGCAACTTGACCGGGTACAGAGCCTATTGGTTTAGCGGTGTCGCAAATTCTTACGAAGCTCTTCACGAGTACGCAGAGGCTGAAGAACTCTCAAAACGCACTCTCGCCTCCGCGCGTACTTTGAATGACACCGATACGGTCGTCGCATGGCTGGATGTCCTTTCCGAAATCGAGCTCCGGATGAGACGGCTCGATGATGCGGAGCATCACAATCAAGAGGCGCTCAGCCTTGACCCGGGTCATCCTGACTCCGTGCTCCTCTCGGGACGGATCCAGGCAGCCAAAGGAAATTTTCAGGATGCAGAAAAGCTGATTCGGCGCGTCATGGAAGACAAGAGCGCCGGAACCGGGCTCCAATGGGAAGCTCAAGGAAGAATTGCGGAACTCCACGAATCAGAGGGCTATTCAGCGAAGTCTGAGAACGAATTCCGTAAATCCATTGACATGATTAGACTAGCTCAAATCTCCATCCCGAGAGACGATCTTCGCCTTAGTTATTTGTCCAGTGGAATTGAGTTCTACGATGACCTGGTTTCCCTCCAGATCCGCCATGGCCGTTCAGAAGATGCTTTGCGATCCGCGGAGCAGAGTCGGGCCGGTGTCATGCAAGAGAAAGGTTCCTCCGATAGGGCGGGTGCTTCACGTACCGCACCTGGGATTCGCCCAGAACAGCTTGCCCAGCGTTTGCACGCAACGCTGCTCTTCTATTGGCTTGGCGAGAACCATTCTTACGTCTGGGCTATAACACCCACGAAGATTGAAAATTTCCAGTTGCCTCCGTCCAGGGAAATCGATCCGCTTGTCAAGTCCTACCGCCTGCAAGTGAACGGAAGCGACGCTCTCCAGACATCCAGTGCCGACGGCAAAAAACTCTACGAGATGCTGGTCGCGCCCGCGCGCAAACTGATTCCGCAAGGCTCCCGCGTCATCGTCCTGCCGGATAGCAGCCTTTACTCTCTCAATTTCGAAACTCTGATCGTCCCCGATCCCCAACCACACTTTTGGATCGAAGACGCCACGATCAGCACCGCAAACTCTTTAACTCTTCTCGGTGCTGCCGGAGCGCGTCCCCCTTCCAAGGAAAAGAAACTTCTCCTCGTCGGCGACGCCTTGCAGGCCAGCCCCGAATTTCCCGCCCTGCCCCAAGCCCCCAAAGAAATCAGCCTGCTCGAAAATTATTTCCCCGCCTCCCAGCGCACTCTCCTCGTCAAGGACAAAGCCACCCCCGCCGCCTATCTCTCCAGCAATCCCGGCGACTACGCTTATCTCCACTTTGTTACCCACGGCACGGCCAGCCGCACTCGCCCCCTCGAGTCCGCAGTAATCCTTAGCCCCGAGGGCGACTCCTACAAGCTCTACGCCCGCGACATCGTCCAGCATCACCTGAACGCCCAGCTCGTCACCATCTCCGCCTGCAACGGCTCCGGCACCCGTGCCTACTCTGGCGAAGGCTTGGTGGGTCTCTCCTGGGCCTTCCTCCGCGCCGGCGCGCACAACGTCATCGGCGCTCTTTGGGAAGTCAGCGACACCGCTACTCCGCAACTCATGGACAAACTCTACGACGGCCTCAGCCGCGGCCAAGACCCCGCCACCGCCCTCCGGAATGCCAAACTCTCTCTGCTCCACTCCAATAGCCCCTACAAAAAGCCTTACTATTGGGCTCCTTTCCAGCTCTACTCCGGCTCCTGATAACTCGCTCTCATTTTTCCTGAAACGCTTCCAGGTTTCTCGACACTACTCTTTGCCCAGCAGAAGTGTTTCTGGAGAACTGCAAGACCATGAACGTCAATGATCCGAATGTCCCATCCGCGTCGTCCAAATCGTCGGAACCCGCCGAGAGGAGTACACCGTCCACCCAGCCCGGCGCCCGCGTCGAACCCTGCGAATTCGAAAGTCTGCTCCGCCGCGCCATGGAAATCATGAATACGCGCACTCGCGCCACGACCAACTCAACCACTTAGCCCGTGTCGTTCGCTAAATTCCGCAAAATCTCCTCCGTGTGCTCCCCCAACATCGGCGGCGGCAAACGGTAACTCACCGGCGTGTTCGAAAACCTAATCGGATTCGCAATACTCCGCACCACGCCCAAAGCAGGATGCTCCAGCTCCACGATCAACCCGCGCGCCAAAGTCTGCGCATCCTCCATCGCTTCCGGCACGCTATGAATCGCCGCCGCCGGAATCTCCGCGGCTTTCAATTTTTCCAACCAGCCACCAGTCGTACTCTCCGCGAATTTTTTCTGTAGCGCCGGAATCAGCACGGAACGGTTCGCGATTCGCAGCGCATTCGTCCCAAATCGTTCATCGCTGCCGAGGCTCTCCGCCATCCCCAATAGTTCCACCAGCCTCTTCCACAACGCTTGCGTTCCCGCTCCCACCACAAAATATTTTCCATCGCCGCCGCGAAACACCTGATAAGGCACCACGCTCGGGTGCGCATTCCCCCAGCGTCCATGCACCTCACCAGTATTCAAATAACTGCTCCCCGCATTTGCCAGCAACGTCAGTTGCGAATCAAACAGCGCCATATCCAAATGTTGCCCGCGTCCCGACCGCTCTCGCGCGAACAGCGCCGCCAAAATCCCCATCGCCGAATACATCCCGCATACCAAGTCCGCAATCGCCGTCGGATAGCGCATCGGCTCACCCTCCGGCTCGCCCGTGAAGCTCATCACTCCTGCTTCCGCCTGCGCCACGATGTCATATCCCGGCATCCCCGCCTTCGGCCCCGTAAATCCGTATCCGCTGATGCTGCAATAAATCAGCCGCGGATGCTTTGCACCCAGCGTTTCCGGATCGATTCCGCGCTTGCGCAGCGAAGCCGTGGAAGGTTGATTGCTGATAAAAATATCCGCGCGCGAAATTAATTTGTGCAAGGCCTCCCCGCCGCGCGGCTCATCGTAGTTGAGCGCTACGCTCCGTTTGTTGCGATTCGTCGCCAGAAAATACGCCGACTCCTTCCCCACAAACGGCGGTCCCCACCCGCGCGACTGGTCGCCCACTCCCGGCCGTTCCACCTTGATCACGTCGGCGCCGAAATCCCCCAGCAGCATCGCGCAGTACGGCCCTGCGAGAGCTTCCGTCATCTCCACCACGCGAACGCCATCGAGAATGTGTCTCACGGTGGCACATTATAGATGAGCGCGAAACAATCCCGCCCACCAGCGCGCTTGCAACGATGCAAAAAAGAATCCGATTTCTCATGGTAACCAAACTTCTCCGAACGGAACGTTAGCCTACGCACAATCGAATCACAGGGGGCAAAGTCCTGAGGGG
>Ga0207037_10381_pt1 | contig 11723 bp, 12 predicted proteins | sample Alteio_BWMinCont_75_FD_153268 | JGI IMG/M metagenome (GOLD analysis project Ga0207037, IMG submission 153268) | Enriched cells from forest soil in Barre Woods Harvard Forest LTER site, Petersham, Massachusetts, United States -... | ecosystem: Environmental > Terrestrial > Soil > Temperate forest >... | reverse complement strand
CTTATATTGCGCGGGCGCTGGATTTTATGGTGGCGTGAAGACGCTTTTGGCTCTTAGCTCTTGGCTGTTGGCTTGAATCAGCGCTGCCCTTTGCCTTTCCCTCACACCTGCAGACTCGAATCCTAATCGGACTTGGTAAGCTAGAAGCCAAGAGCCAAAGGCCAAAAGCCAAGAGCTTCTTCATGTCCTACGAAACCGCAGTGGCGAGCATGTTTGCGCTGGGGCACGAATTGGCCCAGACGCCGTCGAACAAGTTCGACCTGGCGCATATGCGTGTGCTGCTGAGGGAGATGGATCATCCGGAGCGGGCATTTCCCAGCGTGCTGATCGCGGGGACGAACGGGAAAGGCTCGACTGCCGCGACGTTAGCGTCGATTCTGCGGGCGTCAGGCTTGAAGACTGGGCTCTATACCTCGCCGCATCTCATTCGAATCAACGAACGCATCCGCGTGAATGGAGAAGAAATCGGCGACGATGAGTTTGCGGAACTGCATGGCGAGGTGGATCGCATCGCAGAGAAACTGGTGGAGCAGAGAGAGTTGCCGTGGCATCCCAGCTTTTTCGAGATGATGACGGCGATTGCATTCGTCTACTTCGCGCGCGAGCGGGTGGAGATTGCGGTGCTCGAAGTCGGTATGGGCGGGCGGCTGGATGCGACTAATGTTGTGGAGCCGCTGGTCAGCGTGATTGCCGACATCTCGCTTGACCATCAGAAGTTTCTGGGCAACACGGTGGGTGAGATCGCGCGGGAGAAAGTTGGAATCATCCGGCCCGGGGGCGTAGTTGTGACTCTGCCGCAGCAACCGGAGGCGAACGACGTCATCGGGAATACGATTCTTGAGCTGGGGGCGTGGGGAGTTAGCGCGGTGCAGTACGTGCCGCCCGTCTCGCCGGGGAGTGGCGACTACCTGGTCACGAGGAGCGCAGAAAAGCCTTTAACCGCGGAGGACGCTGAGAAAGCCGCAGAGCACGCGGAGAAGGGCACGCCCCAGTTTGTTTATCGTTATCCGCTGCGGGTTATGGGAGAGCAGATTCTCGTCGAGTCGCCGTTGGTGGGGCGGCATCAGCTTCGCAATGTGGCGCTGGCTGTGGCTACGGCGGAAGAGTTGTCGAAGCTGGGAGTTGCCGGGATTACGCCGGAATCGATCGAGCGCGGGATTCGGGAGACGCGCTGGCCGGGACGATTCCAGGTTTTGCCTGCGCGGGCTGGCTGGCCGGAGATGGTGCTCGACGTGGCGCATAATCCGGCGGGAGCGTGGGCCCTCCGCTCCGCCCTTTCGGAGCGCTATGACAACCGTCCGCTGATTTTCGTTTTCGGAGCGATGCGCGACAAGGCAATCTCAGAGATGACGGAGATCTTGTTCCCGCTGGCCGAGCGGGTGATCGCCACGCGGCCGGAGAATCCCAGGTCGGCGTCGCCGGAAGGGATCCGGCAGGCCGGGAGCCGCACCGGAACTGAGATTCAGCCGGTTGCCGAGATCGGGGCGGCTTTGGAACTAGCGCGCGCTGGCGCCGGACCTGAGACTGTTATTGTGGTGACGGGATCGATTTATCTGGTTGGGGAAGCGATGCGTCTTCTCGGAATAGCAGCTTGAGCAGTTTGCTGAAGGACGCCTGCGGGTTCGTATCAGGGCATCGCTTTAGCGATGCCTAAGAGCTGTGATGGTCGGGCGCCTTTAGGCGCTGAGGGGGAAAAGTTTGGGTCGAGCAGCGCCCGAAGGCTGCGATCAATCGTGATCCCCTGTGGTATGCCTGAAGGCATACCCTGATACGAATCACGACGAACGGATCGCGACGATACGAATCACGACGATACGAATCACGACTCTTGCGGGGAAGCGTGGCGGCGCATTTTGCGGGTAGTTCGCCTAGAATGGAAGTGTGCAGGAAGTGAAGTCATCTGTCGATCAAGTAGAGAGCGGCGCGGTTGAAAGCCGCCCGCTGGAAATAGCCGCGCCCCAGACCGTGACGGTCGTTTCCCCGTCAGCCTCGCCGCGGCGTATTCCCCATGCCAGTCCGGCGCTGAAACACGGCTGGCTGAGCCGGATGCGCTCGTACTTCATCTTCGATCCGCTGATCTGGTTTTACACGCTGGTGATGGGGGTGATCGCGATCCCGGGCGGCGCGTTCGACCGGACGGGGCGGCGCCTGCACTGGTTTTCCTACACATGGTCATGGCTGATCATGAAGACGATCTCGTCGCCCGTGAAGGTGACCGGGCTTGACCAGATCGACACGTCGAAGCCGCATGTCTACGCGGTCAATCATGCGTCGGCGCTCGACATTCCTGTCTTGTATACGTATCTCCCGTTTCAGTTCCGCATCGCGTTCAAGAAAGAGTTGTTGTCGTATCCCGTGGTGGGCTGGCAGTTGAGGCGCTCGGGGCAGGTCTGCATCGACCAGCAGAACCCGGCACACTCGATCAGCAGCATCCGGGCGGCGTTAAAGGGACTGAGGGCCGGGCTGCCTCTGGTGATTTATCCCGAAGGCGGGCGGACGCCTGACGGTGAGATCAAGCCGTTTCTGCCGGGAGCGTTCTTTCTGGCCATCAAGGCGCAGGTGGATATTGTTCCGGTGGCTTTGGTTGGCACTTACGAGTTGCTGCCGATGAATACCTACCACATCAAGTGCCGTCCGCTGGAGATGCGGGTGGGAGAACCGATCTCGACGAGCGGGCTGACGATGAAGGATTTGGAAGCGCTGTCGGCGAAGGTGCGGAAGGCGGTGGAGGATCTGTACTACCGAGCGTAGATTTCGCTTCCGGTCCTCACGGAAGCTGAAAATTCACAGCGACTTGCGTCTTCACTTCCATCGCTTCCCCGTTGACCATGTAGGGCTTATATCTCCACTGCTGAACCGCGCCGATGGCCGACTCGGTCAGTTCCTTGGGACCCGAGATCAGGGTCAAGTTCGTGATTCTGCCCTCCTTGCTGATCGTGGCCTGCAGCAAGACAACGCCTTGAATGTGTTCACGTCGAGCCACTTCTGGATAGATGGGAGCAACTTTATGCACCAGAAAGCCTGCCATGGCCGGGACCACCTTGATGGGCACACGTGCATCGCCCTGCGTATGGGTACCGGAAGCGGCTTGCTTCGATGGATCCGGAACAGCGATCTGATTGGCGGGTGGTGTCTGGTCCGATACTTTGTCGGCGTATGCAAAATCGAATGGCAGCTTCGTGCTGACTTTAATCGGCTTCCCGTTCTTTAAGAACGGCTTGAACTTCCATTTTTTCACCGCCTGCAATGCGGCATCTGCGAGAACCGGGTCGCCGCTGATTACCCCGGCGCTTTCGACGTCACCGGTCTCGGAGACAAGAATCTTTACCCAAACCTGACCCTGCAGTTGTTTCTCTCGCGCTCCGTACGGATATGGCGCTTTTACAATCTTGATCGCCTCCAGCGCTGTAGAGTCTCCAGAACCTGGCGCGGGAGCCGGCTCAAACGGAGCCTTCTTGGCAGGCTCGGAGGTTGTCTGTGGAGACTGGTTTAGCTCGAAAAACGAGTGGCTTTGCTTAGATGTCGATGATCCGTCTTGCGCGCACAAAGGAGCGCAGCCGAGCAGAATAACTCCGGCAAATTTCCGCAGCAAGGGCATGGCGCAAAGATTCTATCTCACGCCCTAATCCCGCTGTGAACATTTCCGTGCACAAACGCTTGCCTTCAACAATCGGCGCGACACTCCGCTAGGCGGCCTTTCTGGTTTCATCGCAGAGCCGCTGGTAGTATTCCCGGCCGCGCTGGTAGCCGCGGGTAAAGGCTTCTTCGACTTCCTCACCGGGGTGCTCGCGTTGAACGTCTTCGAGGGCGGCACCCATCGCGGCCGAGACCTGATCGAATTCCATGCAGCGGGTGCGGGCATGCAGTGCGGCCTCGAAGCCGCGGCGGAAGTATTCTTCATCCTGGGCGAAACTCTTGCCAGACTTTGCATAGTGGCTCTCTTCAGCGCTACGCAGGCCGATCCACCATTGCTCGCGGGCCGCGTCGATCGACTCCGCCCCCTGCATCTTCATCAGTTCGCGGAGGAGGGACGCCTGTTGTTTATCGTCTGCGAGGACGAGGACCACACTCCGGCCCCGGCGCAGCGCGTCTTCATAAACGAAGATTGCGTCCTCCGGGAGCCCTTCGGTGGTGTAGCTCTCCATTTCATTTCCTACGGTCGCGCCAATCGTGGCTCCGGCTGCCGCCAGGATTGCCGCTCCCAGCAACCCGATCGCGGTTATAGGGCCGACTCCGGGCACCAGGGCCATCAGGAGTGAACCGCCTGCCAAGCCGACCCCTCCGCCGGCCAGCGCGCCCAGGGCCTCGCCCATTCCCGGTGGCTCGGCTGCCTCGGTGGGGACCGCCAGCATTTCCTGGTTGACGTGATCGACGGTGCCGGGAGTGAGAAGCGTGACTCGGTCGGGGGAAATGCCGGACTTGAGTGCTTCCTTCACCGCGTTTTCCGCCTGCGTCTGTGTTTTGAAAACTCCGCTGATAGGTTCCATGGTTGTCCTCCTTACTCGCGATAGGGATGAGATGCTAAGTTTATCAGCGCGGCTCCATTGAGAATTGTAAAGATCAATTTTCTGCCGCCCGTAACCTTTTTGCCCCGCCCAGCGTTTACTCTTATGTAAGGCAAAACCGCGGAGAATTCGTTGAAGGCTCTGAAGAAAGAAGCGGACGAGCGGCTTCTGATCGAGGCTGCGCAGAAGGACCCCGCCTGCTTTGCCGACCTTTACGAAATCAACTTCGAGCGCGTGTATGCCTATGTTGTGAAGCGGGTGGGAAACCGGACTGAGACCGAAGACGTCACCTCAGAAGTCTTCCATCAGGCGCTGGCGAACCTGAAACGGTTTGAGTGGCGCGGGATCCCGTTTGCGGCGTGGCTGTTCCGGATCGCGGCGAACCTGATTTCGGACCGCTGGCAGCGCTCGGGGCGGGAAGTGGCGGATGATGCCGCAATCGAATCGGCGCAAGTGAGTCCTGCGGACATTGAAGACGTGGAGCGGCGGGCTACCTTGTTTCGCTTGGTGGATACGTTGCCGGTCGAGCAGCGTAGGGTGGTGGTGCTGCGGTTTGTGGAACAGAAAAGTATCAAGGAAGTGGCGCGGGAGATTCGCAAGACTGAGGGCGCGGTGAAACAACTGCAGTTCCGGGCACTCAGCAGTCTGCGGGCGCGCATGGAGGGTGCCGATGCCTAAGCGCTCTCTGAATCCGGGGAATGGCGGCAAGAACAACGCCGAGCAGAAAAAGATCGAGCAGCTGAACCAGGCTCTCGACAAAATGCTGGCGCGGAATGACGGGCGAGTTCGCAAAGTGGGGACGGAGATCGAGCCACTGGTGCGCATCGCGGCGGACTTGCGCAATCTGCCGAGTGCGACTTTCAAGGCACGATTGAAATCCGAATTAGGAGGAAAGAAGCGTATGTCTACTGTTGCCGAACCCGTTGCCGAACTTGTTACCAAACCCGTTGCCGCCGCTCGCGTGAGTGCTGCACCCAGGTTGGCGTTCCGAGATCCTGCCAAAGCGATTGAATTCTACAAGCGCGCTTTGGGAGCGAAAGAAGCGTTCCGTTTCGAGGTTGGAGGGACAATCCCGCACGCCGAGCTGATGATCGGCGAGTCCCCAATCGACATAACCGGCGAATGGCCCGAGGGTGGCCGCTTCAGCGCCGAAACGCTGGGCGGTTCGCCGATTTCAATTTCCGTCCAGGTCCCGGATGTAGATGCATTTGCGAAACATGCCGTGGCGGCGGGGATGAAACTTGTGCGCGCGCCCAAGGACCAGTTCTACGGGCATCGCGATGCGACGCTCGAGGATCCGTTTGGATATTCGTGGGGCGTGTTCACGGTAAAAGAACAGATGTCGGTCGAGGAAATGCACCGCCGCATGCAGGGGATGACGACGACCGGCCCCGAAGGCGGGAAGACGGCCGAACCGAAGAAGGGCGTAAGCCCGGTTCCACGCGGCTTCCGCATGGTCACTCCGTATCTGGTCGCCGCCGATGGTCTGGAGCTGTTGGAGTTCGCCAAACAGGGTCTGGGCGCGGAAGAACTCATGCGGGCGGTGATGCCTACCGGCGTGCACGCCGAAGTGCGCATCGGAGATACCACGCTGATGATGGGCGGGGGCCTCGCCGGAAAGAAATTCCCCGGCACGCTGCAGCCGAATGCGCTGCACATCTACGTCGAGGACGCGGATGCGGTGACCGAGAAGGCTGTCGCGGCGGGAGCGACGTTGATTGATCCAGTGCGCGATCAGGAGTACGGCGAGCGCTCCAGCACGGTGCGCGACAAGGCCGGCAACTACTGGTATATTGCCACGGCCCAGGGAGAGAGCCATGTCCCCAAGGGGCTGTTCAGCGTGAATCCGTATCTGCATCCGCGGCGCGCTGAGCCTTTGATCAGCTTCCTGAAGCGTGCGTTCGAGGCGGAGGAGGTGGTGAAGTATGCCTCACCCGACGGCGTGGTGCACCATGCCGTGGTTCGCGTCGGCGATTCAGTCGTGGAGATGGGTGAGGCCCATGGCAAGTACGAGACGATGGAGGCTATGTTCTACCTGTATGTCCCGGACATGGAGGCGGTGTATCGGCAGGCCCTGGCGGCGGGTGCGACCTCGTTCCAGGAACCGACCGACCAGCCTTACGGCGACCGCAACGCCGGGGTGAAGGATGCGTTCGGGAACAAGTGGTACATCGCCACCCATGTCAAGGACGTGACGATGTAGGGCTATTCCTTGGGTCTTCCTTGGGGCTCTTCCTTGGGTTGAGGCACGAACTGGAAGTCTCGAATCACAACGGATTGATCGGTTGAAGGTGTTTCCTTGAAGCACCACAGATTGATGCCTACCGGCGAAGCCACCTGCGGAATGTCGGTGGCTTTGGACCGGTAGGTTTCAGTTTTCAGTACGTCAGCGACCGTCCCGATGGGCTGAATACCCTTCATGATGGTGAAAACGATGTGATCAGCGGCCCATTCCATTCTGGCCGTGGTCAGGGTTTCATCGGTGGTGGCGTGAAAGTCGACGTGAAAGTTGTCTTCCCAACTGGAGGTGCCGTCCTTCTTGCGGTTCCCCGTTGCGGGATAGACGGTGAAGTCGGCATTGCACCCGTGGCAGGTGTCATTCCACTTCGAGAACTCGATATCAATTTCGTTCTCCGCATCAGCCCCGAGATGCGCCACCGGGCCATAGGTAAATAATCCAAGCACCGTCGACTTGTCCATGTCGTAAATGTTTCCCTTGATCACCCACTGATATGTGCCGAAGCCGAGGTTATCGGTGGTGAACATTTCCGCCGCACGCCACTTTCCCTCGCGTTTGACGATCTTGAGATGCAAGTATCCGTTCGCGTCAATCTCGACGTTGGCCGGGTTCCCAGCGGCAACGCCGGCCATGCCGCCGTGGGTGACGCGCCATGGATGGCCCTTCCAGTTGATCGTCTGCGCCTGCATGCAGCAGCAGACCGACAGAACGATGGCGAAGAAGACTGTGATGCGCGTGGGCGTTTGTTTCATCGGTCCTCCACTATTGCGCATTTTGTGACTGAAATCGGCCAATTCTAGATGAGCGCTTGGCCTGTTCGCAACAATTTGGATAAGCAACGACACTTTGAAAGACTGCAAGCTCCGTGTAGCTCAGCGTTCCTAGACAGGCGGCGTTTGGGGTGATTCCGTGTTGAAGAAGACTGCGTTCGTTGCTCTGGCGCCAAGCTATTGTTACCCTCCTACGTGACCAGTCCCCGCCAAGCGCGGGAACGTATCATCCATCAGGATTTGCTTACGATGCGTGCCGTCATCGGCCAATACACACTTGACAAACAAAAGCGACCCCACTCTCTTGACGACCTTGTTGTGGCCGGATACCTCCGGGAGGTGCCAACAGACCCGGCTAGCGGACGAAAAGACACATGGATCATCGAATGCTCCGAAGACATCAGGGCGCCTGGAATCGTAGACATCGATGCCACCTCTGGCACCACCGGCAGCACTAGAACTCTTCGTTGCGACTAGCGAAAAGATAGACAACTGGCGAAACATATCGATTTCGCTGACCATCTGTTAAAACGGCCAGTGCCGCATAATTGGATCGGGGAATTTCCAGCATGTTGTGGGAACTGCTCGTCGCAATCGGGTCGGTCATGTTCTTTGTCTCTGCGGTGCAATCGGCCCGGCACGCGAATACTGGGCCTGGAGGCTTTGCACTGGTAGTCGCTGTTGGACTAATTTTCGCTGTGGTTTACGAGTGGGCGGCACACAAGTTTGCTGATGCTTTTGATGACCGCAAAAATCGTTGGCCGGAGCCAGCGCAAAGGTGGTGCCTGCGGGGTTTGTACATTGGGCCATTGTTGTTCCTGCCGTTCGCCGCTCTACTTGGCGAGTATGTGAGTCTCAGCCTGTTGCGGCTGCGATGATTGGTGAAAAATCGCGATATCACGCACTGACCCGCCCTCAGGAGTGGGCAACCTTTTCCGTCTCTTTCTTTCACTCCCAGGTCGGTTTGACCCTCCCCCATCCCTCCCATAAACTGAAAGATTCAGTAGACTCGCAGGTTTCTAACTTATGGCTGACAGCATTCATGTAAAGCTCCCGGATGGGAGTGTGAAGGAAGTTCCCAAAGGCACGACGGCGCTGGAGATTGCGAAGTCGATCAGTCCGGGGCTGGCGGACGCCGCCCTCGTCGCCAAGGCCAACGGCGATTTGATCGATCTGACTCGTCCACTCGAGCAAGACACCGATTTGCGCCTGCTCAAGGAAAAAGATCCTGAGTCGCTGGAGGTGTTCCGGCATTCTTCCGCGCACCTGCTGGCGGCGGCGGTGCTGGAGCTTTTCCCTGAGACCAAGCTTGGCCACGGGCCCGCGACCGAGAGCGGATTTTTCTACGATTTCTACCGGCCGACGCCGTTCACTCCTGAAGATCTGGAAAAGATCGAGAAGAAGATGCAGGAACTGGTGCAGCAGAACCTGCCGTATGCACGCGAGTTTCTGCCACGCGATCAGGGGCTGGCCGAGTTCAAAAAAGAAGGCGATTTCATGAAGTGCCATTTCATCGAGCAGTTCACCAAGCCCGACGAAAAAATTTCGATTTACCGCACCGGCAAGTTCGTGGATTTCTGCCGCGGGCCGCACATTCCGTCGACGGGGAGGATCAAGGCGTTCAAGCTGTTCAACATTGCCGGCGCCTACTGGCTGGGGGACGAGAAGAATCCGCAGCTGCAGCGGATTTACGGGACCTCATTTTTCTCAAAAAAAGATCTCGACGATCATCTGAAGCAGATCGAAGAGACCAAGAAGCGTGACCATCGCGTGATCGGCCAGCAGCTGGATCTGTTTTCGATTCAGGAGCTGGCCGGGCCGGGGTTGATCTTCTGGCACCCCAAGGGCGGCATCATCCGCAAAGAGATGGAAGATTGGATGCGCTCGGAGTACCTCAAGCGCGGATATTCGCTGGTGTACACGCCGCATGTGGCGCGGCGACAGCTGTTCTTCACTTCCGGACATGAGGGCTACTACTCGCAGAATATGTTCGATGCGATGGAGCTCGACGACGCCGAATATCGGCTGAAGCCGATGAATTGCCCGGGGCACATTCTGATTTACAAGGATTCGCTGAAGTCGTATCGCGACCTGCCGGTGCGGCTGGGCGAGTTGGGCACCGTGTATAGGTATGAACGTTCTGGCGTGATGCACGGGCTGCTACGGGTGCGTGGGTTTACGCAGGATGACTCGCATATCTTTTGCACGCCGGAGCAGGTCGAAGGCGAGATTACCGGTTGTCTCGATTTTGCCCTGGATGTGCTGAAGGATTTTGGCTTCGACAAGTACCAGGTCGAGCTTTCCACCTGGGATCCGGACGACCGCAAGAATTTTGTGGGCAGCGAAGAGCAGTGGCTCCACGCCATCCAATCGCTGGAAAATGTGCTGAAACGCAAGAATGTCGAATACAAGACCATCCCGGGTGAAGCGGCGTTTTACGGGCCGAAGATTGATATCAAGCTGGTGGACGCCATTGGACGCTTGTGGCAACTTTCGACGATCCAGGTCGACTTCAACCTGCCGCAGCGCTTTGGCTTGGAATATGTGGCGGAAGATGGTTCGCGGAAACAGCCAGTGATGGTGCATCGCGCGCTGTTCGGATCGATCGAGCGCTTCTTCGGCGTGCTGATCGAGCACTATGCGGGGGCGTTTCCGGTGTGGCTGTCGCCGGTGCAGGCGGTGATGATTCCAATCAGCGAGCGGCATGCGGAGTATGCGAACAAAGTCGCGGCGCAACTGAAAGCGATTGGCGTGCGCGTCGAAGTGGATGCGCGCAATGAAAAGATGAATGCCAAGATCCGCGAGCACGCCATGCAGAAGGTGCCGTTCCTGCTCGTCGTCGGGGATAAAGAGGCCGAGGCGGGGAAGGTGAATGTGCGCTCGCGGGGGAAAGAGAAGACGGAGGACATGCCGGCGACGGAATTTGTGGCGAATATTGGGAAGCTGATTGCGGAGAAGAGCGCCGGCGCGTAAGCGACGCTTCTCAGTTTGTCACACTGGCCCTGGCTTGCGCTGTTTGCGGGCGTTCCATTCTTCCGCGTTGATCTCCCACATTTCAGCGGGCAGTCGGCCGGACACGTACTCGTGTTCTTCGGTTGCCACCAGGCGCATACCGCTTCGTTCTGAGATGCGGCGCGATGCAATGTTGGCAACCGCCTTGGGAGCGCGCAGTACCGGGAACTTGAGAGTATTGAACCAGAAATCAGTGACGGCTTCGCAGGCCTCCGTCATCAGGCCTTGACGGTGCCAGGGCAGTCCCAACCAGAATCCGCGATTGATGGGTCCGTTCTTGATCAGCGAAATGCTGCCGATCAGCCGCTCGGGGTCGGTCTTCAGCCGCAGCGTCCAGTGCCATTGTTCTTCGCGTTCCATCGCTGGGAGAGCGACGTCGCGATAGTAGGAATGCGCTCCATCCGGCGGATAGGGCCAAGGCACAGTCTTCGCGAGATAGCGGACGATCTCCCAATGCGGAAACAGAAGTTGCGTTTGCGGCGCATCTGCAAGCTCCAGAGGCCGCAGCAAAAGGCGCGAAGTTTGAAGCGGGGGCACCACGCGTCAGCATGATAGCGCAGGATCGGAGTTTGACCCTCGGCGATGCTCTTCGCGGCGAGCTACACCGCCAACACGGGCCCCACTCAAGCCAAAGGATGGCTTGAATGGGCCGCCTATCCGCAGCAGGGCTTCGCTCCGCCGGAACCGAGGCGGCGTCCCCGCACAGTCCTTGCGCTAACATGTTTCCGTGCATTCTCTGGCACAGCACGTGCTTGGCCATATTCGGCGGCAGGAACTGCTTGCGGCCGGGGACCGCGTGGGCGTGGCTATTTCTGGCGGGATTGATTCGGTGGCGCTCTTGCGGGTGCTTTTGGAGTTGCGCCACGAACTCGGGATTGTTCTTTCGGTTGTTCATTTCAATCACAGGCTGCGGGGGGACGAATCGGACGGGGATCAGGAATTCGTGGCGTGGCTGGCTCGCGAGTTCGATTTGCAACTTCACACCGATAGCGACAATGTGGCGGAGCGGGCGCGCGAGGAAGGTGTGAGCGTCGAGACGGCAGCGCGCGAGTTGCGGTATGGATTCTTTCGGTATCTTTTGGGCGTGGAGGGCGAGGGGAATTCCTCGGGGGCTGAAGCCCCAGTTCATCGGGGATCCGAGAATCGCAGCGCTGAAAGCGCTGCGCCACCCAAAAGCCAGGCATCCAACAGCGGCCC
>Ga0207037_10379_pt1 | contig 11775 bp, 14 predicted proteins | sample Alteio_BWMinCont_75_FD_153268 | JGI IMG/M metagenome (GOLD analysis project Ga0207037, IMG submission 153268) | Enriched cells from forest soil in Barre Woods Harvard Forest LTER site, Petersham, Massachusetts, United States -... | ecosystem: Environmental > Terrestrial > Soil > Temperate forest >... | reverse complement strand
TGGCCCGGCCTTTCCGGCACGAAGCCGAGAACCGCCGACTGGCTTTCGAGGTACAGGCCGATCCGCAACTCACGCGCAGTCTGGTCACAGACTCGAAGCGATTGCAACAGGTTCTGAAGAATCTGCTGTCGAACGCATTCAAGTTCACCGAGCATGGTTCGGTGCGCCTGGCCGTGTCGGTTGCCACAAAGGGATGGAGTGAAGATCATCCAATTCTCAGCGGCGCCGCCTCGGTCGTTGCGTTCGAGGTCACCGATTCGGGCATCGGGATTGCTCTCGATAAGCAGCGAATTATCTTCGAGGCCTTCCAACAAGCAGATGCCAGCACCAGCCGCAAATACGGCGGAACGGGTTTGGGCTTGGCCATCAGCCGTGAACTCGCCAGCTTGTTAGGCGGGGAGATCCAGCTTCGCAGTACACCCGGACTTGGCAGCACGTTCACTCTTTATCTGCCACTCACGTATGTGGGGCCGTCCGTATCGAAGCTGACGGAGTCAGAGTGGAGGGGATCGTCGCCTGCGATGCCGCTTCAGTTGTCGAGCAGGGATGCTTCGGAGCATCCGATCGCGCAAATTGCGGACGATCGCGATAATCTCCAGCCCGAGGACGCCGTGTTGCTTATTGTGGAGGACGATCCGCACTATGCCCGCGTGCTCTGTGATTTGTCGCGCGATAAGGGGTTTAAGGTTCTTGTCGCTTTGCGGGGAGCTGAGGCCCTAGCACTGGCTCGCGAGTTCCATCCCACGGCAGTGTCTCTGGACGTGTTCTTGCCGGACATGCTAGGTTGGACGGTTCTCAACCATCTGAAACAGGATTCCGCCACTCGGCATATTCCAGTACAAATGCTGACGCTGGACGAAGACCGGCATCATGGTCTGGCTCGCGGGGCCTTTGCATTCGTCACCAAGCCGACGAGCCCGGATGAACTGGATTCGGCACTGGGCCGTATCAAGGACTATGCCGCACCGCGCCGTAAGCGGTTGCTAATTGTCGAAGATAATCCGGCGGAGCAAATGAGCATCCGCGAGTTACTGGGTCACGACGACATCGACGTCTCTTGTGTCTCCACCGGCGGGGAGGCGTTGGACCTGGTAACTCGAGAAGCTTTCGATTGCGTCGTACTCGACTTGCGATTGCCAGACATGACTGGCTTCGACATTCTTGAGCGCATGCGGGATATTCCTGAGGTAAGCGACTTGCCGGTTGTTGTTTTCACCGGGAAGGAGTTGTCTCCCGAGGAAGACGCCCGTCTGCACACGCTGGCCCGCAGCGTCGTGGTCAAAGGGGTGGAGTCGCCGGAACGGTTACTGGATGAGACCGCGCTCTTTCTCCATCGGGTCGTGGCGGACCTTCCGCAAGAGAAGCAGAAAATGCTCGACCGGCTGCATCGATCCGATGAAGCGCTGGTGGGGAAGAAAGTGTTGGTGGTGGACGACGACATACGCAACATCTTTGCTCTCAGCAGCGTTTTGGAACGCCGCGGAATGGCAGTATTGACCGCGGGAACCGGTCGCGAAGCGATCTCGCTGCTCGAATCGACCCCCGATGTCGCAATCGTACTAATGGACATCATGATGCCGGAAATGGATGGATACGGGACCATGCAGGTGATTCGACAGAATCCTTCGTTCTGTAGATTACCGATCATTGCACTGACGGCCAAAGCCATGAAGGGCGATCGCGAAAAATGCCTGGAAGCGGGCGCATCGGAGTATTTAGCGAAGCCTGTCAATACGGAGCAACTGCTCTCGGCACTCCGGATGTGGCTGCACAGGTGAACGCCGGGTTGGGCAGTCGGATGAGTCGACGTGAAGGCCAGGCAGCGTTATTGAGAGAATCATGAACGTTCGCGAAAAAGTGAATATTCTCATGGTCGATGATCAGCAGGGCAAGCTGCTGAGCTATGAAGCCATCCTGGCCGAGTTGGGAGAGAACCTGATCAAGGCGACATCTGCCAAGGAAGCTCTCGAGAAATTGCTGAAGAATGACGTCGCCGTAGTATTGATGGATGTAAGCATGCCGGAGATCGACGGCTTTGAACTCGCCGAGATCATCCGCCAGCATCCGCGCTTTCAGAAAACGGCAATCATTTTCGTTTCCGCAGTGCATTTGACGGACCTCGACCGACTGAAGGGATATCAGCATGGGGCGGTGGATTATCTTTCTGTCCCGATTGTCCCGGAAGTCTTGCGGGCAAAGGTGAAAGTGTTCGCTGAACTGCACCGAAGGAAACTGCAACTTGAACGGCTGAACAATGAACTCGAAGAGCGCGTTGCGGATCGAACTCTGGAGTTGGAGCAGAAAGCGCTGGCGCTGCAGCAACTCAACAGCGACCTTGCCCAGAAAAACCAGGAGTTGGACGCGATCGTGCATACCGCGCCCGATATCATCTTTAGCCGGCAACCGGATGGCGCCAGGGACTACATCAGCAGCAGATTTTATGAGTACACCGGGGCGCCGCCAGGGTCGGCCGTTGGCCTGGGCTGGTTGGAGTATGTGCATCCCGAGGACAAAGAACGGACTCTGTCCCACTGGATGCGATGTGTGCAGTCCGGTGAAGGCTATGAGTCGGAATACCGTCTGCGCGGCGCCGAGCGACAATATCGCTGGTTTCGCGCTCGGGCTCTTCCGCTTCGTGATTCGCAAGGGAGCATCGTCAAGTGGTATGGGACCTGTTCTGATATCCATGACAGCAAGCTGCTGGAACAATCGATTCGCGACAGTGCGATCGAATTGGAACACATGGTGGATGTCAGGACGGCTGAACTCAGGCGCCTTTCCAGCCGCCTGATGACCATGCAGGACGAGGAGCGTCGGCGGATAGCTCGAGAAATTCATGATGGCCTCGGACAAGAACTGGCGGCGGCGAAGATGATCCTGGATGGAATTCTTTCCAAGGATTCCTCGCCTTCCATGCGGCAAGCGAGCGCTGATGCGAGCCAATTAGTGGACCGCGCTATCCAGCAAGTGCGGACGATCTCCCATCTTCTGCATCCTCCTCTCCTCGACGAGGTTGGCCTGGTTTCTGCCCTTCATTGGTACCTGGAGGGGCTTTCGGAACGCAGCGGAATCGGAATTCATCTGGCGGTGGATCCTCCGGATCTCGGCCGGCTCAGGTCGGAGCTGGAGACCGCCATATTCCGCATCATCCAGGAGGCCCTGACCAACATGTTCCGGCACTCCGGAGCACGCAATGGGCAAGTGAGTCTCACGGAAGGTGAAGGCCGCATCATGGTGACCGTGCGCGACGATGGCAAAGGAATCGAGGAACAGGTGATTCAGTTGCGACCGGATAGCGTTGGAGTCGGCATCGGCGGAATGAGGCAACGTGTCTCGGAACTTGGAGGAAGTCTGCGATTGGCGAATGCCAATCCCGGTACGATCGTCGAGGTAGTCATCCCTTCCCAGCGGCACGAGCCGGTCCCAGCGCCTGTTACTGCTTGAACTGGGCGCAAATAGCATCCTGGTACACCTACACACTTTCCACTGATTCCGGGAAGGAGTGTCTTTCTCTACCCTGGAGTTGGCAGGATGCGGGCGGCCATGTCCTTTCAGGAGTGACTGCACACGGTGGCCCGAGTCGGGCCTTTGCAGTTTGACCGGCTTGGAAGCCGTCCTTGGCCGCCGCGCACCGTACTCCTTCTGATCCTTTCATCTCCTTCCTTTACCAGAAATCTTTGGGATATCGCACGTCACGTTAACTGTCGTCGATGATGGGAAAGGCATTCCCCAGGAGGTTCTAGCCAGGTTCCGCGGTGGGGCAGCTCCCGGGATTGGTTTGGGGGGAATGAGGGAAAGACTGGCGGAGTTCGGGGGACAAATCCGAGTGGAGACATCCAGCAGAGGATCGGTCGTGGAGGCGGTGATCCCGACCGGCGCGTGTGCGGAAAACAAGGAAGCCTCGGCGGATGTGATAGGAGTGTGACTCAGAACATGGGCTCGAGCGTCACACCCCTTGGGACGGGGTCTTCGCTCTGAAGACCCCGCCATGCTCTGAAGACCCCGCCGCTCTGTTGTGCGGTTCAGTTCATCGACCTGCGACCGCTTCCGAGATGCACTACCAACGAGATCAAGAAAAGCACCAGGAAAACAACAAACAGCAGCTTGGCGATGCCGGCCGCCGCAACGGCTACTCCGGTAAAACCCAGCACTCCAGCGATCAGCGCCACTACCAGGAACATTAACGCCAGTAAAGCATAATTAGTCTCCGAGTTGATTTCTGTCTTCGCCGATATTAAGCGCCGCAATATTTTCGAAATATCCTCATCGGACTGTATTTGGTGAGGTCCATCCGGGTAGGTTCGTGTGCAGTTTCATTTTCTATTGAGATCTTTGGAGGGAGCAGGTGCCGGTCCATCCCAGAGGACCGGCACCCGCTTGGGGGCGTTGTGTCGAGTAGAGATTGCAGGCTAATTCTCCGCTCCGGAACTCACAATACTGTGGAACCTGTAGGGCTGCGCGGAGAGAGCCTCACCGAATTGCGGCACTACAGTTACCGACGAATTCCTCAGGAAAGTTCTCACGCTGTTTACTGGCTCCGCTGGATAGAACCAACTCCGCCCTGGGACTAGCTTTGTTCTCGCACGACAACTAGCAGGTGCTCACGTGGAGCACAGAAGAGGACGAGGACAAACATGAGAAGAATTTCTTCAGTATTTCCCAAATGTCTCCTGGTGCTGAGCATTTGTTCAATCTTGGTCGGCGTGGGCTGGTCTGCCGACAAAGACAAAAATGAGTCAGACATCGCCAAGCGAATCGATGCGTCGGCCAAGGTCCTGAACGAGATCATGGCGACTCCGGACAAGGCAATTCCTGACAAGGTCATGCGCGACGCAAAGTGTATCGCCGTGATCCCGTCTATGGTGAAGATCGCCGTCGGGTTTGGTGGAAATCATGGCAAGGGCGTCGCCACCTGTCGAACTGAGTCTGGCTGGAGCGCTCCAGCTCCCATCACTATCACCGGGGGAAGTTGGGGTCTGCAGCTGGGAGGCCAGGCCGTGGACCTCGTCATGGTCGTGACCAACGATCAAGGTATGCAGCACCTACTCTCCAGCAAATTCAAACTCGGTGCAGACGCATCTGCGGCAGCGGGGCCAGTAGGGCGTGATGCAGCCGCGGATACTGACATCAAGATGAGGGCGGAGGTACTGACCTATTCTCGAGCTCGCGGTCTTTTTGCCGGAATCGATCTGAGCGGTGCGGCGCTCACTCAGGACAAGGATGAAACACGGTTGTTGTATGGAAGTTCCATGCCTTTTTCGGACATCCTGAGCGGGAAGGTGCAGGCGACAGCGGTCAGCGAGCCGTTCCTTTCGGCGGTCAGGAGATACTCGGTTCAGAGTAGAGAATCAGGCAGGAATGATGCGGCTGGCGCAACAGCACCTGCGTCCAACTGAGCGGTTTTAGCTTCCCGAAGCTCAAATGCCGGCTCGGCTCTTACCGGGCCGGAAGATTGCGCGGGGTCGAAAACGAACTCTAACCTTAGGAGGTTTTATGTCCGTCATTCTTCTCGTGCTGCTCATCGTGCTGTTGCTAGGCGCATTGCCCACTTGGCCCCACAGCCGGTCTTGGGGGTATTACCCGAGCGGAGGGCTAGGCTTGGTCGTCGTGATTGTCCTCGTCCTGCCGAATACACCGAAGATGCGCGCCGCGCCAAGAAACAAGGAACGTGTGTGCTTTGGCTAATCGTGGACGCGGCAGGACGTCCGCGCGATATCAAGGTGGTTCGGGGCTTAGGCCTGGGACTCGACGCGAAAGCGCTGGACGCGGTTCGGCAGTGGCGCTTTCAACCTGCGCTCAAAGATGGTAAGCCCGTGGATGTGCAGATCAGCGTGGAAGTGGAATTCCACCTTTATTGATGCTCGGATGTATTGATTCTCCGATGCCAATCGGTTTGTTTCCTGCCAACGAAAGCATTTCTGCAAGTTCATTCCCGGACGATTAGATCCGCGCCAGTCGCGGATCTATCCGCCTTAGGACCCCGGCGGGGAGTCTTACAGCGTCTCCTGCAAGGGTTTACAGCTGTGACCCGATACAAGGATTTCGATCCTTTTTCTACTCTCGAATCCATGCTCGCGGAGTTGGCGAGCGAACTGCGGTAGTGAAGGAGATCAAACGTGGCGACTTGTGCGATTTCTGCGACAGAAGCGAACGTCATTCCCGCGACCAGCACGAAGGGTCGCGATGATTCCCAGATCAACCTGGTAAAGCGCGCGCAGTCTGGCGACGAGCAAGCCTTTGCAATTCTGTTTCAGCAACACAAGAACCGCGTCTATTCGGTATGCCTGCTCATGACCAAGGATGTTGCCGAGGCAGAAGACTTAACCCAGGAGGCTTTCCTGCAGGTGTTTCGTACGGTCGGTTCGTTTCGAGGAGATGCTGCCTTCTCGACCTGGCTCTATCGCGTCGCGGTGAACACTGTCCTGATGAAGCTTCGCCGGCGCAAGTCTCCGCCCACGGTTTCCCTGGACGAGCCGGTAAATCCCGAGTCTCCTTCTCTGCACCGCGATTTCGGCAAGAGTGATCCGGAACTCACTGGCGTGGTCGATCGCATTGCTTTGCGTCGTGCTCTGGAGGAACTGCCGGAGGGCTGCCGGACGATTTTTTCTTTGCACGAGGTCGAAGGATATCAACACCGTGAGATCGCTGAATTGCTCGACTGCTCCATCGGAAACTCCAAGTCACAATTACACAAAGCGAAGCTCAAAATGCGCGCCTTGCTGTTTCCAAAGGCGAAAATACGACGGCACTCGGCGAGGCCCCAGTCCTCTAGTCAGGGGACGGAAATGCTCAGCCTGGCCAAAGTGCCGGCGAGATAGACACGTACCCAAGTCGCCCATGGAAACGTAGAACCCAGGACAAGGTGGAGTCAGAGTGCTAAGCGCAATCGTAATCGTCGGACCGGAGAGTCACGAGGAAGAAAGCTGCAGCGAGAACTCCGCCATAGCCTCGCTCACGCAGGGCACTCCTCTGGTGTGCGTGGAAGTTCTAGGCCGGTCGGTAGTCGCCCGGCTGATCGAAAAGCTGGGACGCGCCGGCGTTCACACGATTTCGGTCTGCGGCAACGTTTTCTGACGTGCTCGGGTGCGCCGGCGTAGATTCCGCTTTCAAACTCGAGATCCATACGGCGGTGGAAGTACGGACTCACCTGACGCAACAGCTACGAGCCGATAAAGAGGGTGGTGCCGAAGTGATTTTGCTGGTTCGCGCCGCCGCATACATGGATTTGGATCTGAAGGACCCCAGACGGCAGTAATTGGGGCGAACAATACCTGGACGATTTCTACAAGAATATGAGAAACAAACACCGCGATAAGATCGCGGTGGGTGCAGCATGGCCGGGATTCGATGATTCCGCAGCAAAATGGGGTCTGAATCGCCACATGCAGAGCCGCTGCGGGCAAACGTTGGATGACACTCTCCAGCTCTACAACCGGTACTTCGACGCCGCCAATCCGCTCCCGTTTGTGATGATTGAAACCTGGAACGATTACGAAGAAGGCACAGCAATTGAGCGAGTCGGTTCTGCAAGATGCGGCCAGAATGCCCAGTCCGGTACTGGTTCCAGCTGAGTCCAGCTGCGGAGCGCCAACCCCACGCGCGCTTTCTCACATCCAAGTGTGGCTGTCTCACAACATTGAATGGAGTTCCATCCCATGGACTATGCTCGCGCGTCGACCAGAAGCCTCCGACTGCTGTCTGAGCTCCTGTTGGCTCCGGCCTGCTCCTCGCCGGCCAGTGTCCATGCGCCAGTGATCGAAACCTGCCCTCAGCAAATCACGGAAATTGTGTCCGCGCTCGACGGACGAGATCGGCAGGATCTCGAAGCTCTGGCGATGACAAACCATGTCATCATTCGCTCCTTTGCGCCGCTGCAGAAGATCTTCGAGGCCGAGGGAAATGAACAGGGCGTGGAATGGACCTTCACTGCGATTCAGAGGGAAACAGGGCGCATCAACCGTGCTCTAGGGTTTCTGCAGCAGATCTGTGCTGTGCTGGAAGAATGCGGCTGTCCAGTCACGGTCATCAAGTCTCTGGATCATTGGCCAGACCTTGGCAGTGACTTGGATCTGTACACGGACGCCGATGCAGGCAGGGTGGTCGAGGCCATGGGCACGCGTTTGAATGCAACGCTCGCGGAACGAAGCTGGGGAGATCGTCTGGCAAACAAGTGGAACTTCATCGTGCCCGGATTGTCGGAACTCGTCGAAGTTCACGCTGGGCGCTTGGGACAGACCGGAGAGCAAATCGCTGTCACGCGTTCCGTGTCAGCGCGTGCTCGCATGATCGAGTTGCGCGGGCATCCTTTTCGCGTGCCTGCGCCGGAAGACCGCATCGTCATCAGCACGCTCCAACGGATGTACCGGCACTTTTACATCCGCCTGTGCGACATCATCGATAACGCGGGACTCCTGGACCAACACCTGGTTGACTTTGGATATCTCCGCTCGCTGGGCTCAACGGCGGGTGTGTGGGAGGGGATCGCGACGTGTCTGAAGATCATCTCGGAATACGTGCAGGCATACCGGGGAACTGGAGTTCCCCTGGACACGGCGGTCACTGAGTCGGCGAAGTTCGGCTTGGAACAGGTTTGCTTCCGTCGCGATTTCCTTCGAGTCTCGATCCTTCCTCGCTCCATTCATCTTTATGCTTCCGAGCTCATGAATTTCTTGCGCCAGGGTGATCTCCGAAACAGTCTCCGGCTGAGCCTCTTGCCCGGACTGGCCACTGCGGCGGCACTCGAACAAAAGATAACTGGCAGCGACAAGGGGATTTGGTAGAAGGGATCGTCGCATTAGTGAGTTAGTGGCCTACAGGTTTCACCGGATTGCTGCTGCGATGTGCCGCCATTACGGTTATTAGAGTCACAACTGGAGAAGATGTCGTGCCAGGGAAAAAGCATTTGCGTGGTGTTGGGGCAAAAGAACAACGCGAATATGAGCACATCCAAAGAGAGTGCTGAGCGGTCAGGCCGCTATGGCAGCAGGGCAAAAGAGGTCGCGGCCCGGACAGTCATGAAGCAGCACAAAGCCAAGGGGCATGGCCGGGGACGGTAGGTCAGGCAGTCTCGATTGAGAGCGCTTTCTTGCGAAACCTGCCTGCTCTGGATCAATGCAATCGCACCCGTACGGGGCGCGGGGAGAGTTGACGTGGTTCGCATTCTGCTGGTCGACGACAATCCCTCGGTCCGGCACTACCTGCGAGCTGTTCTCGAGCAGCAGACCTCGTGGCAAGTTTGCGGCGAAGCACGAACCGGTGCGGAGGCACTGCACAAAGTTCTGGAGGCTCCTCCTGACCTGATTCTCCTGGACTATCAGATGCCAGATCTGAACGGTGTTGATGTCGCCAAACAGATTTATGCGCTCTTTCCCAAGATTCCGATCCTGATGGTAACGCTTCACCTTTCAAAACAACTGTCCGACGCTGCTCGTTTAGCAGGAGTACGCGGGGCATGCGCAAAGCAAGATATCGGGTCGGTGGTTGAGGCGGTCGAGATACTCTTGCGCGATCAAACGTACTTCCCAGCGGTCTCGGCTGGGTAAGGCGCGTGACGCAAGCTGTGGGTGACTTTAAGAGCCGAGCGGAATACAGGATTCCCTGTATTGGAGCCAAGTTGCTCGATCGCTAGTCTCGACAGGTGCTCCTTAAGGTTAGCTGCGGCGCTAGATACGTGTGTTCCAGGTGAATGGAGCCGGTCGGGCATATCCCACGGGCTGAGGTAGAATGTGGCGAATCGTTTGGTCGGTCTTCCCCTAGAGGAACGGAACTGCATGACCATTCGCATACTGTTGGTGGATGACCATCCGGTTGTGAGGCAAGGGTTGAAGACTCTATTGGAAGGACGCTCTGGCTGGGAAGTGATCGGAGAAGCATCCGACGGGGCCGAGGCCCTGGAAAAAGCGAAAGACTTAAATCCCGACGTCCTGGTGCTCGATGTAACCATGCCGAAAATGAATGGACTGGAAGCGTGCCGCTTGCTGCGCAGGCAGGCCCCCCAACTCGAGATTCTGTTTGTCACCCAGCACGATTCTCCGCAAATGATGCGCGAAGCCTTGGACGCCGGTGCTCGGGGATACGTCGTAAAATCTAATGCTGCCCGCGACTTGTTGGCGGCAGTTGAAGCGGTGAGCCAACATCGCGTCTTTACGGCGCTCAATGGGCGGGATGCTGCGAGGTTGCGTTAACGGGGTTGTGTTAAAGGTCCGACACAAATTTAGAAACTGCGGTCCACCTTTTGATCTGTGGGGGTGAATCATGAAGTTGAGAATCTTGTTGGCTGATGACCACGAAATTGTGCGCCGCGGATTGCGCGCCCTGCTCGAAAAACATGAAGGCTGGGAAGTCTGCGGCGAGGCAAGCGATGGCCGCGACGCGCTGGAGAAGGCTCTGCAGTTGAATCCAGATGTCGTCATTGTCGATATTGGGATGCCCAATCTGAATGGCCTGGATACGACGCGCCAGCTCCTGCAGCAGGATCCTCATTTCAAGGTCATCGTCCTCACGATTACCGATTCTGACCAGGTGATTCGCGAAGCGCTGGATGCCGGGGCTCGGGGATTTGTCTTAAAGTCGGATGCTGCGCGCGACCTGGTGTCTGCCGTCGAAGCGCTCCAGAATAAGCGAATGTTTTTTACCCCGCGGGTGAACGACCTGGTGCTGGCTGGCTTTCTGGAAAAGGGACATACCGTTTCCAGAAACGAAGCCCCTAAATTGCCAACGTTGACGGCGCGGGAGCGCGAGATCACTCAGTTGCTGGCGGAAGGCAACAGCTCGAAGGAAGTCGCCAGTCTGCTGAACCTGAGTACAAAGACGGTGGAAACGCACCGCAGTAATATCATGCGGAAGCTGAGTTTTCACTCCATTCGCGATCTGGTCGTATATGCGATTAAGAACAACCTGATCCAGATTGAGTTGCCGCCGCCACCTCCGAAAAGCCCTGCCGGTCCGACGGCGGCGTAGTGGATCATAGTTAATTTGCAAAGACCTGCTAGCGAACGGCCTCACCGGGGTAGTAACCGCTTCGTGTGCGCACGACCAGACGGCTGCGGCCTGACCCTTTCGCTTCCACTCGTATGGCCTGGTATCCCTTCTGTGCGGCGGAGTTCCCGGGTTCGAATGTCAGTGTATATTGGCTGCGGATGTCGCGCGCCACCGTTCGCGTGATCGCGTCCACTTCAGATTCTGAGGGAAGTACGCCACTCCACCGGTACTCGCGGCCAAATTCTGCAGCGCATCCCGCCCCGTTCGCGTCAACCCTGCGTCGGTTAGTCCAATGGCGTATAACGTCTCACCTTTGTTCGGCTGCATTTTCCGGATCGCTTCTTGCAGCGTCTCCTGGCTCATGTTGTCTTGTCCATCGGTTACTATCAGAAGCACTTTCTTGTTGAGGCGCGGATTGTTTTGCAGATGGACCGCGGATGCAACCACCGCGTCGTAAAGGGCCGTGCTGCCTCGAGTCGACACCTGATGCAAAGCAGTCTGAAGCAGACTGACATCAGAAGTGAAGTCTTGATCCAGATAAGGAGTCTGACTGAAGTTGACCACAAAAATCTCATCCTGTGGATTGCTGATGCGGATGAGGTTGAGCACTGCCTGATTGACCTTCTCCCGTTTGTCCCGCATTGATCCCGAGTTATCAATCACGATACCCATCGCCACGGGAACATCCTCGCGGCGGAAAGAAGTAATCGGTTCTGGCACACCATTTACATAGATGGAGAAAGCACTTCGGTCAAGCCCGGTAACGAGCCGCCCAGTTTCGTCGACCACCGTGGC
>Ga0207037_10375_pt1 | contig 11807 bp, 14 predicted proteins | sample Alteio_BWMinCont_75_FD_153268 | JGI IMG/M metagenome (GOLD analysis project Ga0207037, IMG submission 153268) | Enriched cells from forest soil in Barre Woods Harvard Forest LTER site, Petersham, Massachusetts, United States -... | ecosystem: Environmental > Terrestrial > Soil > Temperate forest >... | reverse complement strand
GAGCGGTGGGATCATAGTCCGAACGATGTGAGAGGACGGGGGAAATCTTTCTCAATTTTTGCCAGGTGGGAATGTCGGGAATCATCGTGCCTTTCGCAAAAGCATTCATCAGCTGACAGCCCCGGCAAATGCCAAGCACAGGCACTTGTTCCCGCGCAGCCCATTCAAGAAGGTCGAACTCGTAGCTCTCACGCTCCGGCTCTATTTTACCCAAGGTTTGGCGTTCCTCGTGGGTGATCGCATGATCATAAAACGTTTCACTCAAATCGCCGCCGCCCGTCAGAAGCACGGCGTGTGGCTTTGTTTTTCGGAAATCATCCGTGAGGCGTAGAACCAAAGGTTCGCCGTCGTGTGCGTCCACGGTGTCGGCATAGGGCTTTGTTTTGTCTTCGCCTGCAGTGCTGGTGATTCCGATCAGCGGTTTCATGGTCAAAGGGGATCAAAGGCTCGAGGAGGCCCGAGCACTTCTCTCAAAAGGATGGCCTCTTTAAGCCGCAAAGGAGCGCGCAATGCTTCGAGATTCCACCCCATGGCGGCCGTGGGGTTCTCATTCGGCCGGGCGGTCGAAATCGAGATTCGTTCGGATGAGACGCCAAGGCGCGCATCGCTCATCGACTGGGCGATCTCCTCCTGAATGTTGGTCGACTTCTGTTGCATCGGGTCGTAGGACGCAGCTCCTTCGCCGGCCATGCTGGGGGAGGAATCGGTTAAAGGTGTGGCGATCGGCGCCGGGACGCGACGAACGGTGCGCATGACCGGCCTGGGAACAGCGCGTGTGGAAGGACGCGAAGCGGGTTGTTTCGGGAGCAGCGGTGGCTTCTGGAGCTGTTTGCGCTCTTCGGCTTCTCCGAGGAAGCCTCGTATTTCCGGGGATCGCTCGTTTTCATGCAAAGGTGGAGGTTCCTTCGGAGAAGGAGATCGCGGCGGGAATGGAATCGACCGGTTGCCCGTTGGCGTCTGCTCGACTTTTTTCAGGAACGCCGACACTCCGGCGACGATCAGAAAAACCACGATCCCGAGCAGGTCGAACCCCGCGGCCAGCGGAAGATCAGGCGAAGAATGAAAAACAGATATCGTCACGTCTGGATCAACTTAGCTTTGTTTGGACTGATTGCCCTCGCCCGCGATGCTGCTGCGCATGGAGGTGTCCGACTGGATGTTCTGCATGCGGTAATAATCCATCACGCCCAGTTTTCCGGAACGAAAAGCTTCCGCCAGCGCGCGGGGCACTTCGGCTTCCGATTCCACGACTTTGGCACGCATTTCCTGGGTGCGCGCCTTCATTTCTTGTTCCAGGGCGACGGCCGTGCTGCGGCGAACTTCCGCGCGCGCCTGGGCCACGCGCTTGTCGGCTTCGGCCTGCTCGGCTTGGAGCTTTGCGCCTATATTCTCACCCACGTCGATATCCGCCACGTCGATGGAAAGAATCTCGAAGGCACTTCCGGAATCGAGCCCCTTCTCCAGGCAGCGTTTTGAGATCATGTCTGGATTTTCCAACACTTCCTTATAGCTCTCCGCAGAGCCAATTGACGTGACGATGCCTTCACCCACGCGTGCAATGATTGTTTCTTCCGTGGCGCCGCCGACAAAACGTTCCAGATGCGTGCGGACAGTGACGCGCGCCTTCACTTTCAACTGAATGCCATCCTTGGCCATGCCGTCGATTGTCGTGCGCCCTTCCTGTGTTTGGTTGGGGCAGTTGATGACTCGGGGGTTGACGCTCGTCATGACGGCCTCAAACACACTTTTTCCCGATTGTTGTGTGGCCAGATCGATCGCGGATGCTTGATTAAATTCAAGAGCAAGATTGGCTTTTTTTGCCTGGATCAGCGCTTTTGCCAGCTGAGTGACATTTCCTCCTGCCAGGTAATGGGCAATGAGTTGATCCGTGCTCAGTGGAATCCCCGCCTTGGCCGTCGTGATGCGGTTGTCGACGATCAGGCCGATAGGAACACGTTGCAGCCTCATTTTGACGAGATCCAAGAGGCCCACGGAAGCGCCGGCGGCAAGCGCACGTATCCAAACCGAAAAGAATGAGAGAAAAATGACAAAGAAAACGATCGCAAAGATGAGGGCGATAATGGCGAGGATGGCTGGAGCATTCATGATTTTTAAGTGTGAGGGTTTAGAAATGGTATCAGCTTTTTCGGACGACGACACGGCTGCCTTCCACAGAAACTACTTGGATGGGAGCATTATGTTCGATCCATCCGCTTTCGGCGACCACATCGACACGGCGTTCTTCAATGTTCGCGACTCCAGCGGGACGTAAAGGCGAAAGGGAGGTTCCCGTCTTTCCAAGCAGCCATTTCCGGCTCTCAGTCGACGTGCTTTCGGCAAGATCATATCGCATCACCATGCGCTGCCCCGCGCGCGTCCTCGGAAAAAAAGTGATCCAAAGCGCCAGAATGGCTCCGCTGCCCACAATCAAGCCGAGGAGGACTTTGTTGCCGGCAACAGATCCATATTCCATATACGTCAAAATCACCGCTCCAACGAGAAGGAGGACGCCGAGGATCCCAGCGACCATGCCTGGGAGGAAAACCTCCAGGCAGATCAAAATCATTCCCACAACCGAAAGAAAAAGAATCCAGGGCATGAATCCTCTCTATTAGCGAAAGGGCACTCCGGCTGCAATTCAAACCCGCGACGGGAGCGGCTCTTTATCCTTTGCTTACAATCACCTGTGCGCCACGCACCTCGCGCACCACAATTTCAGAATGGGCGGGGATAAATTCTCCCTCCGAGATCACGTCCACGATGTCTTTGCCAATGCGCGCGGTGCCGCTGGGACGCAAAATCGAAAGCGTGGTGCCATGGCACCCGACAAGTTCCTTGGGGGAAGTCGCGCTCGTGCCGCTCACCTCTGTTTTGAGCACCAGCCTGCCAAAAGGTCCGCGTCCTTTTGGCAGCCAGCGTCCCACCCAGAGAGCGAACACAAAGGCACCGAACAAACCTCCGGCCAACTTAAGTAATGGAATTTCCAGTTGAGGCATGCTCGGAATCGTGAAGGGGCCGTGCAGTTTGTCGACCATCGCCCAGAGGAGAGCCGTGAGGATCGCTACGGTTCCTAGAAAACCGGGCAGCATATGACCCGGAAGAAGGAAGATTTCCACGGCAACCAATACGAGGCCGAAGGCGAAAAGCAGAACTTCTTCAAATCCGGAGAGTCCTGCGATGTAATGGCCGAAGAAAAATATCGTTAAAGCAACTGCGCCAATGATTCCCGGCAACACAACACCCGGCATCTTGAATTCAAGGTAAATGCCCGCAATTCCGATGAGCAGGAGGATGGGCGAAATCGTTGTGATCCAACGCGCGAGCTGTTCGGCGCCCGTTGGCTCAATCCGTTTCACTTGTGTTGAGGAATAGCCGAGCTTCGAAAGAAGGTCATTGAGATCCTTTGCGCTGCCCGAGGCGAGCAGCGGTTTTGGCGGTTTGCCGTAAGTGGCAGTTGCCTCCATGTCCGTCAGCGTGAGAATTTCGCCCTTCTTCACAATCTCCTTTCCGTCGAGCTTCAGGCCGTCCGTCGCCTTCACCATGGCGTCCATCACGTCTGGATTGTGGCCATTGTGCTGCGCCGCGGCACGCACCCGCGCGGCCAATGCCGAGGCGAATTTTTTCTCCATCGTGCTCGGCAGATCCTGAGGCTGTCCCGTGGGGGTGATGGTGATCGGGGCCGCGGCGCCGATCACGCTTGAAGGCGCCATGTAAATTTCCTTCGTGGCCACGGCAATGAATGCGCCGGCCGAGTACGCCTTTTTGTTCACGAAGGTGACCGTGCGGGCTTCGAAATTCTCGAGCAGATTCATGATCTCCATCGCCGCGTCGACGCGACCGCCGTTCGTGTCCATGTCGAGGATCACCAAATCCGCATGCTGTTTTCGTGCCTCATTCAAGCCGCGGCGAACGAGGTAAACCGCCGAAGATTCAATGTCTTCGCGGATGGGAATGACGCACGCAAGATGCTCCTTGGATTCCGCTGCCCGCGTGATGCCGGACAGGGAGGCAAACAGCGCGAGGATCAGAAGACGTTTCATGGAACCAGGGTATCAGAGCCTGTTTTTCAGGGCAAAGCTGTTCGGCGGCGATAGAGGATGATGTTGCGGTGCGTGCCTTCCTCATTGCAGCCGAGGTCAATCTCACGCAGCAGGATATAATGCGACGCGAGGAAAGGGGGCATCCACTCAATCATCATTTTGGGAGCTGCCGGATGAACGAGCCACGATCTTGGAGCGCGTACGTGAACAAGATAATCGGGAGGTTGTGTTTCCAAAATGTCCATCAGGTGCTTCTGCATCCCCGCTGCAAACGGCTGGGATTCCATCAGCGGATACATATAGATATAGGGAATGGAACTCGCATGCCGCGCGTAGAAGAAGATTTCCGGTTCGGAGCCAAGCACCGCGAGGTTTTGATCCGGCAAAACGATTTGTCGAAGGGACATCCCAAGCGTGCGCAGTTCGAGAAAAGCATTGTTTGGATAAAGCTGGCGGATCGCTTCGGTGGGTGACGCGAACCATAAATTCCATTGCAAGAGAATGGGAAGGAAGAGCGCGAGAGCAATAGGCAAAACCCATCGCATGGAGGAGAGCGCGAGTCCGGCGGCAATCGAAATTGCGGGAAGAAGAAAAAGAAAATAGTGAGGGCGAAAGATCCAACCCGGAGTTATTGCGACGAAACCACAAACAGCCCACAAGAGGATCAGCACGGCCACGAGACGGTCCTTTTTGAGCGCCATCCAGAGGCCGAGGACGCCCGCGAGCAGGATGCTTCCCAGCTGGACGGCGACTGGGCTGAATTGTGTCAGGAAATATGTCACGGCGTGATGGAGCGTCCATGCGCTTCCGTAGTAACGGGCATAGGTCACGCACCAAAACCAAAATGAATTCCAGACGCCCGCTTTCCACATCCATCCAGCCGTCACAAGAAGCGGAATCAAAACGCCTGCGATGTAGGCGGTGAGCTGCTTTCGAAGTGTTGAGGCCGGAAATGTTCGCCGTGAAAGAAATAGAAGCCAGAGTCCCCCGAAAAGGGTGAAGAGAGCGCCTTGTTGTTTCATGGTCATAGCCAGGCCGAAACAGATTCCTGCAGCCAGAACGTCGCGATTCCTGAGGGATCGTGTCAGGAAGAATGTTCCGCCCAACGCAAAGAAAAGAATGAAATGCTCCGCGTTTGCAGTCATGCCGAGCACCGCCGGAGCCAGGCTCGATACCGCATAACAAGCCGCAGCCCACAAACCGGCGCGTTCATTCCCGAGTTTGCGCATCGTGGCATAAAGAAAGGCGCAACTTGCCGTGTTGATGAGGATCAGCGCGGTGCGAATACCGCTATCGGTCTGTCCGAAAATTTTGAGGATCAATGCGTAAGCCGCGTAAATACCCGGAAACTTCATTGCAAAGGCATCTGCGAAGGGTGGCACGCCGGCCAAGATCCGCTGGCCCATGTACGCGTATTCGCCTTCGTCGCGCTCCAACGGCATTCCGGCAAGATGCGCTCGAATGCCGACACACACGCAAAAGACGGCCGCGGCGAGGACAAATGAATTGAAAGTGCGCGCCGACGTTTGCGAGGAGCTATTCATAAACAGAGAGTCGGATCGTCGCAGCAAACACGAAGCTGCTCAGCCATTTCATGGAACGAATCATGTCGACGCGATCATCTGCTATTTTGTTCCAGAGGCAAGGAGTTTGGAAGCATGTCGCATACCAGTCATTTCATGTTATAATCCACCCGCATGACGATCGTGTCCGACATCCTTCTCACCACCTTGAACGCGAAGCACATCCATTGCGCATTCGGGCTGCGTTATCTTGTGGCCAATCTGGGTGATTTGCGCGGCCGCTCTCACATTGCGGAATTTAACATCAATCAGCGTTCGCTTGAAATCGCCGAAGCGATTCTGAGCTATCAACCGAAAATCATCGGGATGGGTGTTTATATTTGGAATGCCGTTCAGACGTTGAACCTTCTGGAAGACTTGAAACGCCTGCGGCCGGAATTAATTGTGATCCTGGGCGGCCCCGAGGTCAGTCACGAGATGGATCAGCAGCGGATTGTTCAACTTGCGGACTATGTCATTACGGGCGAAGCGGATCTGGCTTTCGCTGAGCTTTGCCGCAAGTTGCTTGCCGGAGATCGTCCTTCGCAAAAAATCATTTCTGCTCCTTTGCCAGATTTCAGCCAGCTCGTGCTTCCGTACGATCTTTACACGGAAGAAGACCTTGCGCACAGGGTCATCTACGTCGAGGCTTCGCGCGGCTGCCCCTTCGAATGCGAGTTTTGCCTTTCGTCTCTCGACGTTCCGGTTCGCGCAGTTCCCATCGGGGCGTTTTTGAGCGCCATGCAGTCGCTGCTCGATCGTGGCGCGCGTCAGTTTAAATTCGTGGATCGCACGTTCAACCTCAACGCACGTTTCGCTTCGGCGATTTTGGAGTTTTTTCTGGATCGCTACGAACCAGGGCTCTTTGTCCATTTTGAAATGATTCCTGACCGTCTTCCCGTATCGCTTCGCGAGCTCATTGGTCGATTTCCTGCCGGAGCATTGCAGTTCGAGGTGGGGATTCAAACGTTCAATGAGGATGTCGCGGCGCGGATTAGCCGGCGTCAGGACAACTCGAAGGCCGAGGAAAATCTTTCATGGCTTCGAACGGAAACCGGAGTGCACATTCACGTGGATTTGATCGTCGGCCTTCCCGGTGAAGACCTCGAGAGTTTCGGCGCTGGGTTCGATCGGCTTGTGAGGCTTCGCCCCCAAGAAATCCAAGTTGGTATTTTAAAACGGCTTCGCGGCACTCCGATCAAGCGTCACGACACGGAATGGCGGATGGTTTATAGTCCGCAACCGCCCTACGAGATCTTGCAGAATGGAAACCTTGATTTTTTCAACATGCAGCGGATGCGGCGTTTTGCCCGTTATTGGGATCTCGTGGCAAATAGCGGCAATTTTGTGGAAACAGCGGCGATGATCCTGGCAGATGGATCGCCGTTTCAAAATTTTCTGGCTTTTAGTGATTGGCTTTATGCACAGGCGGCTCGCACGCATGAAATCGCGCGCGCGCGACTGGCTGGCTATCTCTTCTGTTATTTGACGGAGCAGAGGAAGATTCTCCCGCTGGCGGTTAAATCGGCTTTGGAACGGGACGCAAAGCGCGCGAGAAGCCAAAAGTTGCTTCTGGAGCTTCCTAAACGACAAGGCAGGCATCTGGCGGGGCTTGTGGGATCGACCTGAAAAGGAGTTGCACGCGCGGACAAGTGGGGGGAATATGATCCTCCGAGTTTTATGATGTTCCGCCTTCGTAAACAGAAGCCTGCCTGCACGGAAATCGGGCGCGTTGCCAGGGAATTGATTGACGACACGATTGCGCACATCGCTCCGTTCTCAGCCCCGGAAGGTGAATCCGTGCATAAAGCGCGGAAGAATATTAAAAAGCTGCGCGCCATTTTGCGGCTGATTCGAAGGCAAATGGGATCTGAAGCCAGCAAGCGCGAAGATCAATGTCTTCGGGGTGTTGGCCGCTATCTTTCCTCGATCCGTGATGCCCAGGTTCGCTTGAAGACATTTCAGAAATTACAGGGGGAAACCCAAAACAAAGCGGCGAAGTCGTTTCAAGGCAGGTTGATGCAAGACCGGGAGCGGAGCTTCCGAAAGCTTCACAATCGAAGGGGCCTAGAGCGCCGGATTGCCGATTTAAAGTCGGTTCGTCGGCGAATTCAGAACTGGACCTCGAAGGAGTTGAAGAAGTCGGATTTAAAGAAGAACCTGAGGCGAATCTACAAACGCAGCCAGCGTGATTTTCACATCGCACGCAAGGAGGGGGACACGCTTTCTTTGCATGAATCGCGCAAGCGCGCAAAGGACCTCTGGTACGTGTTATGCCTTCTTAAGTCCGAGCACCCAAAAAAGATGAAAGCGCTGGCTGACGATATGAAAGATTTCACGGAGCAGCTTGGCCAAGCCTTGGACCTTACCCTTTTGAAAAGGACGCTGGATGACCCAAGATTGACTCATGAAGCGAGATCGGATCTCCAAAAAATAAAGACGCTTATCCAAATCGAAAGAGCCGAACAGCAGAAAAATGCGCTGAAGTTGGGCAAAAAATTCTTTTCAAAGCCGCCCCGTTCATTCGCCTGAAAAGCTTCGACCTATGATGGTTCCAACAGGATGCCTAAGAACCAGGAGCCGAGCCTGTCCTCCTGTGGCAGGAGTTCTTTCATGAATAACTGGTGGACATGGTCGCTTTTGTCCGCTTTTTTTGCAGGTCTTACGGCCATTCTGGCCAAGATTGGCATTCAAGGTGTGGATTCCAATTTGGCCACTGCCATCCGAACCAGCGTCATTCTGATTTTTACGTGGTCCCTCGTGTGGTTCACAAGGACTTACGAGCAGCTGGGAAGTCTCCCACAGCGCGCCTGGCTGTTCCTCGTCCTCTCCGGTTTGGCGACAGGCGCCTCGTGGATCTGTTATTTTCAAGCGCTTCAGCTCGGCGATGCCTCTCAAGTCGCCCCGGTCGACAAGCTCAGTGTGGTGTTTGCCATTGTTTTTGCAGTCGTTATTTTGAGGGAACGGCTGACGTGGCATCTTTGGGCGGGCGGCGCCTTGATCATTGCTGGAGCCCTCATCTTAGCTTGGAAGACGTGATGCGAAGGGTGAAATCATCTCGCGAACGGGTTCTGGAACGCATGGCGCAACCCGCCATCGAAACGTAAGGGCGCGGGAAGCATGGCTAATGCAAGTGACGCTTCGAGACTTGAGCCATGAGGGCGACCGCAGGAAGAAAGAGTGTCAGCGCCGATTTAATTGGTTTCGACCGCATTCGCTTTGGCGAGCAGTTGCTCTGCACGCCTCTGATGACGCTCAGCCTCCTGGAACATGCGGGAACGTTCGTAGCGCGGGGTCGAAGAAAGTTTCGCCTGTCGAAGCAGATTATCAGCCATCTCTTTTTCCTCCTGCGCTGCAGCGCGAAATGGATCTCCGGGTCCCATAAATCTTATTTGCCAATTCCAACGATAGGGATATCCGAGGCGCCATCACAGCGTCCTCCTCCAACGGCTCCCGGTCTCGAAGTTATTTGCTAATGGAAGTCAAATAGAGTTCTTCGGCGCGTTTGCGCATCTCCTTCTCGGAAACATCTTCTTTGTGTGTGGCGATGTGCCAAGTGTGCCCAAAGGGATCTTTCAAGCTCCCGCAGCGGTCGCCGTAGAATTGATCCTTGACGGGCTTTACTTCCTCGGCACCCGCAGCGATGGCGCGTTTAAAAAAGGAATCCACATTTTCAACATAGAGAAGAAGACTGACAGGGGAACCGCCGAGGTCCTCCGGGCTGCGAGCTTCCGTGCTGGGGCACGGATCGGCGAGCATCAGCGGAGAATTGCCAATTTTGATTTCGGCATGGCCGATCGAATTCCCGGGAGCGGGAATGCGGAGCGTCTCTTGAGCGTCGAACGCCTGTTTATAAAACTCAATGGCTTGGGTTGCGTTACGAATCACAAGATAAGGGGTGATGGTGTGATAGCCTTCGGGAATGGGGTTGACTTTTTTTGCCATAAGGACTCCTTGAGGGTTAAAAATAGTGCCTAGAAAAGCTAACTTAATCCGATTTTTTGAGGTGTCACGAAAGATTAAGTAACTTTTTCGCATCGGAGTTTCGAATCCGTAGGATGGCTCTTTTTTCTTTGTTGTATCGTGTCGGGAGAATACAGTTTTTAAATATGAAGGTTGCCATTGGATGCGATCACGGAGGATTTCCATTCAAAGAGGTTCTCGTGAAGGAGCTGGAGTCACTAGGCCACGCGGTGCATGATTGTGGGGCTCAGGAGTTATCACCTGAAGACGATTACCCCGATTTTGCCCGAAGTGTCGGCCTTGCGATTCAGCGTGGGCAGGCAGAACGCGGAGTTCTCATTTGTGGAAGCGGCGTTGGAGCCAATGTTGCGGCAAACAAAATGGACGCTGTTCGCGCTGCGCTCTGCCATGATACCTACTCCGCGCATCAAGGCGTTGAACACGATGACATGAACGTCCTCTGTCTCGGGGCGAGAGTGATCGGTATCGAGCTTGCCAAAGAGCTGGTCCGAGCCTTTATGTCAGCGCGATTCATTGGGGAAGGAAGGTTTCAACGGCGGCTGGACAAGGTTTTGGCAATTGAAAAAGAACAGGCGCATGCAATCAAACCCACCGCGAAACGATGACAATTTTCCGAATGTGCGATGTGTTGCGTGCAGCGTCATCGCATGACTTCGCGATATCGAAAACAATCCACGACATGGTCATTGACCATTCCCACGGCCTGCATGTGCGCATAGATGACAGTAGGTCCAAGAAATTTGAAGCCGCGTCTTTTTAGATCTTTGGCCCAAGCCTCAGCTTCGGGAATGTACGGTTTGTAATCCTTGAGTGTTCGATGCTTGTGGAAGAGGGGTTTGCCGTCAACCCACGACCACATATATTTGGCGAAGGTGCCGAATTCCCGGCGCACTTCGATGAAACGTTGTGCATTGTTGATCGTCGCTTCAATTTTCATCCGGTTGCGGATGATGCCCGCGTCCTGGATCAGACGGTCCAAATCATGGACGCCGAATTTACCGACCTTTTGAAAATCAAAACCCGCAAAGGCCTTTCGGAAGTTTTCACGCTTGTGCAGGACGCAGCGCCAGGAAAGTCCTGCTTGAAAAACCTCGAGCACGATGAATTCGTAGATCTTCCTGTCATCATGAACAGGCACGCCCCATTCCCGGTCGTGATATTCGAGATAAAGCGGATCATCCAAGACCGGCCACGGACATCGTCGTGGGAATTTTTTTCGGCTCATGAAGGTAACTTGAATCAGTAAATTAAGAACTCGGGAACGAAAAATTTGAGTCGCGGACCGCCCCCTTTGAATGGGGTTACATAGATTTTATGCTGCTGTGGAAAGCCGCCAGGATTCCCAATCTTATGAGATGATCTTTTTAGGACTTTTGGATGCGAGACGATGGGAGGTGATTGCTTCTTTTTTTGTGGTGCAGTCCAAGAAGTAACCCTCGGGACGCATGGGAATAGGATCCATCCGTTGGTTTTTCTGCAGGATGAGAATCCGGGATTTGCGAAGAATGAGAACAGGATGTCCCTTTGATGACTCGTCGGCAACCCGTCCCAGGTGCTGTTTTGCCGCGCTCAGAGAGAGGGTTTTCATAATTTGAATACAGACTAAATCAAATTCGATTTTCTCAATTGTTTCAACGAAAGCATAACATAAAAGTGAACGACTCCTTGAAGGCAAACAGATTCAGATCAACGCATCGATTTCCGGATCGATGCTTAACTTCAACAGGCGTTGTAATTCCGGATCCATATACTTGAGATCATCCGGGATCTCAAGCACCTGAATTTGGGGAAGCTTCATCTCTCGAAAACGATCGTGGATCCAGTTTTTGTGCTCCTGTTCCATCACAAAGATCACATCAGCCCATTCCATATCCTCTCTGCTGATACGTCGTCTGGCTTCGGAGCGCACACCCGCGGATCGGACCTCCAGGCGCGGATCGTTGCGGTATAAAGCTTCTGCGGTTGGGCTGCGCCACTTGTTCAGCGCGCAAACGAAAAGTACACGCAGGCGGTTGCTCATGAAACAATGGAGGCTTTGCTGTCTTGCCACAGTTGAACGCACGGATCTGCGAGAAAAGGCTTTTTAAGAGCCGTGGCTGATGGAGTCAATTGATGTGCGGTCGATCAGCTTCATGCTATTCCCATTCAATCGTTCCGGGCGGTTTGCTCGTGATGTCATAAACAACACGGTTCACGCCTTTGACCTCATTGATGATACGGC
>Ga0207037_10335_pt1 | contig 11807 bp, 12 predicted proteins | sample Alteio_BWMinCont_75_FD_153268 | JGI IMG/M metagenome (GOLD analysis project Ga0207037, IMG submission 153268) | Enriched cells from forest soil in Barre Woods Harvard Forest LTER site, Petersham, Massachusetts, United States -... | ecosystem: Environmental > Terrestrial > Soil > Temperate forest >... | reverse complement strand
ACACTACCGAGTCGGGCCGCTCCGGCAATTTCGCCGCCGGTGGCTCCATCAATCATTCCGTGAACGGAGAGACCAACTCCGCGCGGCAGAATGAGCTGTATCACAATCGCCCGCCATCTGCCTCCGGCGGCTCCAACACAGGTGGCCGCTCTTGGGAAGCTCAAGGCAGCACCACCGACCGTGGACGCGCCCCGCAGGGTTTTGGCGAATCCGGTAGGTCCGCAAACAGCCCGGCAAATAACTCCGTGCAATCAGGCCGTGTGACTCAGGGAGATCGCCCACCCTGGGCTCGCAACGGAGCGACATCTGGCAATGGCGCCCCTTCGACATCCAACGGGCGCAACGGTTCGCCCAACTTTAACAGCGGCCGCTCGTTCAATCCGTCTGGAAACCGTTCCTATACGCCGCCGCAGCGCAGCTACTCGCCGCCTTCCCGCTCAAACTCCTCGGCGCCGCGCGGCAATTCGGCTCCTTCTCATTCTTCCGCACCGAGTCACAGTTCCGGTGGCGGTGCACATGGCGGCGGGGGGGCCGGTCCCCACGGTCGTCATTAAGAAGCTTTTCACCAAAACAAAAGCCCGCTCCGCATAGCCGGAGCGGGCTTTTGTTTTTCCCAGTCTCGAGACTGGTGTTTCCTCCAATATGCTCGGGTCGCCCCCCACAACTCTATGCCTAGCGCGGTGTTCCATATAGAAGACAGCTCAGGTCCTCGTCAGTTTCCTATTTCGACATACCAGCGAGACCTGATGGATGCACAATGGGGGAGAATGTTACTGTCTAACTGAACCGTCCGGGTTTACAAAGCCGACTACAAAAACGCGCGGTGCTGTGCTTGATGGCCGCGAATGATTCAGGAGAGATGGATTTATGAGAACCAAGCTATTCAAGTTAATGAGCCTCTTGGGGATCGCGCTTTTGGTGGCTTTCCTTGCCCCGCAACGCGCTGCTGCGGACGATGATGATCCGCCATCTCGCGTCGCACGCTTGGGTTACACCCACGGCGCCGTTTCCTTCCAGCCCGGTGGCACCGACGATTGGGTTTCCGCTGTCGTCAACCGCCCCATGACTACGGGCGACAAACTATGGGCTGACCAGGACGGCCGCGCTGAAATGCACATCGGCTCTGCCTCCCTTCGCATCTCCGGCAATACTGGCTTTTCTTTCTTAAACCTTACCGACGACATCACGCAATTGCGCGTCACCGAAGGCACTTTGCGCGTCCGTGTCAAACGCCTCGATGACAATGAAACATTTGAGATCGACACGCCCAATCTCGCTTTCACCATCCTTCGTCCCGGCATCTACAAAGTAAACGTCAACGAAGCCGGCGACACCACGGTGGTCAAGGTCGTCAGCGGACAAGGTGAAGTAACTGGTGGCGGCTCGGCCTATACCGTTCATCCCGAAGAAACCGGCATTTTCACCGGCACCGATGAACTTTCCGCGGACGTGGAAGAATCCAACGACGAAGGCGACGATTTCGATTCCTGGTGCTCGCAACGCGATCATCGCGAAGACAATTCCGTTTCTGCTCGTTACGTTTCCACGGATGCCATCGGCTACGAAGATTTGGACGAATACGGCGGCTGGCGCCCGGTTCCTGAATACGGCACGATTTGGTTTCCCCACACTGCCGTGGTCGGTTGGGCTCCCTACCATTACGGTCACTGGGCCTACATCGCGCCTTGGGGATATACCTGGGTGGATGATGCACCTTGGGGCTTTGCACCTTTCCACTATGGTCGGTGGGTAACCGTTGACGGCGCTTGGGGTTGGGTTCCCTGCGCTCCACGGCCAGTGGCGGTCGTCGGCGTGGCTTATGTTCGTCCGGTGTATGCCCCGGCGCTGGTTGCTTGGGTTGGTGGTCCGCACTTCGGCATCGGAATTGGCATCGGCGGTGGTGGTGGATTTGCTGCCGGTGTAAACGTTGGCTGGTTCCCGCTCGGACCGCGTGAAGTTTACGTTCCGTCTTATCCGGTGAGCCGCACGTACGTAAACAACGTCAATGTCTCAAACACCACGGTGAACACCACCGTCGTCAACAACTATTACAACACCACGGTCGTCAACCGGAACACCAACAACACCAACGTGACTGTGAACAATCAGCATTACATCAATCAGGGTGTCCCTGGCGCCGTCTCGGCAACCACTCCGCAAGCGTTTACTTCCGCTCAACCGGTTGCCAAGAATACGGTCGCGTTCAATCAGAGAGAAGTGGCCGCTGCGCCCGTTGAATCCAGAACTCCTGCCGTGGCTCCTGCAAAGCAGGCGGTTCTTGGCTCGGGAGCAGTAGCCGTTGCTAGGCCTCCGGCAGCTTTGCAAACGCGCGCTGTCGTCGCCAAGTCCGCTCCGCCGCCTCCACCACCGACGTTCGCAAAACAGCAGCAGGCTATTCAAGCCAATGGCGGCAGACCTCTGGCGATTTCTCAGGTTCGTCAGATTCAGCCTGCAACCACGCAAGCGGCTCGCCCCAACATCAAGATCGCGCCCCCCTCAAAACCAGCCACACCGCAAAACTTGCAGGCCAACCGGCCGGGGCAGCCAGTGAACAACGCCAACAGGCCTGTTACTCCGAACAACGCAAACCAGCCGATTAACAATGGCAACAAGCCGGGCAATCCGCAGGTCAACACTCCTCCTGCTAATACCCCTGCCAACGCGAGTCAGAAGACATTCAACGACCGGCCGCCTGCCGCGCGCCCTGCAACTCCACCCGCGAACCCGCAGCTCGAGCAGCAGCACCAGCAGCAAGTCCAACAGCTTCACCAGCAGCAGGACCAGGAGCGCCAGAAAGTCGATCAGCAGCAGCAACAGGAGCGCCAGAACTTGCAAAAGCAGCAAGCGGACGAGGCTCGCCAGAAGCAGCTCGAGGAACAACACAACCAGCAGCTCCAGCAACTCCAACAAAAACATCAGCAGGAACAGCAAAATCTTCAACAGAAGCAGCAGCAGGAGCATCAGAAGGCTTCCAAGCCTCCCAAGGAAGAAAAACCGCCAAAGGAAGAAAAGCCGCACGGCAAACAATAACCGCTCAACACGAGCGATTCGCAAATGGGGCGTCGGCCAATCCGCCGGCGCCCCGTTTTTTTTTCATCCGTGATCGCACAGATGAATGAATCCTCCATGTCGCGTAGAATTCGTTCTACCTCTCGAATATGCCAAAACGGATCACACGTCGCTCTACCACGAACTCCCCGGCACACGTCTCCGGAAGGTTGGAAATCTTTTCAATTCCAAATTTACCGGAAATTCGCAAGGGCCATCACTTGCCGCAGCTGCTTATTGCCGCCGCTCGCCGAGGCAAAATTGCGTTCGAACACGGCGACATTCTGGTCGTCGCCCAGAAAATTGTCTCAAAATCGGAAAGCTCCGCAGCGCGCCTCTTGAAAATCAAGCCATCTCCCAAAGCTCGCACGCTGGCAAAGTCCTTGAACAAAGACCCTCGCTTGATCGAGATCATTCTCCGCGAATCCCGCCGCATCGTTCGGAGCGATCATGTCCTCATCGTCGAAACGCGCCACGGCCTCATCTGCGCCAATGCCGGCGTGGACCAGTCCAACGTTCCTGGCAACGATGTTGTCACGCTCCTCCCACGCAACCCTGATCGTTCCGCTCGCCACCTCGCTGCCGCTCTCAACAAACTCACACGCAAACGTGTAGCCGTCATCATCAGCGACACCTTTGGCCGTCCTTGGCGTCTCGGTCTAATGAACGTTGCTATCGGTGCCTCCGGCGTCCCCGCACTGCTTGATCTTCGCGGCACGCGCGACCGCGACGGGAAGCCGCTCCACGCCACGATCCTGGCTGTTGCCGACGAACTCGCTGCCGCTGCTGGTCTCGTCATGGGTAAAGCCGACGGCACGCCCGCCGTCATAATCCGCGGCTACCAGTTTCAGCCCACGCAAGATTTCGCTGCGCGCATCATCCGTCCCGCTGGCGAAGATCTCTTTCGCTGATTCCTATTTCAACGGACTTCATTTGCTCTCTGCGAAACGAGTCGGTTGTGGTGCCTCCATCTCCAGTCTCTTCGCGTCCTCTGTTCCGTCTGTGTTAGATTCTTTAGTCATCGAATTATCACGAAAAATGAACGCCGATCTCCATTTGCCAGATCCGGGTCCAACCGAGGAATTCCTCCTGGAAAAGCCTCTAGATAACGCTTTCAGATCCACCCCCACCCGTGAAGCTGCTCTGCTGCTAGCCCAGGAAGCCCCGCTCGCGTCTCTCCTTTCGGTAGCCACTGAACTTCGCGCCATCGGGAAGGGAACGACCATCAGTTATTCAAAAAAAGTCTTCATCCCTCTCACCACGTTGTGCCGCGACTACTGCAGCTACTGCACTTTCCGGAAAGACCCCGGCCAGCCCGGCTCGCATTTCATGTCCCCAGATGAAGTTCTCGCTCTTGCCGAAAAAGGCCGCAGTGCAGGCTGCAAAGAAGCTCTATTCAGTCTCGGCGACCAGCCCGAACGCATTTTTCCCGATGCCAGAGAATTCCTCCGCCAACAAGGTTTTACCCGCACTCTCGACTATGTCGCCGCCATGTCCGAACTCGTCCTCGACAAAATCGGCCTGCTCCCGCATGCCAACCCCGGCCTGATGGATCGCGCATTCCTCGAACGCGCAAAAGATTCCAACGCCAGCGTCGGCCTCATGCTGGAAACAGTAAGCCCACGCCTAATGCGCGACGGCCTCCCGCATGCCAAAGCTCCCGACAAAGTCCCAGGTCTTCGCCTTCGCACCATCGAAGAAGCTGGCAAGCTCAATATCGCCTTCACCACCGGCATCCTCATCGGCATTGGTGAAACCGTCGAAGAACGCATCGATTCACTCTTCGCCATTCGCGCTCTTCACGAAAAATACGGCCACATCCAGGAAGTCATCATCCAGAATTTTCGCGCCAAGCCCGAAATTCCCATGGCCGCCCATCCCGATGCCTCCATGGAAGAAATGCTCCGCACCATCGCCCTCGCGCGAATCATTCTCGGCCCCCACATGAACATCCAGGCCCCGCCCAATCTCAGCTACGCCGATTTTCCGCGCCTTCTCGAAGCCGGCATCAACGACTGGGGTGGCATCTCGCCCGTCACTCGCGATTTCATCAATCCCGAAGCTGCGTGGCCACAAATCTCCACTCTCCGCGCCGAAACCGAATCCCGCGGCTTCACCCTACGCGAACGTCTGGCTCTCTACCCGGAGTTCATTTCCCGCGAGGGGTTCTTATCTCTCCACGTCCGCGCCAAAGCGAATCTTTTGGCCGACCAACAAGGTTATGCTGTGTAGTGACCGAGCTTAAGCCCGGCGCTTGGGGTAAAGCAGCCTATTGCTATGTGGCTGATTGCACCGCACGGTGCCCAAACGCCGCGGAGATAAAAACCAAAAAATGAAACTTCCCAAAAAAATCACCGCTCTCGCCGGCGGCGTCGGTGCTTCCAAACTACTCCTCGGCCTCTACCACGAGATGGACCCGCGCAACCTAACCATCATCGTCAACACCGGCGACGACATCATTCTCCACGGCCTGAGGATTTCGCCCGACCTCGACATCGTTACCTACACTCTCGCCGGCCTGGTCGATCCCAAAAAGGGCTGGGGCTTTCAAGGCGAAACCTTTCAAATGCTCCAGCGCCTCGCTCTCTACGGTCGCCCCAACTGGTTCAATCTCGGCGATCGCGACATGGCCACCCACGTCCATCGCACCTGCATGCTTAACGAAGGAAAAACGCTCTCGCAAGCTGCCGAATCCATCCGCACCGCGCTCGGCGTGAAGTCCCGCATCCTCCCCATGTCCAACCAGCCTATTCCCACAATCATTGACTCCAGTGAAGGGCTTCTCCATTTTCAGGAGTATCTCGTCAAACACCGCGCGGAGCCCGTCGTCCGCGGTATTCGCTTTCAGAACGTGGAGTCCGCGCGCCCTGCTCCCGGTGTTTTGGAAGCGATCGTCGATGCCGGCCGTATCCTTATCTGCCCTAGCAATCCGCTCATCAGCATCGGCCCCATCCTCGCTGTCCCCGGTGTCCGCGAGCAATTGCGCGCCCGCAGGGAAAGCATCATCGCCGTTTGTCCCATCGTCGGAGGCAAATCCCTCAAAGGTCCGAGCGACAAAATGCTCACGCAACTCGGCCACGAGTCCAACGCTATTGGCATCGCAAAACTCTACGCTGATTTCATCGGTACGCTGGTCATCGATCCCGCCGACAAATCGCAAGCACAAAAAATCACGTCACTTGGCATAAAAACAGTTGTACTTCCCACGGTCATGAAAACACTCCTACAGAAACGCAAGCTAGTTCGGTCTCTTCTCAAATTGGCCAAGGATTAACCTGCGGTCCAGGTAGCACAGGCGGACTCCGCATGATATCTTCAAAAATTCCTAGATGACCTCGAAACCACTTAGCGCTCTCGACTTTCGCCAAGCCCTGGGTCATTTCGCCACTGGCGTAACCGTGATCACCGCCGAGCGCGCACCAGGCCAAGTCCACGGCATGACCGCCAACGCCTTCGCCGCCGTCTCGCTCGAACCACTGCTCGTCCTCGTTTGCGTGAAAGAAGAAGCCCAACTACTCCCGTTAATCAACAGAGGAAATCGCTTCGGTGTCAGTGTCTTGAAGGAAAATCAGCAACCCATCTCTGAATATTTCGCCCAAACCGAGGAAAACTCCGAAACCGAGCAACGATTGGGAATCCGTTTTGCTTCTATGCCCAGCGGCATTCCCGTCATTGAAGACGCCCTCATCCAAATAGGGTGCAACGTCATCGCTTCCTACATTTCCGGCGACCACACCATCTTTCTCGGCGAAGTCGAATCCCTGAATATTTTTTCCGGCGAGCCGCTTCTCTACTTCCGTGGACAATACCGCCAACTCCGCTAGTCTTGCTCCACTCCATCGCTTCTGATCTCTAGTGATGTCCACCCAGCGGATCCCGCTTCACCCCGTACTCCGCGCCCCACTTATCCGTCATGTGGCCGCGAATCTCCCATAACTCCGGGAAAAATTTATGCCGCATGCCGTCTTCCAGAATTTCCACCGGCCGCCCCTTCAACGATTTGGATCCGAACCCAATCGTCCGGTGAATCAGTCGCATGTGCTCCGACCGGAATTTCTGAAACAGTTCATCGAATTCCACCAGAGCTTCCGCCACTATGTACGCGTCCCCATGCGAATATTCCGAGTCGTAGATCTTTTCCACGCTCAATCCATGTTTATCGAGGTAGTGCTCCTTGAACGAGTTCCAAATCGGCTGGTACATCTTCAGCAGTACACGGAACCCGGGCGATTCCTGCCCGCTGCCATTGCCCAGTTTCTTTCGGATATCCTGATACTCTTTCGGAGACATCGTCTCCAGCAACGCCAGTTGCTCGATCATCATCTTCTGCGTAGTGTGCACGCGCCGGAACAACGTCAGCACACGGTTCGTATTCTCCTGCTGCAAGTACTCGTCAATGTCCAGCAGCGTGTAGGCCACCAATTTCATCCACAACTCTTCAATTTGGTGCACAAGCTGGAATTGCAGTTCGTCCGCGTTGCACACCTCGTTGTACTTCAGTTGACACGACAGTAGCGTCTTCGTATTCAAATACAGTTCGTAGTCCAGTGTTCCTTCGCCGCCCATGATGGCGTAGAACTGTTCACGATTCACTGCAAGCCTCCTCGCGTGGTAGGCCGTGCGCAAATCGACCATCCATCGGCGCCGTCCGAAATGTGCTTATGCAAAGGCTAACTCAACTTAAGAAGGGAAGTAAGAAGTCCGGTCGTCCCCGTAGAACTGTCTAACGCTCGGAATTGCCGGAAGGCCGCGCCGATTCCGCCGAATCGCCCAACTCTTTGCGATGGCTCTTCACTTCGCGCAGCGCGTAAATCGGCTTGTTCTGCGACTCGTAATACGTTCGCGCGCTGATCTCACCCAGCAACCCCATCGAGATAAACTGGATCCCGCTCACAAACAGCGCCACCGCCAGCAGCAGCAGTGGTCCATGTTCCGCCATCAGCGCCGTATGATAATAAAACTTGTCGAACGCCAGCCCCGCGCCGAGCAGCATGCCGAGCCCGGTTGCGCCCATTCCGATCAACCCAAAAAACTGGAGAGGGCGCGTGGAATAGTCCAGCAAGAATTTTACCATCACCAAATCAAGAAACACGCGGATCGTGCGGCCAATCCCGTAGTTCGATTTTCCGCTTTTCCGTTCCAGGTTCGCGATAGGTACTTCGGTGATCTTCGCTCCGGTCGAACTCGCCAGCGCCGGAATAAACCGGTGCAGTTCGCCGTAAAGCTGGATCTCCTGAATGATTTCGCGCCGGTAAGCTTTGAAGGTCGTTCCGAAGTCGTGCAACTCCACGCCAGATAACTTCGCCATCAGCCAATTCGCGATGCGGCTCGGAATCTGCCTCATTAGCCAGTGATCGCGCCGCGCGTACCGCCAGCCACTTACCAGGTCGTAGCCTTCTTCAATTTTCTCCAAAAACCGCGGGATCTCTTCCGGATCGTGTTGCAAATCCCCGTCCATCGAAATAATCACTTCGCCGCGCGCAAAATCAAATCCCGCTTTCAGTGCGGAAGTCTGCCCGAAATTCCTCCGTAGCCGCACCAGATTCACGCGACGGTCATGCTCGAAGATTTCCGACAGCACCTTGAACGAATTGTCCCGGCTACCGTCGTCGACAAACACCAGTTCGTATGGTTCCCCAATCGCATCCATCACCTCCGTCAACTTCATATAAAGAGGTGGGATGTTCTCTTGTTCGTTGAAGAACGGAACTACAATCGAATACTGAATGGTGGACTCGTTTTTCATGCTGCTTATCTTACAAATCCTCTTTTGCCTCGCTTTTCAAGCTTCCTGGGTCGCGAATCCATAGTCTATCAGGCGAATCCCCTGCGATGCGACAAGATTTCGGATCTCGGTGCTCGTCAGGATCGCCATCTCCATCTCTCTCGATTTCTGCAATCGCGTCGCCGATTTCTCCAGATCCGCATCGACGTAGCCCGGATGGCACATCAGCTCCGTCGTCCCCTCCGGCAAGTTTTTCATCAATTGCATCACTCCTTCTCGCGTCAACTCCCCGGTCTGCGCGATCCCGCAAAAATAATCTGCCGTTGCAATTCCCGCGTGCTCGGCCATCTCCCGTGCATCGCGCGCCAGCAGCTTCAATCCGCGAGCCTGCACTCCCTGCCGCATTACCAAGGATCCACGCTTCTGTGCGCCTGCCGAAAGCGCGGCCCGCAAGCTCGATTCTTCCAGCGCGACGCGCACCGCCCCAATCCCACGCCGCTTCGCAAGCCGCAGAGCTATCTCAAACAATCCCGGCAGCATGTGTACGTGCTTGTGCCCATCGAGGTGCGTCGGCAAAATGCCCGCCGCCCACACTTTCTCGACCTGCGCTTCCCATTCGATTTCCACTTCCTTCAAAGAAAGCCTTCGCCTCCCCATACGCATCAGCAGATTTTCTGGCCCGCCCTGAAAATTCCCCTTATCGTTCACCAGGCTCGTCACCAGCTCCCGCGGCGCCACCGGCGGTCCATCGCTCAAATTCAAATGCACGCCCACGCCGAGGGCCGGTGACGTCCGCGCCATCTCCACTCCCAACGCAAACGCCGCCCCATTCGCCAGCAGGGAAGTGCTCGTTACGATTCCGTTGCGGTTCGCTTCTGCGATGCCCCGGTTCACCCCTTCTGTCCATCCGAGGTCGTCCGCATTTACGATCAAGCTCTTCAATTCGCCTCGCTCCGTCCCTCGCGTTCCACCTGTCCCTTGGTACAGCTATTCAGTTGTGTCCTCACGTCAGCGCGTACCATTGACCCATTTCTCCCCCAACTCTAGCATGGCGGAGTAGAGGCAAATATGTCCCTGAAGCTGCGCGAATCCAAACAAATTGGTTCGCGGTTCCGCGAGAAGCGCCGCGGACGCCGTATGAACTCCCGTGTTCCCGTCCGTCTCGAGTGGGACGGCGACGCCGGCAACCGCTTCAACTTGGAAGCACACACCCGCGTCATCAATCCCTACGGCTGTATGGTTGTCCTCGAGCAATCTCTCGACATCGATCATCGCCTCGCGCTTACGAATCTTGCTACGCAAACCAGCAACGCCGCCATCGTCGTTTGGAAAGGCAATCCGCGGCCTGAAGGTTGGGAATACGGCATTGAGCTTGTAGCACCCGAAATGGATTTCTGGGGTTTAGAACTGTGAAGCCTACTTCAACTCCCGCAACCGCGCCGCAAAACCACGTTAAACGCGGCACCACCACGCGTATGCTCACCGCCGAAGAGCGGCGCCGCGCTCAGCGTGTGCTGCTGAAGATGCGCGTCCATGTCCACGTTTCCGGAAAACCAGCTCCCATCGAAGGCACCACGCACACCGTCAGCGAAAACGGCGCCATGCTTATCCTTCCCGATGGGCTTCAGGAAGGCACTAAAATCACCATCGAGAATCCCAAGTCCTAGAAAACCGTCGAAGCCCGCGTGGTCCGTCCGCCGCAAATGAGCCACGACGGCGCACTAGTCCCCGTGGAATTTCTGTCGCCATCCCCGGCATTCTGGAATATTTTCTTCCCACCCATCGTTAACTAACTCTTGCTCTGGCTTTGCGTCCGGCCCAGCTTTGAGTCAGTTGATATTCAGGCTAACTGTCGGATTTGCATTGGACGACGCAGGATTGGAAGAGATCCCAAGCGACGTCGGGCCCGTAACCGTGACATTCAATGGCTTCGATTGCGAAGCCATCGTCGTTGCGCCTCCCAGGTAGTGCGCGCTAACCGTATGTGTTCCAACTATGGGCAAGAACGCTGGTGCATTCGCTGCGGTTACCGTGATATTACCTGTTGATCCGGCAGTAAGGGGCGCTGTGCTTCCTACCATCGTCCCGTCGACGAAGAACTGCACGCCTCCGGTGGGCGTTCCACCGGTCACCGTCGCACTGACGGTAATCATTCCGTTCAACCCCACTTTCGTAGTGGACAAGGTAAGCTGCGTGGTCGTCGTGACGGCTCCACCTCCACCTCCGCCGCCACCTCCTCCGCAACCCAAGGTGAAGCTAAGCACGCAAACCAGCCCTAGCCCCAGAGCAGCGCGCAGGCGTTTCCTGCCAGGCAGGAACAGCAGCAGCATCGCCGCCAAGCCCGTTCCACCGCTTAATGTCCACCAGCCCTTGTTGCCAACACTCTTCGGTGCCGCGCTGGAAGCCCACATCGTTTGGGTTGCCGGCGTTGCCATCGCTGTCATGGACGACGAAGGATCTACCACGTTCACCGTGAGAGTCCCAGTTGTGCTACCCGAAGCAATCGTGAGCGGCGAGCACGTTACACCCGGGAGCGACGCGCATGTGACTACCACTGCACCGGCAAATCCTCCGGCTGGATGCACCGTTATTGTTGACGTTCCGCTGGCGGTTCCACCACCCAAAGTAGTCGTCACTGGAGCCGCAGTACTAGTGAGTGTAAAGCTCGGTGGCGGGTTCACCGTGAAGTTTACGACTTGCACGGAAGTTCCACCGCCCGGCGCTGGGGTTGTTACCGTAACTGGGTCTGTTGCTGCGGTTGCAATGTCGGCCGCAAGAATCATTGCGGTCAACTGCGTGGCACTATTGACCGTTGTCGCCTTTGCCGCTCCGTTGAACTTCACAACGGAAGTACTCTCAAAGTTGGTTCCTGTCACGACCAGGTTAAACGCGGCGCCTCCAGCCACTGCGGACGGCGGATTGATCGACGTCACGGTAGGTACTAGATTGGTCAGCACACTGAGAGCAACCGAGTTCGAGGGGCCTCCGCCCGGCGCTGGGTTGGTGACTTGGACGGGTGGCGTGCCAACGGCGG
>Ga0207037_10374_pt1 | contig 11862 bp, 4 predicted proteins | sample Alteio_BWMinCont_75_FD_153268 | JGI IMG/M metagenome (GOLD analysis project Ga0207037, IMG submission 153268) | Enriched cells from forest soil in Barre Woods Harvard Forest LTER site, Petersham, Massachusetts, United States -... | ecosystem: Environmental > Terrestrial > Soil > Temperate forest >... | reverse complement strand
CTCCGCTTACATCAACCCAGCCCGTTCCGATGGCATTTCCATCTCCTATAGCAGTAAGCGCTGTGGGTTGAGTAAGTGTAACGGTAGCGGTAGCAGTGCATCCATTCTGGTCGCTTACGGTTACCGTGTAGGCTCCTGCAGTAAGGCCAGTTCCGGTAGCATTGGTTCCACCTGCAGGTGTCCACAAATAATTATAAGGTGACGTTCCACCTCCTGCAGTAGCTGTGGCGCTTCCGGTTCCTCCATTGCATAATATATTGTTGGCTACTACGGTTGCAGTAAGTGGTTGTGGTTGGGTAATGGTTGTTATCGCAGTTGTGGTACATCCATTATGGTCGCTTATAGTTACGGTGTATGATCCTGCCGTAAGGCCAGTTCCCGTTGCATTGGTTCCGCCCGATTGCGCCCATGAATAAGTGTAGGGTGACGTTCCGCCTCCTGCAATAACCATGTCGCTTCCGGTTTCTCCATAGCATGGAACATTATTGGGGGCACTCATTGTACCTGTTAATGCGGTGGGCTGGGTAATGGTTACGGTTGCCGAAGCAGAACAACCTCCGCCATTAGGCGTTACTGTAACCGTATATACCCCGGCACTTAGCCCTGATATGGATGCCGTGGTTTGCCCGGCAGGATTCCATACATAGGTGTAAGGTGAAACACCATTGGTGCCAAGCGCTGTTGCACTGCCATTGTTTTCTCCATTGCATAAAATATTTTGTGCCGTTACTGACACACCAAATGTGGTAAACAATACCGGGTTCGAGGCAAAGCCATTTACCGCCACTACCAATGAGTAGGTTCCGTTGGGGATAGCAGGAATAGTAAAATAAGCAGTATCTTCCAAACTATCTGTTTGCACAGCGCCTATCCTGTTCCAATTGCTGGTTTTAGCATAATATACATTGGTTCCGTTGGTAAGTCGCACAATCGGATAATTGGTCGACATCTGCCAATCATCGCCATAGGCGGCGCCTTCCGAAATACCGTTAAACAATTTACCTGTTATTTTATAAGATGTACAGCTTAATGGAATAACGTTGTTGATAGTAGGTTTCCCCTGCGGAATAGGAGAGCCGGCAGGAGTGTAAATATAATATTGGTCAACCACGGTATCGGTTTGGCTTATGGAAACAAGCACATTGCCATCAGGCAGGTCGAGCATCTGGGTTTGATAAGCTGCTATATAGGAAACGGAGTCGCCACCCTGGCCGGGTATCTTTGCTTTCACCTGGGTAAATTTACCGGTTGTATAATCGTACTCTAAAAAGTAAGCAGGGCTATTAAATTCATTATTAGGACCTGTTCCGATGGGCGAAGCGGCCAGCAAAATATGTCCGTTCACCATCATAGCTCCCGAAGCATCTGTTTGCCCCAAGTAGGTCCCGTTTATTTTCGGGAAGCTATCAGCCGATATCCAACTACCCTGTACGTTATGCTTTCCTGAAGGGGTATATATGCAGTTATAAGGTGTTGCTCCGAAAAAAATGGCTTTGCCGTTAGGAAGCATCAGGGCGCAGCCTGCCTCTTGTCCAAATGGGTCGTATATCTGGCCGGGCGTGCTGGCATCAAAAGCCCAAGTGCCCGTTTGAGGGCTATAACGCGAGGTACCTGTGTTCGATCTGCCTACAAACAACACGGTGCTATCGGGCAGCTTTATCCATTCCGCTTCATCGTGGTTATAATTGCTCAGCGGGCCTACGGTATACTTGTATGTGATCGGAGACCATAACAAAATATTATACGAGTTATAGGAACCTATCTGCGGGCCTTCGAGTACGGTGCCATTATATAGAATTTCAGAATTGCCATCATAAATGTTCCAGCCTTTTGGGATGGTGTCGCACTTTGTCCAGGTGTTGGTTACCGGGTCATATACTTCTCCGCGCGTACCACCCGGCCCATACTCGCCACCGGCTACATATACTTTTCCGCTTGGCAACACTTGCGTAGAAAAAAACAAACGATCGTAATTCATCGGGTGAATCGTATCCCAGGTACCATTGATATAACTACCGTGTGCATCGGGCCTAAGCCTGTCCCACCCGGTTCCATTACCAGGACCCGATGTGCTTTTGCAAATCACGCTTCCATCGGTCATTAATAAACACACCCCATTGTTTGCGTGCGGAGGCAAATTTTTCAAGGCTGTCCAGGTGCCGGTTTGGGCCAACAAAGAGCTGATAGCTATTAGCTGACAGCTTATGGTTACTAGTAAAAAAGCTGATATTCTTTTCTTCATCGGGGATGATTATAATTCAAATATAAGGAAAAGACAGGAAATTCGGGCAAACCTAAAAAAGTTTATTAGACTTTCATTTTTCAATTGCCAGTTTCCCCTCGCCTATTAAATCGCCGTTTTCAGTAATAACGCGATACAGGTACACTCCGTTGGGTTGACCGCTTAAGTTTATTTGATAATTTGATAGTTTGGTGATTTGATAATTAGAATATACTTTTTCGCCCAATACATTATAAATTTCAATATGGCTATTGGCTATTAGCTGTTGGCTATTAGCCTGGAGTGTAAACACACCATTATTTGGATTCGGGTAAATAACTACCCCGCTTGAATTAGGTGCTATATTATCTATCCCTGCCGTTGAAGTAATAGTGATGCAAGCGCTGTCGATACAACCATTGGCATCGGTAACCTTGCAACAATATCTTCCCTGGCACAGTTTGGAAATAGAATCTTTAATACCTTTTCCATCGGTCCATAAATAGGTATAAGGGGAATTTCCTCCGCTTACATTAACCCATGCAGAGCCAATGCAACTTGCCTGAGCGGTTGGTACGGAATTTGTTACAATAGTAATAGGGCTGGGTTGGGTTATAGTTGCAAAAGCAGTTGCGGAATTGCCACAGGAATCTGAAACAGTTATTATGTAAATGCCCGCTTTAAGCCCCCTCGCTATGGTATTAGTCGCGCCGCTGCTCCATTTAAAGGTATATGGAGGCGCTCCGCCACCTGTTTCGGCTATTGCATTGCCGCTGCTGTCCCCATGGCACTTAAGGTTGGTAACTGAATCGATAGCAACATTCAAGGGAAAAAGCGCATTTATATTTACGAAAGCGATTGCCGTATCGCCACAAATATCGGTAGCAGTCACCGTATAGGTTCCTATGCTCAGCCCTGTAATGGTGGCATTGGTTCCCTTTCCCCCGCTCCAGCTATATGTATACGGAGTGGTTCCGCCGGATGCATTAACCGCTGCTCTTGCATCATTCGCGGCAGTGCAACTGATAGCAAAAATGGTTGAAGCCCTTAATACAGGAGGTTGTGATATGGTAACATACGCTGAAACCGGGCACCCCCCTCCATTATTGAATGCTGTAACAGTGTATGTTCCCGCACTAAGATTAGACGCAGTTGCATTGGTTCCCCCGTTTGGAGACCATAAATACGTGTAGGGAGGATTACCATTTGCGGCAATTGCAGTGGCGCTGCCACTACTAACTCCATTACAAACGATATTAGTCTGGGATGATACGTATACTCCAAACGTATTAAAAGATACGGGCTTAGAAGCAAAGCCATTTACTACTACTTCCACGGAATAAGTTCCGCCGGGCATAGAGGGAAGCATAAAATAGGCAGTATCTTCCAGGTTGCCGGTTTGCACAGCGCCTATCCTGTTCCAGTTGGTGGTTTTGGCGTAATACACATTAGGTCCATTTATAAGGCGTACAAGGGGCCAATTGGTCGACATCTGCCAGTCATCGCCATAAGCCGCTCCTTCTGAAATACCATTAAATAATTTACCAGTGATTTTATAAACCCCGCAACTGTCAAAAATGATACTGTCGAGGGTTGGTTTGCCTTGCGGTATGGGTGAACCGCCCGGAGTATAAAAATAGTATTGATTTTTGACTCCTCCTGTCTGGCTTATTGAAACCAGCACATTCCCGTCAGGAAGATCCAGCATTTGTGTCCGGTAACAGGGTTCCTTCCCTATGGAATCACCTCCCTGTCCGGGTATAGTACTCATTACCTGGGTAAATTGACCGATAGTGTAATCATATTCCAAAAAGTAAGCCGGGGAAAGAAATTCATCATTTGCACTGGTACCGATGGGTGAAACAGCAAGCAGAATATGCCCATTCACCATCATAGCTCCCGAGGCATCAGGCTGGCCTACGTACGTTCCGTTAATAACCGGAAAACTATCTGTCGAAGCCCATGTTCCCGGATTAGTATCTCCGGAAGGAGTATATATCGCATTGTATGGAGTAGCCCCGAAGAAAACAGCCTTGCCATTCGGCAACATTAAAGCGCAACCTGCTTCTTCGCCATACTTGTCGTAAAGATTGCCGGGCAAGGTATCATCCTGAACCCATCTGCCGGTCTGCGGAATATAACGGTTAGAATAGGGAGTGGTAATACCTACAAAAAGAACACTGCTATCGGGCAATTTGAGCCATTCGGCCTCGTCGTGATTATAAAAGGAGGATGGAGCAGAAGTATATAAATTGGTACTTGGATTATATATTAAGCAATCATAAGATGGGGTGGCTCCAATTTGAGGGCCCTCCAATATGGTTCCATCATAAAGAATTTCGGAGTTGCCGTCGTAAATTTTCCATTTCTTCGGTATAGTGCCACACATCGTCCAGGTGTTAGCTACCGGGTCATATATTTCACCTGCACTCGTTCCGGCTCCATATTCACCTCCGGCCACATAAACCTGGCCATTGGGCAATACCTGCGATGAAAAAAATAAGCGGTCCTGGTGCATAGGTGCAATAGTATCCCAGGTGCCATTAATGTAACTGCCGTGTATATCCGGTGTAAGCCTGTCCCATCCTCTTCCATATCCTCCATCCGTGTGATTGTGGCAAATTACGGTCCCATTGGTCATCAATAGACATACCCCATAATTGGAGTGAGGAGGCAAATTCTTCATCGCCGACCAGGTGCCGGTTTGTGCATTCACAAAAGCGAAAAACGAAAAATGAATCCCGATAGATATCGGGATGAAAAATAAGAGACACAATATTCTTTTAGTCATACTTGAAGGCGATAATTAATAATTCAAACATAGGGAAAAACAATAGATGAAGGTAAACTTAAAAAAGTTTGCTATTGTATTTTCTTTATTTTTCAATTACAAGTTTCCCCTCGCCTACTAGATTTCCATTTCCAGTAATTACCCGATAAAAGTAAACTCCGTTTGGTTGATTACTTAATGATAGCTGATAGCCATTAGCTACTGGCTGATAATTGTTAGAATATACCTTTTCGCCCAGTACATTATAAATTTCAATATGGCTATTAGCTATTGGCTGTTGGCTATTAGCCTGGAGTATAAACACTCCCTTACCCGGATTAGGGTAAACAGTTATTCCATCCGAATTAGATAAAAGATTATTTATACCGGCATCCGAATTAATAGTAACACACTCATTATCTTTACAACCATTGGCATCCGTAACCATGCAGCAATACTTACCTGCCAGTTGCCCGAAAATCGAATCGGTGGTACTCCCTCCCGGGCTCCATAAATAGGTATAGGGTGTAGTCCCCCCGCTTGTATTAACCCAGGCAGAGCCATTACCGTTTCCGGTGTCGGGTGTTGAATTAGGGATAATAGTAATAGCAGGTGGTTGAGTAATAGTAATGCTTGCTGAAGTTATACATCCATTATTATCAGTTACGATCAACTGATATAGCCCGATATAAAGGTTGCTTGCGGCGGAAGTAGTTTCACCGTTATTCCACAAATAGGTATATGGCGATATTCCCCCACTGACCGTTGAGGATGCACTGCCATTTCCCTCTCCATTGCATAATTCATTGGCAGTAATCTGGACTGAAAGACTCAATATAGTGGGTTGGGTAATGGTAGCGGTTGCAGAACCTGTACATTCATGATTATCGATTACCTGCAATGTATATGTCCCGGCACTTAATCCGGTTATATTGGGAGATGTGTCACTGTTACTCCATAAGTAAGTGTACGGACTGGCGCCTCCGCTTACGGTAGCCGATATAACGCCATTACTTTCTCCATTGCAAAGAATACTTGAAGTAATGTTTGCTGAAACATTTAACACATTGGGTTGGGTAATAGTAACAGTTGCCAATGCTGAACTACTGCAAGAATCGTGAACGGTAACTGTATATACGCCCGCACTTAAATAGCTTGCTGTAGAGCCACTGCCGCCTGTAGGAGCCCATGAATAGGTATATGGAGATGTGCCTCCGCTTACTTTAGCCGATGCTTTGCCAGTTAGATTTCCATTGCAAAGCACATTGGATACTGCATTTGCTAAAACCACTAAAGGTGCCGGTGGATTAATAGTTACAGAATCTGTCTGTATATGTCCGTGAATATCTTTAACGGTTACGGTATATGTTCCTATACTTAAGCCGGTAACGGTATCAGTGCTTTTGCCTACAGGGGCCCAGGAATAGGTGTATGGTGTATAACCTCCACCCGCATTTGTACTTGCATAACCGTTATTTGCCCCGGTGCATGTTTCGTTTACTCCCACTATTGAAAGATGCATAGTAGTATCATAGAATTTAAAGGCAAGTCCGTGATAGGCATCCGGTCCATAGTAGGTCAATCCATAAAACACATCACCGGAAATGGTTAAGCCGCCACGAGGTGATCCACCGTCTCCACCATTAAAATTGAAAAGAACACTGTAGTTGGTTCCATTGGTATCTATGGAGTAAATAACGCCATAGCCATACGTCCCGCCGCCTGCGGCCATCCCATATAGTACACCTCCTGAAAGGTTTAACACTCCCCAGGGATCTGAACCATCTGCGCCGTCAAAATTGTGGATGATTCTATAGTTGCTGCCATTGGTATCTATCGTGAAAATAACGCCATCATTATAAGCGCCCCCATAAGATGCCCCTCCATACAGTTTGTCGCCTAAAAGCGTTAATGAACTATATGGATATCCGCCGTTTGTATCATTAAACTGAAGAAGAATTTTATAATTATGCCCATTGGTATCTATCGAAAAAATAACACCTTTATAATCCTTTCCGCCGCTCTCAGTCATCCCATAGAATTTAGTACCCGAAAGTGTCAAATCCCCTGCAGGCCCCGAGCCTATTGAATCATTAAAATTAAAGAGAATTTTATAATTGCTTCCATTAGTATCCATAGCGAATATAACTCCACTGGAATGGGCTCCTCCGTCTTGTGCCATCCCGTACAATTTACTTCCGGTAAGTGTTACATCTCCTTCCGGAAAATAACCGTTTGTGCAACAAAAGTTGAAGAGAACTTTGTAATTGTTTCCATTGGTATCCATAGTAAAAATAACGCCTTCACCGTTCGGTCCATTTTTGCCGCCGGTATTTGTCATTCCAAAGAATTTGGTTCCTGAAAGTGTTAATGAGCCACCAGGCCCCGCACCATCTGTTTTATCAAAATCATGAAGAGTTTTATAGTTATGTGCATCCGTATCAATAGAAAAAATGACCCCTTTACTGTATAGGCCGCTTTCCGATGTCATCCCATACAATTTATGGGTAAGCGTTAAAGAGCCGTACGGCCACCCGGTTGGGAAAGTAATCATGTCGGTTAATTGTGCCCTACTTGTTCCAATACCCAAGCAGAAAAAAATGGAAATTAATAGAAATACTTTTTTCATATATTTTATAAGTGAATCCTTCCAACAAACGCTATAAAGGACTCAAATATATTAAAAATATATTTTATTAATCATTGGGTATTTGTCTGCATTTACCATACAAATGCCCCACATTTACAGCCCATTTGCCTGAGCAAAAAGTGCAACGGTTTTATGCAACAGTTGGGAGTAACGATTTTTATCCTCATAACAATCAGTAAACCAATGAATATATTGCCAAAAATAGTAGTTTCGAATATGCCTTAAACTGTTGCATAAAAGCAAGGGTATGAAAAATGAATTCGTAATTCATAGTTCATAATTCATAGTTCATAATTCTGTTTTTTGCTAACTTTGTCTTCTCAAAAACAAACTTTCCTATGACGTACGATATTGATATGATTAAAAAGGTGTACCAACACCTTTCGGAACGCATTGCAGCAGCCCGCAAACTGCTTGGACACCCCCTTACCTTCACTGAAAAAATATTATATAGCCACCTTACCGATAGCCTGCCAAAAGCGGCTTACAAGCGTGGTGCGGACTATGTCGATTTTCAACCGGACAGGGTGGGTATGCAAGATGCAACCGCTCAAATGGCGCTGTTGCAGTTTATGCAAGCCGGACGCAGCAAAGTGGCTGTGCCCAGCACTGTGCATTGCGATCACCTCATACAAGCCGACGTAGGCGCTAAAGCCGACTTGGAAACAGCTATTACCAAGAATAAAGAAGTGTATGATTTTCTTTCGTCTGTATCTAACAAATATGGTATAGGTTTCTGGAAACCCGGAGCCGGAATCATACACCAGGTAATATTGGAAAACTATGCATTTCCCGGCGGAATGATGATTGGAACAGATTCTCATACACCCAATGCAGGCGGCCTGGGAATGGTTGCTATTGGCGTAGGCGGAGCTGATGCCTGCGATGTGATGGCCGGCTTGCCATGGGAATTGAAATTCCCTGAATTGATTGGTGTAAAGCTAACCGGAAAATTAAGTGGATGGACTTCTCCAAAAGACGTAATATTGAAAGTAGCCGGAATCCTTACCGTGAAAGGCGGAACAGACCGCATACTGGAGTACTTCGGGCCGGGCGCGGAATCTATCTCTTGCACAGGTAAAGGCACTATATGCAACATGGGCGCGGAAATTGGAGCCACTACTTCTATCTTCACCTACGATAAAAAAATGTCAGCCTACTTGAAATCAACCGGAAGGGCTGATTTGGCTGAATTAGCAGATAGCGTTGCTGAACATTTGAAGGGCGACCATGAAGCATACGAAGACCCTAAAAAATACTTCGATCAAGTTATAGAAATTGATTTGTCAACCTTAGAACCTCATGTAAACGGGCCATACACGCCTGATTTAGCATGGCCTATATCTAAATTTGCACAAGCTGTAAAAGACAACGGCTGGCCACAGGAACTGGAAGTGGGACTGATTGGTTCCTGCACCAACTCTTCATACGAAGACATTGGTAGGGCTGCATCGCTGGCTAAGTTTGCCGTGGAGCACGGATTAAAAACCAAATCGGAATACACCGTTACCCCCGGTTCTGAGCAAGTACGTTACACTGTTGACCGTGATGGTTATTTACAATGGTTTGAAAAATTAGGCGGCGTTGTACTAGCCAATGCCTGCGGACCTTGCATAGGCCAATGGGCAAGACATACAGCTAATCCTGAAAAGAAAAACTCTATCCTTACTTCATTCAACCGGAACTTTTCGAAACGGAATGATGGTAATCCGAATACACATGCATTTGTAGCATCTCCTGAATTAGTTACTGCGCTTGCCATTGCGGGTGATCTTACCTTCAATCCATTGGAAGATTCACTCACTAACGATAAAGGAGAGAGTATAAAGCTGCCTGAACCAACTGGTATCGAACTACCCGAAAAAGGATTTGATGTAAAAGACAGAGGATATCAAGAACCTGCAAAAGACGGCAGCCAGGTACAAGTACTGGTATCCCCCGAATCACAACGCCTGCAACTGCTGGCGCCATTCGCTGCTTGGGAAGGTGTTGACCTGAAAAATTTACGTTTGCTCATAAAAGTAAAAGGTAAATGTACTACAGATCACATCTCTATGGCAGGCCCATGGCTCAAATATAGGGGTCACCTCGATAACATATCGAACAATATGCTGATTGGAGCAGTGAACAATTTCAACAATAAAACAGATTCTGTAAAGAATGAAATAACGGGCGAATATGGCTCTGTTCCTGCTGTGCAAAGGGCTTACAAAGCTGAGCACATTGGCACAGTGGTAGTAGGCGACGAAAATTATGGCGAAGGCAGTTCACGCGAGCATGCTGCTATGGAACCGCGTTTCCTCGGTGTACGTGTTATCCTGGTGAAATCGTTTGCACGTATCCACGAAACCAACCTGAAGAAACAAGGTATGCTGGCTGTAACTTTTGCCGATAAAGCCGACTATGATAAAATACAGGAAGATGACAGCATTGATATACTCGGCCTGACAACCTTTAAACCGGGTGTTCAATTGAGCATGGTTCTTCATCATAAAGATGGCAGCGGCGATACCATTAAATTAAACCAGAGCTATAACGAGAATCAGATAGAGTGGTTTAAAGCAGGTGGTGCGCTGAATATCATAAGATCAGCTGTTAGCCGATAGCCAATAGCTATCAGCCAAAAGCGATTATTAATGATAGTACGCATCGTTAAAATGGAATTCGAGCAGGCAAAGGTTGATACCTTTTTAGCCTTGTTCAATTCCACACGCGATAAAATTGCCAATTTTGAAGGGTGTTTAAAGCTCGACCTGCTTCCGTCTGCCGATATGCCCAACCTCTTCTTCACCTACAGCATCTGGAAATCAGAAGAGCACCTGGAAATATACCGTAATTCGGAACTCTTTAAACAAACCTGGGCAAAAACAAAAGTTTTGTTCAGTAATAAACCCGAAGCCTGGAGCCTGTTACACCCGGCCACGAACACATAAAAATGAAAGCAGAAACAAGTAATAAGTTGCATGAGCGCACTCCGGATATATCGGAAGAAAAGCTGAATGCCTTATTCGAGCTTACCAAAAATATTAACCTGAATACTTCTATCAGCGGGCTTTTAGACATTTACCGGGAGGTTATTGAAACCAAATTAGGGGTAGGACGGCTGATGCTTTTAAGCCACGATGAAAACTGGAGATGCATACTAAGCTTTGGTATTGACCCGGATAATCTTGAATTTACCATTGAGCGTGCGAAAGGCTATTCAGGGTTAAAAGAAATATCGCGTGTAGACATGGATGCATGGTTACAGGGCTGTGAGTTAGACATTGTGATTCCGGTTTACCACAAGGAACAGCCGCTTGCTTATCTTTTCCTGGGAGATTTTTCGAAAGAAATTCATTCGGAAAAAACAGGAGGAGATTCGCCATTCAACCACCTGCCCTATATACAAACGCTCACCAACATACTGGTAGTAGCTATTGAGAATAAAAAATTAGCCAAAGAAAATATTCGCCAGGTTCTTTTAAGGCATGAACTCGACCTGGCCAGGGAAATCCAGTCTATCCTGGTGCCTTCTATATTGCCACATACCGACGAGCTTGATATATCGGCCTATTACCTGCCTTTCCATGAAATAAGCGGTGATTATTACGATTTTATTCCGTTAAATGAAAGCGAGTTTGCTTTCTGCATTGCCGATGTTTCTGGGAAAGGCGTGGCGGCCGCTTTGCTGATGAGTAATTTCCAGGCAAGCCTTCACGCACAGATTGAACAAACAAGTTCGCTGACCGAATTGGTGAACCGGCTTAACCGGAATGTGATGCAAACGGCAAAAGGAGAAAGCTTCATCACTTTTTTTATCGGCAAATTCAACCGTGTTAATCAAACATTGAACTACATCAATGCGGGGCATTATCCTCCTGTGCTTTTTATGGAGAATACCATAACACTTCTGAAATCGGGTGGAACAGCCCTGGGAATGCTTCCTGAAATACCTAATCTGAAAGAGGGCATTATCACCATCGCAACTCCGGCCTCTATATTAGCCTACACAGACGGCATCACTGAACTTGAAAATGAAAAAAATGAGGAGTTCGGTGTCGATAAATTAACTGATTCATTTACTTCGTATGCCAGTTCAGGACTGTCTGCCAAAGAAATAAATGACAAAATTGCAGATATACTTAAGTTTTATAAGGGTAAGAGAGGCTACCTGGATGATGTTACCCTGTTATGCTGCCGAATTTTAAAACGCTCCCAACTACCTCTTTTCAAAGAGGC
>Ga0207037_10371_pt1 | contig 11966 bp, 10 predicted proteins | sample Alteio_BWMinCont_75_FD_153268 | JGI IMG/M metagenome (GOLD analysis project Ga0207037, IMG submission 153268) | Enriched cells from forest soil in Barre Woods Harvard Forest LTER site, Petersham, Massachusetts, United States -... | ecosystem: Environmental > Terrestrial > Soil > Temperate forest >... | reverse complement strand
GAAAGTAGTCCTCGGCGGAGTGTTCCAGCAATTTCCCCGCGATGGCGCCCGGAATCGTCGCGACTGCAAGAAACCAAAGCAGCAAACGTTCCTCTCGCTGCTCAGCTGCGGTAAGGTTCTGGTGGGCGTCGCCAGCCTCGGAAAAGCGCACAACCTTGCCGCCCAGAGCCGCGCGGATAATCTGAAACCAGGTTCGTCGGAAATAGAAGAGGACCGACAGCAGCGTGCCAAAATGCAACGCCACATCAAAAGTAAGCTCGTGTGCGGGCGAGAGTTCGTTCCAACCGAGCAATCGCCGCACGATAATCAGATGTCCTGAGCTGGAAACCGGAATAAATTCTGCCAGCCCCTGAATGATGGCGAGAACCACGGCTTGATAAATTGGCAAGTTAGTCTACTCCGTTCCCGTAGGTTGGAATGTTCTGCTCGATCATGAACAACAACAGCTGGGAGCGCGTCCCCCAGTCGCTTTGCGGAGCTTGCGCTACCGCTTTCTGCGCCAGAGTGACGGCTTTGCCTCTGGATTCGTCGGACTTCTTCGACTGGCCTTCGGTCTTGTACATCTCAATCAGGGCCGACCTGCGCCACGCTGCATCATACAGAGCCTCCGCCAGCGCCGGTGATTGAGGATGTTCGCTGGCGTACTTCTCATACATTTCAGCTTCTTTCTCGGGGCACTTCGCAGAGCCTTGCCAGTCGCCGCACAGCTTGTTCTCAATCAGGTGAAAGGCCGCCAGGTCAGCCCACTTCGTTCCCGGGAATTTCTTGATGACTTCTTTCATGAAGTCCTCAGTCATACCCTCCCGAAGAAATGCCTCCTTCTCCTTGGCCGAAGGCCGCGACATCACATCTGCCTTATCGATCTGCCAGCGAATATCCGCCGAACGGTACATGGCTTCACCCGCGATCGGCGAGTGGGGAAAATACTCGGCGGTCCGGTAGTAGAGTCGCATGGCATCCTGCGCCGCGCCCCGGCGTCCGTGCCGTTGGCTCGCTTGATCCTCGGAGTCCACAGCCTCACCAAACACGATCTTGTCGCCGTCCGGCGTCGAACCCTGCACCACACCCTTATTCAGCATCCAGCCCGTGATAATTTTCTCTTCCGTAAGCGCAGCTTCCACGTGCAACCAGCCACCGCTGGTCTCGAGAATTACGACTTCGCGCCCGCGCTCGATCTCGGCAAGCTTGTTCGAACTGGTATCGGGCGATAAATAAATGGAAGCAACCCGTATGGGGGTGCCCCGCACTGTCTCCGCCCACGCCGATGTGCACAGCAGGATGGCGGCGACGATCAGAGGTCTTAACTGCATAGCTTCAATTTACCGGAGGACCAATGAGTATGACGACAAACTGTAGTGAACGCGTTGCTCGCCAACCGCTCACCCCTGCCGGATCTCCTGCAACATCTGCGGATCAATGTTCCCCCCACTGATGATTGCCACATTCATGACAGTTCTGGGCAATTGCTCTTGATGGAATAAGAAGCCCGCCACAGCCACGGCGCCGCTGGGTTCGGCCACGGTCCTGGGATTCGTCGCCAGCCACCTGGTGGCTTGCAGGATTTCGTCTTCACTGACCGTCACAATGTCGTCCACATATCGCCGCATATGTTCGAAGTTGATCGTGCCGATGCTCTGCGTCCGCAATCCGTCAGCGATCGTCTGCGAGGCCTGCTCGGCAGCAGACTGCATAATCTTCCCCGCTCGCAAGCTGGCTTGTGCGTCTGCGGCGACCTCCGGTTCAACCCCGATGACTTTTGCACCTGGCTTGCTCAACTTAATGGCGGTAGCCACCCCGCTGAGCATCCCTCCCCCACCAACCGGCACAAGCACCGTTTCAACTCCAGGAAGTTCCTCAAGAATCTCCAGCCCCATCGTACCTTGGCCAGCGATGATCTTCTCATCGTTGAATGGAGGCACAATCACATAACCATGCCTTGCGGCTAGTTCCTCCGCTCGCGTCTGGCGCTCCCGACTGCTGGGGCCAACCAGTACGATCTCGGCGCCCATGGCCGCCGCCGCCTCGCGTTTAATAGCGGGCGCATTGCTCGGCATCACAATGACCGCCTTGGCTCCCAGCGCCCGCGCCGCGTAGGCCACGCCTTGCCCATGATTGCCGCTGGAATAAGTAATCACGCCGCGGTTTCGTTCCTCCGCGGAAAGAGACGCGATCTTGTTGTACGCCCCGCGCAGTTTGAAGGCCCCGATGGGTTGCAGGTTTTCAGGCTTAAGGTAGAGTTTGCGGCCGTCCAGCCCGGCATCTTCACCGAGCAACGACTGGATTAGCCCGGTGCGCACCGTCACACCGCGTAAGCGAGCTTGGGCTTCGTAAATCTCTGCAAGGGTGACGATAAGATTATCTCCGCTGCTTGCGGATCTCGTCCGCGCTCATCCGTAAAAATCCGTGGCGGTATTTTCTGGATCTAGATTTCCAGTATTACCGGCATAATCAACGGCCGTTTCTGCGTCTGCTTCGAAATGTAGCGTTTCAAATCCGCGCGGATTTTCTCCTTGATCACGCCATAGTCGGCCTTCTCTTCTTCGCTCGACAGTTCGAGCGTCTGCATCACCAGTTGCCGCGCACCATCCACGAAGCCGTCTTCGCCGGGCGCGAACCCGCGGGTCACGATTTCCGGCGAACTCTCGACTCGCCCGGAAAGCTTGTTGATGGCAATGATCGGCAGCACGATGCCGTCTTCGCTCAGGTGGCGACGATCTTTAATGATCAAATCCTCGACCACGTCAGTTCGCGAGCCGGAATCAATACATACACGCCCAACGTTTACACGGCCGGCTTTGCGCGCACCCAGTTCGTCGAGCTCCAGAATATCGCCGCTTTCAATCAACATCACGTTTCCGACTGAACTGTGCATCGCGCCCGCCATCTCCGCGTGCAGCTTCAATTGCCGGTACTCGCCGTGAATTGGAATGAAGTACTTCGGCTTCACCAGATTGATGATGAGCTTGAGTTCCTCCTGGCTTCCGTGTCCGCTGACGTGGATCGGCGGGGATGATCCGTCTTCATAAATTACGTGCGCCTGACGCCGGAACAAATGGTCGACCATGCGGTAGATCGCCTTCTCGTTGCCGGGAATGATTCGTGACGACAGTACAACCGTGTCACCCTTCTCGATTTTGGCGTGCTTGTGATTATCGACCGCAGCCCGTGAAAGCGCCGACATGGGTTCGCCCTGAGTCCCGCTGATCATCACGCAAACCTTCTCGGGCGGGTAATTCTTCATTTCCCCGGGATGAATCAGCAGTCCCTCGGGAATCTCGATGTACCCCAGGTCTTCCGCAATCTCGGACGAATTGGTCATCGAGCGTCCGACAAATGCCACTTTGCGCCCGTGCTGCCACGCCAATTCCACAGCCAGCTTGATGCGATGGATGGAGGAAGAGAAACAAGAGATGAACAGCCGCCGCTGGGTGTGCGCGAACACCTCATCAAACTTACGCCGCACCGCCCGCTCACTCGGTGTGTATCCCTTGCGCTCGACATTGGTCGAATCCTGAAACAACGCCAGCACACCTTGTTTGCCGTACTCCGCGAATGCGTGCAGATCAAACATCTTGTTGTCGGTAGGGGTGGGATCCACCTTGAAATCGCCGGTGTGAATCAGTACCCCGAGCGGCGTATGGATGGCCAACGACACGCAATCGACAAGACTATGGGTGACGTGAATCGGATGAATCGTAAATGGGCCCGCCTTGAACCGTTCTCCTGGACGGATCTCACGCAGATCAGCTTCCTCAAGCAATCCGTGTTCTTCCAGTTTGTCTTCCAGCAAAGCGAGGGTGAACTCCGTGCCCCAGACGGGCACGTTGAGTTCGGAAAGAATCCACGGCAGCGCGCCGATGTGGTCCTCATGGCCGTGGGTGAGAATGATGGCACGCACCCGCTGCCGGTTTTCGATGAGATAGGAAATGTCAGGAACCACGATGTCCACGCCCAGGAGTTCAGCCTCGGGGAACATCAGGCCCGCGTCGATAACGATGATGTCATCGCCCCAGCGCACAGCCATGCAGTTCATTCCGAACTCACCCAGACCGCCGAGAGGCACGATGTGCAGTTTTCCAGTTGGCATTTTAAGTGTCTCTTGATCGTAGCACACGCAGGCTGGGCCGACCGTTGAGCGAACTGAGGACCATAAGCCGAGAACCGGCAACTGGTTTTTCTATCCGGTTTGAGTTAACGTCAACTCAGATGGCAGGACAGATACGAAAATCGTGGTTCCGGCGCAAGGTCGAAAATGCTCTGCGGCGCGGGTTCCAACATGCCTACGAGACGGTAAAAGTAGATCCAAACAAGTTTCTCCTCCAGCTCCGGACAGCTTACGGCGTGCCCATCAGCAGCTTTCAGGGTATTTATTCGGTGGACGTCGTCCTTCTTGACGACCTGGCGAACAGCGTCATCCATAGCGGTATGAAACTAGCTGCGGCCGAGGGCGCCGGATTTGGCCTGGGTGGAATTCTGACCATAGTCCCGGACCTCAGCATCCTGGCTGGCATCACCCTGCGAACCATTCAGAAGCTCAGTCTGATTTACGGTTTCGAATACAACACCGATGAAGAAACGGCCGAGCTCTGGATTGCCGCGGCCAGCGCCGCCGGTGTGGACATCAGCCGCGAAGTGCTGGAAAAAGAGGTGGTCAATCGCTTTGTGCCCAAGGTGATCCAGCGGATTGCAGCCCAGGCCAGCAAGGAAGCCGTCGAGAAGTGGTCAGGGCGCGTGATCCCGATCGCCAGCTCGGCCATCGGAGCAGGGTTGAACTACTATTTTGTGCGCGCCTGGGGCGACCGTGCCAAGGCCCACTTCCGCCAAAAGCACCTCGATCTTCGACGACGAAGAATTGCGGGAGGGCCGGCTTTGTCTTTAGCGGCGAACCCTGGGCCATCACCTTGAGTTATCGCAGCAATTCCTCCAGCTCGATTCTCTGATCGGTTTTCTCATCTCGATATTTAACAATGACGGGCGTGTACAGCGACAGATTCCACTCCGCGGCCTGCCCTTTTGTCACCGCTCGTGACCCGGGCACGACCACTGCATTTTCTGGCACTTCGAGCGGCTTGTCATCCGTGGCCCGGTAGACCTGCCCGTGGACGATGTCATAGAGCGGAGTGGAGCGCGTTAGGATCGTGCCCGCCCCGAGCACCGCCCGCGTCCGCACCAGCGTGCCTTCGTAGACGCCACAGTTTCCACCCACGAGCACGTCGTCTTCAACAATAACCGGAGATGCATTGATCGGTTCGAGGACACCGCCGATTTGCGCCGCCGCGCTCAAATGCACACGCTTACCGATCTGGGCGCAGGACCCCACCAGCGCGTGCGAGTCCACCATCGTGCCTTCGTCAACGTAGGCGCCCACGTTAATAAACATAGGCGGCATGCAGATCACGGTCGGTGCAACGTAGGAGCCGGTCCGCACCGACGATCCTCCAGGCACGATGCGTACTCGATCCCGCACCGTAAACCGCCGGGCAGGGAAGGTGTCCTTGTCGACGAAGGAAAGGCTCACGTCTTCCCCCATCTTGCTGAGCTCGCCCAATCGAAAGCCGAGCAAAATGCCCTGTTTCACCCAGATGTTCACTACCCAATTTCCGTCAATCTTTTCCGCGGCGCGAATCTTGCCGTGAGTCAGTTCGTCCCGAAAGTCCATGAAGATTTGACGCGCATCGGGATTGCTCTCCACTTCGAGAGAGGCGAGCCGTTCGATCGCGGACTTGAGGGATTCCATGTGGGGAAAGTATACGGGATTCTCAGCTTGCCCTTACCAATTGCCGATTCACAGGTAAATGTCTCAGTGTTGTCCGATCCTGGGTTTCTTCGCGCACTCTGTGGCTTTTCTCTGCGCTCTCCGCGTTTTAAGGTTTTGCCGGCACTTCGTCAAACCAAGGTCTTGAATCGCGGAGGTCGCAGAGAACAGCCGCGGAGTGCGCGGAGAATGACAATCGGAAACCCTCAAATGCACTTGCACTCGCTGCGAATCAGCACCCCGGCCATGCCTTGCGAAGTTTCGCGCGCTTCTGTAAGGGTGGCATAAGGCCCGTGCCAGCGTGCATGGTTGGCATCATGTCCAGCAGGACGTCCCTTGCCGTGATTGCACTGCCCGCAACTGGAGCGATGCAGCACGATCTTGTGCGGTCCAGCCAGCCAGTTTTCATAAATATAGAAATTGACCACATCAGCCGGCGGGCTTGCTGGCCTGGCGATTACTCCGGCTTCCGTCGCGATCTTTTGCAACTTGGACCGCGTCTCGCGTCGCATCGGCAGCAGAGGCAGCCGATACACTTCTTCAATTTTTCCCATCATCGCCAGCACTGCCTTTACCGGCATCGGACTGGTCTCGATGAAATTGGCCTGCATCAGCGCCAGATATTTGCGCTGAATGCGCCGCGCCGTCACCCAATCGTTATTCAGCGCGGCTCGCGTCATGTCGGCCATCTCGCGGGGAATCTCATTGGAAGCCACCGAAACGATGCCGACGCCACCCAGTCCAATGAGCGCCAGGGTAACCGCATCGTCGCCAGAAAAGACGAGAAAGCTCTCGGGCACCACCGCGCAGACCTCCGCCATCTGCCCTATGTTGCCGCTGGCTTCTTTCACCCCAGCGATATTCGGGACCTCCGCCAGCCGGGCCAGCGTGGCCGGTTCAATGTTCGCAGCGGTGCGGCCCGGGACATTGTAAAGAATGATCGGCTTGTTCACAGCTTCGGCGATCGCGCGAAAATGCCGGTACTGGCCTTCCTGCGTCGGCTTGTTGTAATAAGGCGAAGCCGTCAGGATCGCATCTACACCCGGCCGCGCCGCTACTTCCTTGGCTTTCTCGACCGCGTCACTAGTCGAGTTGGAAGTAGCGCCAGCCACGACGGGCACACGCCCCGCCACGACTTCGATGGTGACATCGATAACCCGTAGCCACTCGTCATGCGACAAGGTCGGGGTTTCGCCGGTGGTTCCGCAGGGAACCAGAAAATCGATTCCGGACTCGACCTGCCACGCCACCAGGTTGCGCAGGGCCAGCTCGTCGATGGAGCCGTCCTGACGGAAGGGAGTTACCAGCGCTGTACCGCATCCGCGAAGTTGCATGAGAATAAGATAGCGCGATTGGGCAGGCTTGCAAAACTCTTACCCGGAGACCGGAACCGCCGTGTTCAGATCTGAAGTTTGACCAGCCAGTTCGCAGGTTCCGGCAGAATCGCAAATTTTGGCAGCTCGCCTCGCACCATAGCCACTTCATCGCAAGCATGAAATCTGGGACAAACGTGGCAGTCTTTATAAATCTTATCTGGCAGGTCCTCGCGCTGCGCGGTTGCGAAACCGAGGCGAGCGAAGAATTCCGGAGCCCGAGTGAACAGGCACGTGCAAGTGACCCGATGCTTTCTCGCCTCGGCCAGCAACGCTTTCACCAAATGCCCACCCCCACCTTTGCCTTGCTGCGAAGGCGAAACCGTGATGGAGCGGATCTCCGCCAGATGCGGGCCATAGAGATGAAGCGCGCCGCAGCCGATAATCAGACCGCCGTCTTCCAGGACGACGAAATCGCGTACGTTCTCGCAGATCTCGGCCAGGGTTCGCGGCAGCAGGGTCCCGTCGCTAGCGTAGGCAGAGATCAGAGCATGGATCCGCGAAGCGTCCGGCAGGATAGCTTTACGCGTGCGCATGGACGTCCTCCCGGATCGACTCGATCTTCTGTCGAGCCTCAGCCAGCGCCTGCCGCACTCGCGCCGGTGCCGTCCCGCCCGGAACGTCGTGGATGGCAAGCACTGCCTCCAGCTTCACGCAGGCGTAGAAGTCCTGGTCGAATTTCAGGTTCACTGACCGCAGTTCCTCGAGAGACAAATCGTGAAGCTCGCATCCCTTTTCGAGACACATCTGCACAGCTTTGCCGATCTGCTCATGCGCAAGCCGAAAAGGAACGCCGCGTTGTACCAGGTAAGTCGCAGCAGCCCACGCATTCATGAATCCTGATTGCACTGCCTGCAGCATGCGCTCGTAGTTGAACTCCACAGCTTTCATCCAACCGGTCACGAGGGGAAGCAGGGAAAGCAAAGTGTCCGCAGCGTCGAACAGTGGTTCCTGGGTTTCCTGCAAATCCTTGTTATAGGCGAGGGGCAAGCCCTTCAGGCAAATCAGCAGCGTGGTTGCGTCTCCAATAACGCGAGCGCACTTCCCGCGCGTAAGTTCCAGTAGATCTGGATTCTTCTTCTGCGGCATGGCGCTGCTTCCCGTGGAGTAGGCCTCGGGCAAATGCACGAAGCCATACTCCTGGGACGAAAACAGGATCATCTCTTCCGCCCATCGGCTCAAATGCAGCGCGAGCAGTGAAAGCGTGTTCACAAATTCGAGGCTAAAATCGCGATCGCTGGTAGCGTCGATGCTGTTCGCGGTTGGTTCGTCGAAGTCAAGCTCAGCCGCCATGGCTCGACGATCCAGCGACAGCGTGGCTCCCGCAACCGCGCCAGAACCGAGAGGACAAACGTTCAAACGCTTCCGGCAATCCGCCAGCCTCTCCGCGTCCCGCAGAAACATTTCAACGTAAGCCAATAGCCAATGCGACACGAGCACCGGTTCGGCTCGCTGCAAGTGCGTATAGGCCGGCATAGCAGCATTCCCCGCTTGCTGCGCGCTGTCCAGCAGGGCACCGCACCACCCAGCCAGATCGACACGGATTTGATCAAGGGCCGTTCGGACATATAAACGGAGATCGGTCGCAATCTGCTCATTGCGGCTGCGTCCGCTGTGCAACTTGTACCCAGCATCGCCAATCAGTGAGACGAGCTGTTTCTCGACAAAGTGATGAACGTCTTCAGCCTCGTCGTCCTCGAGAAACGCGGGCGTGGATGCAGCCTGCTCGCCGATTCGCTCCAAGCCTTGGAGAATAGTGATGAGCTCGTCTGAATTCAAAACCCCCGCACCTTTCAAAGCGCGGGCATGGGCGCTGCTCGCCGCAAGTTCGTGCATCAGCAATCGCTGGTCAAAATCGAACGAACGTTGCCAACGTTCGAATTCCGGATCCAGAGGCTGCCGGAAACGGCCGGACCACATCTTCATTGCGCCACCTCCGATCTCACAACCTGCTTGCGCGCCTGAGCCCGCGAGCGGGACGGAAGCCCGAGAATACGAATGAACCCGGCCGCATCTTTCTGGTCGTAACTGTCGCCCATCGTGAATGACGACAAATCCGTACGATACAGCGAACGCTCGGAATGCCGGCTCACCACGGAAACATTGCCCTTATACAAAGAGAGCGTGACCGATCCGGTTACGTCTTTCTGCGTGGTTTCAACGAATGCATCAAGCGCTTCGCGGAGCGGTGCGAACCAGAGCCCGAAGTACGCGAGCTCCGCGTATTTCAGCCCAATGTGCTGTTTGAAATGAGCGACATCGCGCTCCAGGCAAAGTGCTTCCAGTTCGCGGTGCGCCGTGGTCAGCAGAGTTCCCCCGGGAGTTTCGTAGCAGCCGCGAGACTTGATTCCCACAAAGCGGTTCTCCACCAGATCGACGCGTCCGATCGCGTTGCGACCGCCGATTTCATTTAACAGTTCCACCAATGACACAGGATCGATTTCGAGGTCATTGACCGATATCGGAACGCCGGCTTCGAATCCAATCGTCACCCGCTCCTCACGATCTGGCGCCTCTTGCGGCGACCGAGTGAGCTGCCAGGTGCTGGGCAACGGCGCATTGGCTGCATCCTCTAACTCTCCGCCCTCATGGCTGAGGTGCCACAGATTCCGATCCCGGCTGTGAATCTTTTCCCGGCTAGCCGCCACGGGGATTCCATGCTGCTCGGCATAGTCGAGGCAATCTTCTCGAGACCTGAGCGACCACTCGCGCCACGGCGCAATCACGTGGAGCTCGGGCGCGAGCGCCTGGTAGGCCAATTCGAATCGAACCTGATCGTTGCCTTTACCCGTGCATCCATGGGCCACAGCCGTGGCTCCTTCGCGCAACGCAACTTCAACCTGGTGTTTCGCAATCACCGGCCGCGCCAGCGATGTCCCCAGCAGATATTTATGCTCGTAAACCGCTCCTGCTTTCAGCGCGGGAAACACGTACCCAGTCAGGAATTCCTCGCGGAGGTCCTCAACTACGACCTGGGACGCGCCGGTGGCATAGGCTTTCGCAACCACGGCCTCAATGTCATCTCCCTGGCCAACGTCCCCCACCATGGCAATCACATCGTAGGCATAATTCTCTTTCAGCCACGGAATAATGATCGAGGTGTCAAGACCACCAGAATAGGCAAGTACAACTTTCTCAGGCATGAGCGCTCCTTACGGGGAGGCGACGGCCTCCCCCCAGCAATAAGTACAGAATGGCTTTTTGCACGTGCAGGCGGTTCTCAGCCTGATCAAAGATCACTGACCGCTGTGAATCCATCACCTCGTCAGTGATTTCCTGTCCGCGATGAGCCGGAAGACAGTGCATGAACACTGCGTGCGAAGCCGCCTTGCTCGCAAGCTCACCGTTGAGCTGGTACGGCGAGAAAATCCGTGCTCGCATCTCGGCTTCGTGCTCCTGGCCCATGCTGGCCCACGCATCCGTATAGACCGCATCGGCCCCGGAGACGGCGGCGTCCGGATCAGAAAGCAGTTCGATCACGGCCCCGGTCTGTTGCGCGATCTCTTGAGCATCGGCGACAATTTGAGCGTCGGGCTCATAACCCGTCGGCGTGGCGATGCGAATGCTCGAGCCGAGACACGCGCAGGTGAGCAGCAGGGAATGCGCCACATTGTTGCCGTCGCCGACATAGGCTAGGCAGATGTTGTTCAGATCGCCAAACTGCTCTTGCAGCGTGAGGTAGTCGGCCAATCCCTGGCAGGGATGCTCCAGGTCACTCAATGCGTTGATGACCGGGATGGAGGCATGCTCCGCCATGCCTTCCACAGTTTCGTGCGCGAAAGTGCGCAGCACCACGGCGTCGACCCAGCGCTCAAGGTTATGGGCAATGTCACTCAGCTTCTCACGCCCATCAATGCGTCCGTGCGTCTGATCGACAAAATGCGTCACGCCACCCAAACTCGACATTCCCACTTCAAACGTGATTCTGGTTCGGAGCGAGGGCTTCTCGAAGAACATCACCATCTGCTTCCCGAGAAGTGCTCCCCGAAAATCTGCCGGACGAGCCTTCATGATTGCAGCAAGGTGGAGTACGGCTTCGACTCCGCCCGGACCAAGATCGCGAGTCGAAACCAGGTCCGGACACCAGAACGGGTCGAGGAGCGGAGCAGGGCTCACAGGCGTTCTATTGAGTGGCTGGCTATTCATCGTTGACTCCTTTTGTGGCCTCTGAGGCGTGTGGTCGCGAACCCTGGCTTCGCGGCCCACGCTCGCAGGGCCGAATCGAGTACTCGAACCACTTCATCGACATGCTTTTCTTGAATAACGTAGGGCGGCAAGAACCGCAGCACAGTTTCATGGGTGCGGTTGATCAGGATTCTTCTCTGCAGCAGTGCAGAAACCACCAACTTCGCTGCGTCCGCAGATTCCAGTTCCAGCGCCAGCATAAGACCCATCCCACGAACCCCGCGGATACAGGCGTGCTTGGCTTTCAGCCATTCGAGTTGCCCGCGGAAGTAGCTCCCGACTTCGCGCACATGATCCAGCACCTCGTCCAACACACGCAGAAACTCGATCGCAACCGCGCAAGCCAAGGGCCCTCCGCCGAACGTCGTACCATGCATGCCAGGGTGCATGCTGAGCGCGACACGGTTGCTGGTGAGAATCGCGCCTAGCGGCAATCCCGCCGCCAGTGGTTTCGCAATCGTCACAATGTCAGGCTGGATGCCGTAGTGCTGGTACGCGAAGTAGCGTCCCGTCCGCCCCAAGCCACACTGGATCTCGTCAAGAATCAGGAGCGCGTCGTTGCTCTCTGTCAACTTCCGCGCTATCTGCAGGAACTCCGGGCTGACTGGACAAACTCCACCTTCCCCCTGAATCGTTTCTATGCAGATCGCACA
>Ga0207037_10368_pt1:7500-12023 | contig 12023 bp, 7 predicted proteins | sample Alteio_BWMinCont_75_FD_153268 | JGI IMG/M metagenome (GOLD analysis project Ga0207037, IMG submission 153268) | Enriched cells from forest soil in Barre Woods Harvard Forest LTER site, Petersham, Massachusetts, United States -... | ecosystem: Environmental > Terrestrial > Soil >... | reverse complement strand
TGAACCTGTGACCTTCAGGTTATGAGCCTGACGAGCTACCGGGCTGCTCCACCCCGCGGACAGTTGTCAGTTGTCGGCCGTCAGTTATCAGGGTGTTCTGAGAACTGACGACTGTAGACCGTCGGCTGTATCATGGACCGGAAGACCTGGCGGCGGCCTACTCTCCCGTGGCTTGAGCCACAGTACCATGGGCGCTGGGGGTTTTCACGGCCGAGTTCGGGAAGGGATCGGGTGCGGGCCCCCCGCCAAAGCCACCAGGTCGTCTGGTCCATGAGTTTCAGTGATCAGTGATCAGTGATCAGGAAGAATGGGTTCTGGTGCATGTCCCCGGGCCTGGACCCGGGGATGTGTTGTGCCGAAGCGTTGATTGATCGCGTGTCTGGCCGCCTTGATCACTGATCACTGATCACTGATCACTGACGCCTGACGACTGACAACTGGATCGGAGCCTTTCGGGCGATCAGAACCGGTCAGCTTCATGGGTTGCCCCACTTCCACATCCGGCCTGTCAACGTGATGGTCTTTCACGGCCCTCAGGGAGACTTTGTTTTGAGGTAAGTTTCCCGCTTAGATGCTTTCAGCGGTTATCTTGTCCATACTTAGCTACCCGGCCATGCCACTGGCGTGACAACCGGTGCACCAGAGGTATGTTCATCCCGGTCCTCTCGTACTAGGGACAAATCCTCTCAGGTCTCCTTCACCCACGGCAGATAGGGACCGAACTGTCTCACGACGTTCTAAACCCAGCTCACGTACCACTTTAATCGGCGAACAGCCGAACCCTTGGGACCTGCTCCAGCCCCAGGATGTGATGAGCCGACATCGAGGTGCCAAACCTCCCCGTCGATGTGGACTCTTGGGGGAGATCAGCCTGTTATCCCTAGAGTACCTTTTATCCGTTGAGCGATGGCCCTTCCACGCGGGACCACCGGATCACTATGGCCGACTTTCGTCTCTGCTCGAGCTGTCACTCTCGCAGTCAGGCGGGCTTGTGCCATTGCACTCAGCAGCCGATGTCCGACCGGCCTGAGCCCACCATCGCGCGCCTCCGTTACTGTTTGGGAGGCGACCGCCCCAGTCAAACTACCCACCACGCAGGGTCCCGGACCGGGATGACCGGTCTCGGTTAGACAGCAAAAACACTCAGGGTGGTATTTCAAGGGTGACTCCACCTGACCTGGCGGCCCGGCTTCGATGTCTCCCACCTATCCTACACAGAGTTTTCCTGCTGCCACTGCGAAGCTATAGTAAAGGTTCATAGGGTCTTTCCGTCTGACCGCGGGTACCCCGCATCTTCACGGGGAATTCAATTTCGCTGAGCCGATGCTGGAGACAGTGGGGAAGTCGTTACGCCATTCGTGCAGGTCGGAACTTACCCGACAAGGAATTTCGCTACCTTAGGACCGTTATAGTTACGGCCGCCGTTTACCGGGGCTTCAATTCAGTGCTTGCACACCTCCTCTTAACCTTCCGGCACCGGGCAGGCGTCAGACCGTATACGTCGTCTCTCGACTTCGCACAGCCCTGTGTTTTTACTAAACAGTCGCTACCCCCTGCTCTGTGCCACCCCCGGATGGTTGCCCACCCGAAGGTCTCGCTTATCCCGAAGTTACGCGAGCAATTTGCCTAGTTCCTTCAGCATCGTTCTCTCAAGCGCCTTGGTATGCTCTACCAGTCCACCTGTGTCGGTTTCGGGTACGGTCTTTACGCCAGAGCTATTTCCCGGGATGCTTACAAAGCCTGGTCAATCCGATAAGACCAAACAACAGTTCGCATCCGTCACTTCTGGCAGGCCCAGGAATGTTGACCTGGTTCCCATCGACTACGGCTTTCGCCCTCGCCTTAGGGGCCGGCTGACCCCGCGCGGATTAACCTTGCGCGGGAACCCTTGGACTTTCGGCGACAGAGTTTCTCACTCTGTTTGTCGCTACTCATGTCAGCATTCGCACTTCCGATATCTCCAGCGCCCCTCACGGGTGCACCTTCGCAGACTTACGGAACGCTCCGCTACCGCTCAGTGATCAGTGGTCAGTGATCAGTGGTCAGGAGAAAGTTCGGTTTGTTGGCGGGCGAGAAGGCCTTGCGGCATTCTCGCGATTTGCTCGTATTCGTCCCGCCAGGCGGCGCCGCGCTCCGGGGTGACGTAGCCGAGGTCTTCGGCGTAGCGGCACCATAACCGGGACTCGTCGGCCGAACCCACCGCCATCACCAGATAGCGGACGAATTCGGTCCGTGATCGTCGCAGCCGCCCGCCACCCTCCATCAGAAGGGCGCACACGGATTTCGACGACCGGCGCAACTGGCTGGCGATCCCGCTTTGCTGTTCCCCGCGCGGCCATTCCAGACTCGCGCGATGAACCTCAGGCGACAGCGCATAAGCACGCCGAAAGACCATCAGGTCATCGACATTGCCCGCCATCTCACTTTTCTCCTGATAACTGATCACTGACCACTGATCACTGAACCCACAGCTTCGGTAAATGGCTTGAGCCCCGTTACATCTTCGGCGCGGGATTTCTGTTAGACCAGTGAGCTATTACGCTTTCTTTAAAGGATGGCTGCTTCTAAGCCAACCTCCTGGTTGTTTTGGAATTCCCACATCCTTAACCACTTAGCCATTATTTGGGGACCTTAGCTGGTGGTCTGGGCTGTTTCCCTCTCGACGACGGACCTTAGCACCCGCCGTCTGTCTGCCACGCTATACTCACGGGTATTCGGAGTTTGGTTAGGTTTGGTAAGACTTTGGGTCCCCCTAGCCCATCCAGTGCTCTACCCCCCGCGGTAAACGCATGACGATCTACCTCAATAGATTTCGCGGAGAACCAGCTATCTCCGAGCTTGATTGGCCTTTCACCCCTAGCCACGGCTCATCTCCGACTTTTTCAACAGGCGTGAGTTCGGTCCTCCAGTGGGTGTTACCCCACCTTCAACCTGGCCATGGCTAGATCGCTCGGTTTCGGGTCTTCCGCCCGCGACTGAACGCCCTGTTCAGACTCGCTTTCGCTCCGCCTACGCCTACCGGCTTAAGCTTGCCGCGAACGGAAACTCGCTGACCCATTATACAAAAGGTACGCCGTCACCCCACCCGGACTCGCGTCCATCGGAGGCTCCGACTGCTTGTAGGCATCCGGTTTCAGGTCTCTTTCACTCCCCTCTCGGGGTGCTTTTCACCTTTCCCTCACGGTACTTGTTCGCTATCGGTCACCAGGGAGTATTTAGGCTTGGAGGGTGGTCCCCCCATGTTCAGACAGGATTTCACGTGTCCCGCCTTACTCAAGGATCAACTGGTCTTTACGCGTACGGGGCTATCACCCGCTGTGGCCGGACTTTCCAGACCGTTCCGCTTATCCCCAGTTGACCACTGGCCTGTTCCGCGTTCGCTCGCCACTACTGACGGAATCTCTGTTGATGTCTGTTCCTCCGGGTACTGAGATGTTTCAGTTCCCCGGGTTTGCCTCGTCACACTATGTATTCATGTAACGATACCCCGTAGGGTGGGTTGCCCCATTCGGACATCCACGGATCAAAGCCTGCTCGCGGCTCCCCATGGCTTTTCGCAGCGTGCCACGTCCTTCATCGCCTCCTGGTGCCAAGGCATCCACCGAATGCCCTTATCATACTCCGATCCAGTTGTCAGTTGTCAGTTTCAGTGATCAGTGGCCAGTCATCAGTGATCAGGAGAGCCTGAACACCAACGCCAAACACCAACACACCAAACGTGACGACCGAACCACGCGGATCTCAATCATCTTCGGCACAGAACCCGGACCTTGGTCCGTTCCTTGAGGAGAACGGAACTCATCCGGATCAATTCACACACACGCCTCTGAACACTCGCCGTCCGATTTAGGGGCGCATGCCCGGCGTTTCAAAACCCAAAGCGGGGCATTGAGACAACAGACACACTCTCCCGGTCAGACATCAACCGAAGCAACGGAATCAGTGATCGGTGACCAGTGATCAGTTGTCAGAACCCCGACAACGCCACACCGAACCGCCCATCTGATCACACGCGCCCAGAGACGCACCAGAACCTGATTCACCCTGACAAAGAACAAATTCGACAAAGAACGAAATCGTCGACTTATGACGATTAACGGGGCGGCGATGGTCTCATTGAAGAACAAACGCCGCCACGATCCCGTGACCTTTCCGCGAAAAACAGCCCGCAACGGGCAGTGGCCAGAAAGAAGCCCCGCTTCTGATAACTGACGACCGCAAACTGACGACTGTCTCTGGAGACAACCGGATTCGAACCGGTGACCCCCTGCTTGCAAAGCAGGTGCTCTACCAGCTGAGCTATGTCCCCCTGGAGCAGTTGTCAGTTTTCAGTCGCCGGTCTTCAGAAAGGCCACCCTCTGAAACCTGACGACTGAAAACTGACAACTGGTCATGGGCCAGGGAGGACTTGAACCTCCGACCCCACGCTTATCAAGCGTGTGCTCTAACCAACTGAGCTACTAGCCCAAGGAGCAGCCTCCAGTGGTCAGTCGTCAGTTCTCAGACACGGGCGTCAACGCCAC
>Ga0207037_10368_pt1:0-5000 | contig 12023 bp, 7 predicted proteins | sample Alteio_BWMinCont_75_FD_153268 | JGI IMG/M metagenome (GOLD analysis project Ga0207037, IMG submission 153268) | Enriched cells from forest soil in Barre Woods Harvard Forest LTER site, Petersham, Massachusetts, United States -... | ecosystem: Environmental > Terrestrial > Soil > Temperate... | reverse complement strand
CACCGCCGCCTCAGGCGGATGCGCCATGCAGCCAACGACCCCGTCAACGATGTCGTCGATGTAGGTAAAGTCCCGCTTCAACCGCCCGCCGTCGTAAAGCGAGATCGGCTCGCCCGCCACGATCGCCCGGGCGAAGCTGAAATAGGCCATATCCGGCCTGCCCCACGGGCCGTACACCGTGAAGAACCGCAACCCGGTCTGCCGCAGACCAAACAAATGCGCGTAGGCATGGCTCATCAGCTCATCCGCGCGCTTCGTGGCGGCATAGAGCGACACCGGCGCATCCACCCGGTCCGTCTCCCGGAACGGCAGATCCTGGTTGGAGCCGTAGACCGACGACGTGCTCGCATAGACGAAGTGCCGCAGCGCTGGAAGCTGGCGCGCCGCCTCCAACATTACGAGGTGGCCCATGACATTCGACTGAACGTAGGAATAGGGGTCGACCAGAGAGTGCCGAACGCCGGCCTGCGCCGCCAGGTGGACGATCTCGGTCATATCCTTGTGGCGCTCCAAGACCGGCGCGACGGCGTGCCGGTCGGAAACATCAACCTGATAAAAAACAAATTCGGGGTTTGGCCGCAGCCGATCCAGCCGGGCCTCTTTCAGCCGGACATCGTAATAGGGATTGAGGTCATCCAGCCCAATCACGCTTTCGCCTCGCGCCAGCAGGGCCTCGGCGACGTGAAATCCTATGAAACCCGCCGCACCCGTTACCAGGACCGTCACGGGGCGTCGTCCCGGGCGGCGGTCATGCGACGCCGCTCGCGATCAGGCGGTCTTCCAGCAACTCCAGGACCGCGTGGCCGAGCGCTATGTGACATTCCTGGATGCGCGCGGTTTCGGTATCCGGCACCAGCAAGACGTGATCGCAGGCCTCAATCGCCGGCATTCCGTCGCCGCCCAACAACCCGACCGTGACAATCCCCATCTCCCGCGCGGCCCGCAGCGCCAGGATCACGTTCTTCGACCGGCCCGATGTCGTGATCCCGAATAACACGTCACCCGTCCGGCCGAGACCGCGCAATGGCCGCTCGAACACATGCTCATACCCGTAATCGTTGCCGCCCGCCGTCAGCAGCGCCGGATCCAGCGTCAAAGCGAGCGCCGCGATCGATTTCCGCTCCTTGTTCGGCCGCAGGCGTACCAACATCTCGGTCGCCAGGTGCTGGCTATCGGCCGCCGATCCGCCGTTGCCGCAGAACATCAGTTTGCCGCCGTTGGCCAGGCTCCGTTCGCAGGCGGCGACCACGCCGATCACGGCACCGCCGAGTTCACGCGCGATCCGCCGCTTCAAAGCCGCGGACTTTTCCATCATCGCGGTGAAGCGATCGTTTTCGGTCATTGGACCTGGCTCTCCCGTGTCCTCCGGGGCGGTTCTATAGACGAGACGGACGGGATGCCAGCGATTCAGCGCCAAGGGACCTACCGCGGAGGGCTATTGCGCGACCCAGCCACCGTCAATCGACAGCGGAGCGCCGGTAATCGTTTTCGCCGCATCCGAGCAAAGAAAGACCGCCAGACCACCAATCTGTTCGGGCGTTGAGAACTGAGCCATGGGTTGTTTTTCGGTCACAAACGCGTGCGTCTCCTGGTCCACCGTCGTGCCGGATCCCTTCGCCCGCTCCTCCAACTGCTTCTGAACCAATGGTGTCAGCACCCATCCTGGGCATATCGCATTGACCGTCACGCCGGTGTTCGCCAGCTCGATCGCCGCCACTTTGGTCATGCCCAACACGCCGTGCTTCGCCGCGACATAGGCGACCTTGAACGGGCTGGCGACCAGGCCGTGCGCCGACGCGATGTTGATGATCCGCCCCCAACCCTTGGCCTTCATGCCGGGGATCGCCGCCTTCATACCGTGAAACACCCCCGACATATTGATCGCGATGATCTGGTCCCACTTCTCGCCGGGGAACTCGTCGACCGGCGCGACGAACTGGATGCCCGCGTTGTTCACCAGAATATCCAGCGATCCCAGGGACTTCCGGGTGTCCGCGACCATCGCCGCGATCTGCTCCGCCTGACTGATATCCGCGCCATTATAAAGGGCCTTCACACCGAACTTCCGCTCGAGCGAAGCCCGTTGCGCTTCGATTTTCCCGGCATCGCCGAACCCATTCAACATGATGGCGGCCCCTTCCGCCGCGAGCGCCTCGGCGATACCCTGACCGATACCGCTGGTCGATCCGGTTACCAGCGCGACCTTGCCCTTGAGGCTCATGTGATGGTCCTTTTCTTCCGATTGCTGCATCGCAATATGGTATATCGGGCAAGCAGCCATCAAGGACCAGACCATGGATGATGTTTCATCGCACGGCCGGCTTCGCGAGGGACGATCCAGGCATCCTCCCGGTTGTGATCACATCGCGCTTGTGTTGCAGGGCGGCGGCGCGCTCGGCGCTTACCAGGCCGGTGTGTATCAGGCGTTGCACGAGGCGGGTATCTGGCCGGACAGCGTGGCGGGGGTGTCAATCGGCGGCATCAACGGCGCCATTATCGCCGGTAACCGGCCCGAGCGGCGGCTCGAGCGGCTGCGTGAATTCTGGGAAACCGTAACCGCTGGGCGCGAGTGGCCGTGGCCGCCTGCCGGCGACGAAGCCCACAAAATGTTCAATTCCTGGTCGTCCCTGATGACGATCGCTTTCGGCCAGCCGGGTTTCTTCGCACCACGTCTGGAAAATGCCTGGCTGAGCCCGCGTGGCGCCCGGTCAGCCACCGCGTTTTACGACACCAAACCGTTGCGCGAGACGTTGCTCCGACTGGTCGATTTCGACGTCCTCAATAATGGCGATGTCAGGTACGCGGCCGGTTCGGTGAATGTCACGACAGGGAATTTTATCTATTTCGACAATACGCAAACCACGATCGAGCCCGAGCATGTCATGGCCAGCGGCGCGCTGCCGCCCGCGCTGCCAATGGTTCAGATCGGAACGGACCATTTCTGGGATGGTGGCCTCGTTTCGAACACTCCGTTGCAGCATATTGTCGACAATCCGATCGGCGATAGCGTGTTGGTGTTTCAGGTGGACTTGTTCAGCGCGCTCGGCGCCCTGCCGCGAGATATGCCAGACGTACTTGGCAGGCAAAAAGACATCCAGTTTTCCAGCCGTACCCGCCTCGTCACGGATTACTTCGAACGAACCCACTGCCAGGACCGGTTATTGAAGAAATTGTTGGACCGGTTGCCGGACGACATCCTTGAACCGGACGAACAGGCGGAGAAAGTACGGCTTGCACAAATGTCGTCGTTTTCAATTCTGCACCTGATCTATCAGCAGGAAGCCTATGAAGGCCAGGCCAAGGATTATGAGTTCAGCGCGACGTCAATGCGGGAACACTGGAGCAGTGGGTACCGCGATACACAGCGCACACTTGCTCATAAAAACTGGCTGCGGGTCACCGCCACGGAAGGCGGGGTCGAGACCCACGATATCCATCGCGAAGAAGAATGATACCGAATAGCTAAACGAATACGGCGGAATGAGTGACGTACGGCTTGTTCGCCGCCTTCGTCATGGTTCGGCCCCCGCCGTCGCAGGGGCAGGCCTGGCCGGACCATCTGTAAATGCGTGATGGTTTTGAGTGATGGCCCGGTCAATCCCCCGATCGGGCCGGGGGAGGGCCATGACGTGAATGGCAAGGGTCAACGCTTAAGCGCGCTGCCATTACTCGAAGCCCGGTGGAGTATCCATACCGGGAGTCATCAAGGCGATCGCCTTGAACAATCGGCCCATGCGATCCGGCTCGGCCAGCCGCCGTGCGCCCTCCATCATCGACGCGGCCCGCCGCGGGGGCAAATGCCGTGCGAGCCGGTTGGTTCGTTGGAACAAACCCAAACGCGCGAGAAACAACCCTTGCGCCACCGGCCCCACAACCTGTGCTCCTCCGGCCTTCGCCGACGCGCCAAAACGCGCGAAATCGACATGCGCTGTCAGGTCCGCGGTACCGGCCGGGCCGAGCGGATCCACTGGCTGACCACCGGCGATTGCCTGCAGACTAGCGCCCGCCGCGCTGACCTCCGGGCCATAATCGAGAAACAAAGCCGCACCCTCGCGGGCGATAAGTCGCTTCGCGACGGCAGCCGCCAATTCCTCAGCGGACTCGCGGCGTTCCACGACATCGCCCTCCTGTACTTCCATCTCCGGGTCGTACTCAGATGGCTCCTCAATAAAGCCCGTCGGACCAACGTAGCGTTCAGTGCAGACCGAACCGCGGCGGACGAACTGGCGGATCGGTAAGGCGTCAAGAAATTCGTTGCCCAACAGGATCATCGGACAATCTGGAACGGTCTCGATACAGTCGTGCCAGAATGCCTCACTTACGCGCTCCCGTTGAGCCACCCGCAGACGCGGTGAAGTCTCGATGAGATGCACGGTCAGCGCCAAATGAAAATCCGGCGCGGCGCGACCAATTGCCCGTAGCGCATCCTGCATGAGCGTACCGCGCCCCGGACCCATTTCGGCGAAGGATACTGGGACCGGGGCCCCCAGCGATCGCCACGTCACCGCGGCCCAAAGTCCGAGCAATTCCCCGAACACCTGACTGATCTCCGGTGCGGTGGTGAAGTCAGCGAACGGATCGCGCGTCGCGTAATAAGCGGCGTTCGCGCGAGACATGAAGTGATCCAGACGTTCATTCATCGTATGTTCAGCGGGTCAGGTTTGCGCGGGCGTGCTTCATCCTCGATCGACGGTGCCGCGTCGGGGGCATTCGCTCCAGGTTCGCTTCTCGCCGCCCGCGGAATGGTGTCTTCCTCTCGAAACCAGACAATTATGCACTTCAGCCGCCTCAGGCCTCCCGCCGCGCAACCAGCCACACCCCGGCCAACAACATTGGAACCGACAACACCTGTCCCATCGTGGTGCCGAATGCCAAAAAGCCCAGGAAGTTGTCGGGCATACGGAACATCTCGCCGACGATCCGCGCCACCGCGTAGCTGATCAGAAAAACGCCGGTCAGCAAACCAAACCGGGCACGGACGGCTTCACGCCGGGACAGCA
>Ga0207037_10306_pt2 | contig 12101 bp, 9 predicted proteins | sample Alteio_BWMinCont_75_FD_153268 | JGI IMG/M metagenome (GOLD analysis project Ga0207037, IMG submission 153268) | Enriched cells from forest soil in Barre Woods Harvard Forest LTER site, Petersham, Massachusetts, United States -... | ecosystem: Environmental > Terrestrial > Soil > Temperate forest >... | reverse complement strand
GAAGATATTCATGGCATGGAAGTCGCGAAGGGCATTCTCACCTCCCGGGGCGGCATGACCAGTCACGCTGCGGTCGTGACCCGCGGCATGGGCAAGTGCTGCGTGGCGGGCGCCGGCGATATCGATGTGAATGAGAAAGCGCGCCAGATGCGGGTGAAGGGACAGACGTTCAAAGAAGGAGACTGGATCTCGCTAGACGGCACCACGGGGCGGGTGATCAAGGGAAAGCTTGGTACGCTCGATCCGTCGCCGGATGATCCCGAGTTGCAGAAGTTTATGAACTGGGCCGATCCGCATCGCAAGATGAAGGTTCGCGCCAACGCCGACATTCCCCGTGATGCGATTCAGGCGCGGGCGTTTGGAGCAGAGGGAATTGGGCTGTGCCGCACCGAGCACATGTTCTTTGGCGAGGAAAAGATTCCGCTGATGCGGGCGATGATTTTGGCGGACAACGAGAAAAATCGGCGGGCGGCCCTCAAGAAGCTTCTGCCGAAACAGCGCGAGGACTTCGTGGGAGTCTTCAAAGCGATGGACGGACTGCCGGTCACGATCCGCACGCTGGATCCTCCGCTGCACGAGTTCCTGCCGCGTCGCGAAGACTTGATGGTCGACATTGCTTTACTGTCGCGGTATAGCGCGAAGCAGAAAAAGGAACTCGTGAAGAAGTACAAAGACTACGGCGTGAAGGGTGTGGGCGACCTGAAGAAGGCGTTGCCTCCGCTGCTGGCGCGGGTCGAGCAGTTGCACGAGTTCAATCCCATGCTCGGACATCGCGGCTGTCGTCTCGGCATTACTTATCCCGAGATCACGGAGATGCAGGCTCGCGCCATCTTCGAAGCGGCCGTTGATTGCACGAAAAAGGGAATCAAGGTGCTGCCCGAGGTCATGATTCCGCTGGTGGCCACGGTGAAGGAAATGGCGAACCAGGGAGCGATCGTGCGACGGGCAGCCGAGGAAGTATTCAAAGAGAAGGGAATGAAGGTCGAGTACCTGGTGGGCACGATGATCGAGTTGCCGCGCGCCGCGCTGGTAGCGGACGAGATCGCCAAAGAAGCGGAGTTCTTCTCATTCGGCACCAACGATCTTACGCAGACCACGTTCGGGTTCTCGCGCGACGATGTGAACAAGGTGTTGCCGACGTATCTGGCCGAAGGCATTCTGAAGCAGGATCCGTTCGCGGCATTAGACCAAGAAGGCGTGGGACAACTGGTCAAGATGGCGACCGAGCGCGGGCGGAAGACGCGGCCGACACTCAAGGTGGGAATCTGCGGCGAGCACGGCGGCGAGCCGTCGTCGGTGGAATTCTGCTATCGCACCGGCTTGAACTACGTCTCGTGCTCGCCGTTCCGCGTGCTGACCGCGCGGCTGGCTGCGGCTCAGGCCGCGGCTGCCGAGACGCTGAAGGTCGAGGGCGGACGAACGAAGTAAGAACCTTAACCACAGAGGGCGCAGAGGATCACAGGGTAAGGCTCTGTGGTCCTCTGCGGTTTACTGTACTTTCTGCAGGCGCGCGATCAATTTCTGCGGGAGACTTTCTTCCGATTCTGACCACAGGCGGCGCGAGGTGGCGCGGGTATTCATTTCTGCCTTCCTGGTGAACTCGACCAGCTTGGCCACGTTGGCGCGAATCTTGGCCTGAGTTTCTTCGGTGAGTTCGACATTTTCCTGAACGAACAGCGAGTCGAGGCCGAAGTCGATTTCAATGTGGCCGGTTTCCTCGTAGGTTCCGTCGTCGAATTCCTCTCCCTGCACGATGAACTTGACCAGGCTGGGGATGAGCAGCCACTGGTGTCCGGTTTCGTCGGGCGTCCAAAGATCCCAGTACGCGTCGAAGACATAAGCGTAGTCGTCATGAATGAGGTCGGCGGCGACCACGACCGCTTCCTCCGGCCTGATGCCCGGGGAGAAACGCCGTTCCAGCACCGTGGCCTCGTTCCATGAGACAGGTTGTACGGCAGCATAAGTGACGCCGGGACGCGCCGCCGAAAAAGGGAACTGCTGGAGGACCGCGAACATGTGCGGCAACATCGCCGGTCCGGCGAAGTCGGGAAACCACAGGCTCAGATATAAGGGATCAGACATATGATCAGGGTAGAGGCGCGGCCTCACTTCATTATTGTAATGCGCTATTGTTATGCGATGCCTTGGACTCCGAAGCGCCGCCTCTATTTCGAGTTCGGGTGAAACGCATAATGCGATGAAATTGAGGCGCGTGTGGGAAGCCGCTTTTTTTGACAGTGAGTGAACGCGGCTGCTAACATCAGAAGTTCGCCAGCACTTCCAGCCTGAGAGGTCGGCCTCAGAAGTCGTCCCCGTCGTCTAGCCTGGCCTAGGACATCGCCCTTTCACGGCGGTAACACGGGTTCAAATCCCGTCGGGGACGCCAAATCTTATCAACCACTTGCAAATCCCCTCCAGAATTTTGTAGGTCCGTTACGGTCCGATAAGCCGTGGTGCTTGGTTTTTCATCGTTCTTGTCGAGCAGCAAGCTCACAACTCGGCTCTGCGCGTCTCGTTTGGTTTGCGTGATTGCTTGCGCGTAAACGTTCAGAGTGACCGAGATGTTTGCGTGCCGCATTAGCTCTTGCACAACCTTCACATCCTCGCCGTTCCCTTTGAGGAGTGTCGCGTACGTGTGGCGGAATGTGTGCCAACCGAAATGACCCACGATTCCGACTTCTTTCGCCGCCGGTTCCAAGTGCGCCTTGTAGAGCGAACCTGGCCAGTACGGCAGTTTTCCCCCGCTGTGCGGACTGGCGAATACCCAGTCCTCATCGGTTGGGTACGGACTATGCAGCCGCCAGTTCCACAAAACCTTAGACAGTCGCAAATCGAGCGGAACAGGCTTGCGAGAGGCTTCGGTCTTGCAGTCCCCGACGTGTTGCATCACGATCGAGCGGATGACATGGACTTCCATCTTCTGAAAATCAATATCCTTCCACTTGAGGCCTAACAACTCCCCAACCCGAAGGCCCGTGAACACGGCGAGGAATACCATCGTGCGCGTTGGCTCTTTTAAGATGCGAAGCAGTGCCGCAATCTGTTCGATGGATAGCACGATGGGCATCCTGGTCCGCTTGGCACTTTGACGCACCATGCGTATGGGATTCACATCAAGCCATTCCCATCTGACAGCGTGATTGAAAACCGCGCTCATGATGTTTCGAGCTTTGGCTTTGCTTCCGTTCGCATACTTGAGCGAACGAAGCCACTGCTCCACCGCGACTGCTTTGACCTCGGTTACGTCATAGCTTCCCCACCTGGGCAAAATCCATTTTCGGAAATAGCCCACGTAGGTGACCTGCGTCTTCCGCGTTTTGGTGCAGTCCGGCCCCAGCTCTTTTTCCCGGTAGTGCTCTACAAGCGTTTGAACACTGATCGGGGTCAAGCTGGTTCGCGGATTCTCAGCGTTGATGTCTGCCCGAAGTGCGGCGACGGCCTTCTGAGCCGCCGTCTCGTTCGGATATTGTTCGAGCGATCCAACCATCAGATTGCGTCGCGTCCGACTTCCGTCCGCCTGGAGTTCGTACCATCGGTACTCCCAAGCTTTCCGGCCACCGGCACGCTTCACGATCTGAAGGCTGCCTTGCTGAAATCTCGTCCGTCTCATCACGATCCTCCGTGGTTAGGGACGGTACGGATAGCTGGCTAACTTTAACCTCAAATGCACCCACGCGTCGAGATCCGAAGTACGAAAGCGCCACAGTTTCCCGATCCGCATGGCGCGTATCTCGCCCTTGCGGGCGAGTCGTTGAAGTGTTTTCGGATGGATCTGCAGCAAGGCTGCCGCCTCGCGCGAATCGACTAGCCTCTCGAAATGAGGGAACGGCTGGCTGACTGGCGTTACTTCGTGCATCTCGCTCATAAAATCTCCTGCAGCGAGAGTCGAGACCGGGCTGAAATCACCGCGTCGTCTGAAGGTCGGCTTTGGCGTCCGACCTCGTTCGACAGATTTCGAGCCCATTCACTACTCGGCTGGCGTTAGTCGTCGCGTCATGGGCGGACGAGAACATTATTCGTATAGAAACCGTACAAGACCCATTTGTTGCTTCCCTTCATAGAATCTTTTTTCTTTTTGACTTCGAATGAACTTCTCAACAACTGCTTAAAGTGCCTAAAGCGCCTAAAAGTGCTTTTAGGTACGTTTAGGGAATCCACGGGAACAGAGCATTGGCGGCACGCAACCGCTCGCCGCTTTATCGAGATGGGCCCATAGATTCGGGCGAAATTTTGCCCTCTATGTATAAAAGGAACCTGCGGGAGGAAAAAGGTATCGAAAATATTTCGAACAAAGGCTCAAAAACTTAGTATCGCTGAAACGTTCTGGGTCGGGCTTGGCGTGTCTGACAGTTGCGTCTTGGGGCGAAAGCCTCCTTTCAGTAGGAACTACGGGAGAAGAAAGGCCATTCCAGGGTATGACGATACAATCACTTTGTATGCAAAGGGTACTCGGGGCGGAGACAAAATCACTCATCGAAGCGCTGCACAAGCCTGTCTCTTTTTGGGAGAGCCCCGCAAAGCACAAAATGAGTACATTGGCTCTCATAAGCCAAACGGGTGATCCCGCTGCGATTCCTGACATGGTTCTTCTCTTGCTGGACCGCGACCGAGATGTTTCACGATCCGCAGCAGAGGCGGTATCGAAGTTGACCAGACTTCTGAGTCCGTCGGAGCTTCCCTGGCTCGATCTGGTCATGCGAGAGCGTTCGCCTTACAGATGGTCCTATCCGTCCGCATGGGCAGAACTAAGGCCCGATCAATTGCCTCTCTTAGAGAGATTCGGGAGTGAATCCGTCGATGCTCTTGGAATGGCGTCGATGCACTTCAGTGGTTATGTGCGGGACGAGGCGCTTCGAAAACTGTCCGACGCACAAGGGGGAATAGAACTGCCGTTCCTGCTGTTGCGGCTAAACGATTGGGTGCAGGAAGTGCGTCATACTGCTCATCTCCTAGTGCGAGAACGTCTCACGACACAATACGCGCCCTTCTTCGTTAGCAGCATCGCGCTTGTGAACCGGCTTCGACTAGTTCGTCGTGGGCACCAGGCGGAGATAGTAGGGGCAATTGAGCGCTTACTTAAGTCCAAAGATTGCCAAGAGGCCGTCGAGATCGGCATGCGCTCACCGGACGGGCACGTCAAGCGAGCGTGCTACGAGTTAGCGTTCGAATCCGCCAGCTTTGATCAGGTTCCGCTTATCGAAAGAGCGCTATCTGAAAAAGACCCCGCCGTTCGATTGCGAGGCGCCGAAAGGATCTCTGTTCTTCCCAATGCTGAATCGATGGATCATCTGTTGTCCCGCGCAAGAGATGACCGATTTGCGCCCGTTCGACGCAAGGCTTTGCAGGTCTTCTCGGAGCGATTCCCAGAGAGAGCCCGCCCATGGCTTGAGCACGCGCTGACGGACTCCCATCCTTCCCTTCGTGGCTACGCTCAATTTGAGTTAGGGAAAGGATCGGATTTTGATCTGCGAGCGTTTTATCAAGGTGTGCTCGGCAAGTCTGAACCAGCAACCCTGTACGCAGCCATTTCTGGGGTGGGGGAAACAGGTATCTCGTCTGATACGAGCCTCGTAATAGCGCATCTGTCGCATCGGGTGCCCAGAGTGCGTCGGGCCGTGCTCCGCACTCTGGCGCGCTTGCATGCTGAAGAATTCGTCGATATCTTTGCGGAACGTCTCCTAGATCACGCCCCTAATGTGTCGCGCGAAGCCATGAGGGGACTAGCCAAGGATCTTCATCTCATCACCGGAGAACGCCTTTGGAGGGTTTTTGCTGTTGCAACAGAAGATCATGTTCGCCGCAACGCCCTTTTCCTGGTCGCGCGTCTTAGCAAGTGGGAGAGCATCGGCTACCTTGTGGAAGCGCTCGATAGCAATGCCGAAGACCTAAGAAAGCTCGCCGAGAGCTATCTTCGGCGTTGGTACGCGCAATTTAATTCCAGTTTCACCGCTCCTACAAAACCGCAAGTTGAGCGGCTGACAGTTGCGATGCAGAAGTCCGGCGCTAGCTTGGACCGATCAATCAGAGGACAAATCGAATTTGGTATTCGCGCATTCTGAGTGCACAATTACCCCCCGCTATCCCCATCGCCGAAGAGCATAGCCGGGGCGCGGCTCGCGTCAAGGCTCACGACCGCTTCGCGGCGCAAAACGCGCGGCCTTGACACAAGCCTTACCCCCGGCAGATTTTCTCCGCCATGTGGGGAATGTGCAGGTGTGGCTCTCCGCGAAACCTCAAAGCCCGAGACCAAGACCGGGGCCACCGAGGTCATGTTCGACGCCGACATGGGGAGCCCTTTCCGGTTCCGCTGTGTGAGTTGGAACGGAAGAATGCTGCTCTCCGATCTGCTGGCCAGCTTGCCGATTCACCCCATTCATCAGGTCAACACGGTGGCCGTTTTCCGGATCGTGTGCGGATAGCTGTTTTCGAGCTAGTTCAGTCGCGGACTGCCGCATCGTGGATACGCCGACGGATTCACGAAGTTGCTCGCGGTCGCTCGTGACAACAGCGATCTCGCTCCGGCCGCGGCTCGCCGCAACATAGAACAGTTCTTTTTTCATGGAGTCCGCCGAGATGATCACGGTGTCTACGGTTTTGCCTTGGCTTCGATGGGCGGTGACCGCATATCCGTGGGTGAATTCGTGATAGTTCGCAGGAAGCGTTCTTCCGTCTTCGAGGCGAATGGCACCACCATCAAGGGAACTCACTTTGACCAACTCTCCGTTGGTCGCCCGGAGTTCCGGCCCTCGACGGTTTGCTGTGAGCATGAGGCTGTCGCCAGGGGCAACCTCAATGGGCTGACGCTCATAAACCGAAAATGCCCGTGTTTGTTTCGGCGAGATGTTCACCTCTTCACCGGTCTCTTTTCGCGCAACCAGAGATTCAGGCCCAACACGCACGACTTCCAGAGACTCATGGCGTTTTGCTAGTCTTGCGTCTCTGTGGAATTGCAGAACCTGCCCCTCTTGGTAGTTGGACAGTTCTTGTTTCTGCGCTGTCGTCCACTGGAGTGAGACGTACCGATCAAAGGAATGGCCGACTCCGAGTTCACCGTGTTCATTCCTGTCTTGGCGAATCGCGTCGGTCAGTTGGGATATCTCAGCATGCGTGCCGGCAACTACAAGCGTTTCCCGCCCTTCAGTTCGAAACTCGCGATGCAGATCGGCCACGATCTGGCCTCGGTCGAAGATCGATACCTCACGAATGGCCCCGAGCTTTTCCAGTTGTGCGAACCCTTCCTCCGGTGAATGCCTCATGGTCTTTACGGCCTCGCGATAGACAGAGTTCGTCTGCCGCTGTACTTCAGTAAGGGAAACACTCTTCAGGCCAGATTCCCGTTCCAAGATACGCAAAGCATCCGAGGCCTCGACGCTGGGAATTTGTCGCGTGTCACCGGAAAAGACGATTCTGGCTCCCTGATCCTCGGCGAGGTGCAGCAAGCTTTGCATTTGCTGGCCCGAAACCATGCCTGCTTCATCAACAATCAAGACCCTCCCGCGCAGCGCCCCCTGTGGTTCCTGGGCCTCCAGAAGTCGGGAGACAGTCATCGCGTCACGGAAGCCAACTTTTTCCAGTTCGTCCACCGCACTTCGGGTGGGAGCCACCGCAAGAACTTCGTGTCCGGCCTCTCTGAGGCCACGGTCAATTTCACGCAGTGTCGCCGTCTTGCCAGTACCTGCAGCGCCTCGAACATTGACCGCCAGATCGCGAGAGTCGAGTACAGCTTCGACGGCAAGCTTCTGTTCGGGACGGAGGCGGCCCGAAAGCTCAAAGTCACGCCCCTTGCCGAGGTGGTCGTATCGGTCCAATCCTCGGTTAACCATCGCGATTATGTCGCGCTCGCGCTGGAGGCTCGCGTGTGTCGCAATTTCATCCCCAGAGGAGATGAGAGTTCCTTTCGCACGCTCAAGGGAGAGAGAGCCCTGAAGATCGCTGAGTTCGACGTTGCCGCGCCCGTGACGAAGAGCCTCGGTTAGAACCTCATGCTCCCTGGCGACTGAGAGACGCTCGAAAATGTGCTCCTGGGAGTATGCGAGGGAAGCCCCATGCGCACCGCGATTGATTTGAGGCGAATGGGATTTTGTCTGAGCCTCGTTCAAGCCATCCCGAAGTGCTTGCCTCTCATCCGGGGTCATTCGTTCTTGCTGAAGGTTACGGACTCGCTCGGTCGATATTTCCTGAAGCTTGTCAGCTCGCGTTTCCCGGACGAGCACGGCAACCTCGTTGTCTGTGGGCACGCGCCCGCGCTCACGAGTGAATTCCTGAATGGCCGCATCACGCTGGGCACTGCGTTGACTGTACTTGTCCAAAAGGTCGTGGGAGAAACCTGCGATTTCGAATCCCTTGTCACGACCACGAACATCGTGACGGTTTTCAATCTCGTAACCAAGAACGCGCACTTCGCGAGCCAGGGCATTACGATAGACCTCGGTCAGATAGCTGCGACGCTCGTACAGACCGGAAGCCTGTAGCGCCTTCCAACGTCCTTCAGTCCCATCGTAGGTGAGATTGGCAGCGACGGCATGAGTGTGGAGCTGAGGATCTAGCTGACGACTCGTGTCGTGAGTGTAGGAAGCTACGATCCAGTTTCCGGTGGCCCGATTTTCGTTCTGGCCGGCGAGGCGAACCCTGGTGGCCGAGTATTTCTCTGCTTCTTCCAATGCCTCGCGAACGGCGGTTCCGTGCGCGGCGACCAGTCTCTCATCACCGCCAACAATGGCCATCACAGAGACGGACTTCGGCGCCGAAAATGTCATGTCATAAAGAGAGCGCGCCTTACTTTGCTCCTCACCATTGCTGGCAATGCGATCTGCCCCGTGACGTTGCCGGAGGAATTCTCCCGTTCGTGGGTCAAGACCCTGACGCACTGCCTCGAAATCCTCGGAGGTAACCTCTCCTTTCAGACCCAGCAGTTCTGCGCCGCGTCCGTGCCACCGGCCTTCGACCGTCCGATTCTGGTCGTAGTAGTCGCTCTGTTGGAGATGGCGCTGTGCGTAGCCTTCACCGCCGGTCATGGCACGAATCGTCAGCACGTCCGGACGCTAGCTCTGTTCGAGATTTGGGGTCAAGCCACTTCGTGGCGAGGGTGCTAAGTCAGTGACAGATAAACGAATGGAGGAGAGCGAGTAACTAGAGTGACAGAACAGTTTGTTAGTGCTGGATTACCGCCGAAAGCAATGCTATACTCGATTTCGAAAATGACGATACAGACCAAATCCATTATGAGACGGCGCGTCAATCGCGCTCGGCCCTCGGGATTGGTCTGATTATTCGTTAGATTTCTAAGTTCAGATTCGATTTCCGAGGCTCCGACAAAAGTCGGGGCCTTTTGCTTTTTACGGATGTGTTTTTGGCCGGTAGCCAAGCTGGAAAGGCACGTGACTGTTAATCACGCCATACGCAGGTTCGAATCCTGCCCGGCCAGCCAATTTTGAGGGAATACAAGGCTCGCTAGTTCAGTAGGAAGAACGCGGCTCTCATAAAGCCGTCGCGGATGGTTCGAATCCATCGCGAGCCACCAATGGAGGGGCCTCCGGCGAGGGGCAGTGGCTTATACCCACTTCGGCGCCAGATTAGCGCGGCCAGACAGGTTCGACTCCTGTACCCTCTACCAATTTTGTTCGCGCCGGTAGTTCAACGGACCAGAATAGTTGGCCTACACCCAACAGATGCGGGTTCAACTCCCGAACGGCGCACCACGCAGGATTAGCTCGAAGGTCGAGCCCGCGGTCGATAACCGCGAGGCGTTGGTTCGATTCCAACATCCTGCACCAATTGTGTGTTGAGCACGGGTGACTGGCAGAGATGGCTGATGCACTCGCCTCTTAAGCGAGACCAGGCTGGTTCGATTCCAGCGTCACCCACCAGATTCGCGGGATTGGCAGATAGGGATATGCACTCGCCTTTTAAGCGAGACGAAGTGGGTTCGATTCCCACATCCCGCACCAGAGTTACGTAGCAAAGAGGCGGCATAGCATAACGGAACAATGCGCCGAGCTTCTACCTCGGACGATGAGAGTTCAAATCTCTCTGCCGCTTCCAATGTGGGGATGTGGTCCAACGGATGAGGGCGCAAGGCTACGAACCTTGAGATCAGAGTTCAATTCTCTGCATCCCCTCCACATTTAGCTAGGCTCGCGTGGTCTAACGCATGATGACGCTTCGGTCCTAACGAAGAGATCCGGGTTGGATTCCCGGCGCGAGTTCCAGATGGGTGGGTAGTGTAACCGAACAACACGGCAGCGTCCGAAGCTGCAAATCCGGGTTTGACTCCCGGCCCGCCCACCACTTGCTCCGCTGGGTTTTCATCAAGTCCAGGGACCGTTGTCCCTGACCCATAGCACTCTATTGCGCACCAAGATGAAGTGGCTGCCGCAGCGGTCAGACGACACCCACAACGAAGGCCACAGGGATAATGAACCCTGATGCAAGCGAAGCCTCCAATGAGGATGTACGCTCCTCATGAGGTTGATCTCGATTCGGTCGCCACATCCGCATGGGCACGCTATGATCACCCATCGGTTACGTCCGCCTCGCTTGATCACGAAAATCCTTCGCCCGAGCTGGGAGGGTACCTGGTCCCGCGAGTCCACCGTTAACACACTTTTGTAGAACGGCTCAGGCCTGGGAGGACGTTCTTTCTTAAGCCGTGCCCCCCGTCATGACTGCTCCTCGCGCCAGGTGATATCCAGCAGGGGACTGGAGTCGCCTCGACCCAAAAGGGCGTGATCGGTACAGAAACATGCTGGATCGGGAGCCACGTTGTTTGTTCGCACTCGTGTCTGGTCGAACAGGTGCAACACCTCGGTGCTTTCGCGCTCGATCCCCAAAAAGCCTGTAAGACGATGCAGGAACTCAGTTACGGCGGAAGCGGCAACTGCCGTGGTAAACGAAACAACGGCGGGTGCACGAGTGGGTAGCTCAGGAATATAGCCTTCGCCGCGTAGCTTAGCAGCTGCCTCGGGATTTGTGGCCTCGACAACTTCAGCAGCGATATTTTCCGCCCTCAACCGTCCACGGCAGAAGAGGCAGGCCCCCCCTGGCAACAGTGTTGTCACTCGCCCCTGCACTGACCGAAGGTTCCCGTTGCTCGAATCGATTCGGACTCCCATGTCGAATACCGGTATGTAATAGTAAACGGCCATCCGGGTGAGAATTGACCGGCCCCACTCATCATCTGTGCAGCCGAACAATACATCGCACTCGCGGAGTTTTCTCGCAACACTCTCGAACGTGATAAATTCGGAAACGGTGGCGAGTTGTGTACTAAGACCAATCCGTTCGGCAAGGTTCTTAGCGACTGAGGTTTTGTACTGTCCTCTGTCCAAGGTACCGGAACCGTAGACCCGACTTACGTTGGATTCGTCAAGACGATCTCCATCGAAAACAGTAATCCTCCCCACCCCTAGGCGAATAAGTTGCTCCACGACACTCGAGCCGGTACCACCGACCCCAACGAGACCCACATTAAGGTTCTTAAGAACTGATTGGAGAGGATTTCCAAAAGCAAGGACTTGCCGCTGAAAAAAGTGCTCATCAGGTACCGTCTCATTGTTGTGATGAAACCGAAAGCGTTTACCGATGATCCGGATCGTCTCGATCTGCAGGCATTCCCCGGACCTCATCCAAACCCGACCTTTTATCGATCCGTCGGCTGACATCACCAGACTGCCATGAGGACCCGGGTTGTCTATGCGAATATAGGCGGTCGCAAAGAGCTTTTTCTCCTCTAGGTCATCCTGCTCCGAGTGACGGTCGGGGCCGTTGGGATGCGAGTGCACAAAGAGAAATACCTGCTTCGTTTGGTCCGCCCTTTTCAACTCCCTCATGAACGAAGAGGCCGTGATCTTCATGTGGATCGGCGAAGCACTAAGGATTTCCTCGTCGCGGAGTGGGTGAACCTCTCGAACAAGAAGACGGACATCTGAGTCTGAACGTGAAACTCGGCACATCAGATAGGCTGCATGCTCTCTCGTCCGGTCCGTCATCAAAAGACGAACTAGATCCCCATAATGCGAATCCAACATTGTGAGTGTGTACTGCATCAGCGCCCCCGATCGCAGTAAAGCTCCGATGCAAGCTCGATTTCAAAGCCTTCGAGT